>Ga0222718_10002538_pt1 | contig 16332 bp, 18 predicted proteins | sample C33_27DmetaG_FD_165045 | JGI IMG/M metagenome (GOLD analysis project Ga0222718, IMG submission 165045) | Estuarine water microbial communities from San Francisco Bay, California, United States - C33_27D | ecosystem: Environmental > Aquatic > Marine > Unclassified | place: USA: California... | reverse complement strand
ATGACAAGACAGGAGCTTAAAGATAAAATTAGAGCCCTTGCTCTAAACATATATGCAGATAAGCAGGAAGTTGATAGAAAGGCTCAAGAATATGATGAGCTAACTAAATTTCCTGAACTTAAAAATGTTATTGTAGATCTGCTTACAGTTCAATTTGATGATTTCTTAGATTCTATTGATTGGGTAGCTCCTAGACCAACTACCTTTCGAATTAATTTATTAAATGGTGAAAACTTCATGCTTGTTTTTACAGACAGAAGCTGGATAGCACAAGTAGAAGGAAAAAAATATTATCTTTTGAATCTTGATGAGGAGGAAAGAGCAGCTGAGTCTATAGCTAGAATACTCTCTTATGGAGAGAAAAAGGAGCCTACTGAAGGAGAAGAAACAGAAACTGACATCGATATAGATGTAGAAACACCACCAGAGGCATAATGAATTTAGATAGAGTAAATTATCTTATCAAAGAAGCACTTCAAAAACCACTTAAAGAAGAGAAGGGGTGTAAGTGTGGATGCAATGATTGTAATAAGGCAGTAGTTTTAAAAGAATCAAAAGTATCTCATTTATTGTCTGAAGAATTAAAATATCATATCGACAATAAGATTCCTTTACACGAAACCGAATTTAGAATTGGATCAGATGCACATCTGTCTTTGATTAGAGAAGCCAGAAAATTATATTCAAGAAATGTAATTGATGTAAATGATTCTGATAAATTTATTATTGAATCAAACTTAGGACATTTTGGAGAGTTCAAAGGTTCAGTGGTTCCTTTAGATCTTCCAATGTTAAATGAAAAAGGTGAAGAAGATTCTGAGAAATATTCGAAACATTTAGATTTATATTCAAAAATATTAAAAGCTATTGATGAAGTAGATGAAAATTTAAGCTATAAAGAACTTTCATCAGCAGTAGCTAAAATACTAAAGGACCAATATGGATCTCATAATATAAAACCTTTTATAGATGATCTCCAAAATAAATTAGATTCTAGTTTGAAAGAAGCAGAGTATAAAGGTAGGGATGTTGATTTAAACAAACCAATGAGAAGTTCTGGTCCAAAAAAATATAAGGTTTATGTTAAAAATGACAAAGGGAATGTTATTCAAGTAAACTTTGGAGATGTCAAAGGAGGCCTTAAATCAAAAATAAATGATCCAGAAGCTAGAAAAGCATTTGCTGATCGACACAACTGTGATCAAAAAAAAGATAAAACAAAAGCAGGGTACTGGTCTTGTAATCTACCTAGATACGCTAAATTATTAGGATTAGGTGGAAACATGAATACCTTTTGGTAAAATATTTATTATAAAAACACATGGCTAGAAATATATCAGAGACTGGCATAGCTACTGGGGAATTAGTATTAGCTGATCAAATATTACAGCTTACTGATGCTTTGAGAGGAGATGATGCATTTAATTTATCCCCCTCTGGTAATTTCAGTATAAATGGTGTTACCTATCCTGCTGAGGATGGGGCAACTAGTGGATCTGTACTTATTACAGATGGTTCAGGAACAACAGGATTTGGTATTATAAAAAGTGTTGAGTCTTCATCATTTGCAACAACAGCATCATTTGCTTTAGTAGCATCTTCTTCTTTAGGAGTTCAAGTATCTGCTTCCTATGCTGTTTCTGCGTCTCATGCAGGGTTTGCAGATGTTGCTGCAACTGCTTTGGATCAAACTGCAAGACAGTACACAGCATCTTTTAATACTGATGCTAGAGAGTATACTTTTAACCATAATTTAAGTTTTAAGTATGTTCTTGTTCAAGCTTATGATACTGCAGATGAGATGATCGTACCAGCGACTGTAAGATTAGTAGATGCAGATAATGTATTTGTTAGATTTGCTAATCCTCAAAATGGTACTATAGTAATACAAAAATAATCCCATGGTCAAAGTAGATATCTTTTATGAAATCTTATGGCCACAGTTCAAAAACCTTAGTGAAATAAGAGTCTTGTCTGAAAGTGAACAGATTAGACAATACAATTTCTATTTGCAAGAACTTGAATTACAACGTATTGCATATCTAAAATGGTTAGAAGGTAGAACTAAAGGAGGATCAGAAGAAGACAATTATAGTAGTAATAGGTATATACCTGTCGAGCCTTTCAGTGGATATTTGCTTCAAGAAAACGATTTTTATATATTACAAGAAGACGGTGACAAAATTTATTTATAATGGCAGATAAAAGAATAACCCAATTAAATGCAGTAACGACTCCATCAGGATCTGATGTATTTGCTATTGTAAATAATAACGAGACAAAGAAAATAACTTACGAAAACGTAGAGAAGAATATTAGAAACAGTGTAAATACAAGTTCTTTTTTACTTCCATCTGATACAGGTTCTTTAATGGTAACTGGATCGCTTAGTGGATCATCTTTAGTTTTTGAAAAAGGAGATTCTTCTACATTTGACATAGATTTATCTGAATCGTTTATAACTCCATCTCAAACAGGATCATTAGTAAATACTACGTATGGATTATTTAATCAAACTGGATCGCTAATTGCAGTAACTGCTTCAACTGCCGAATCAAGTTTGATAAATGGTGGAGTAGGTATTCTATCTGTACCTGCGAATGGTTTTACACAGGGAGACGCTTATCATGCTGTTATGTCAGGAGTTGGAACTTTTAAAAACAATGATACTTTAGATATAAAAGTAAAAACAGACTCAACTGTTTTAACTGATACTGGAGCTTTCACAATAGCGAATGCAGGAAATGCAAGATGGAGACTTGACATAAACTTCTCAATCCATGATATAGGTGGAGCAGGTACTGCTAGAATTGTTTCATCTGGAATCTTCACATATACTAAAGATGCTGGAGATGCTTTTCAAGCGATAAACTTTGGTACTGAAAATTCTTCAAGTTTTGATACTACAATAGATAATACTTTAGACATAACTGCACAGTTTGATAGTACTGATAATAGCATCACTTCACGATTGTTTACCCTTACTAAAATATACTAAGTATGTCAGGACCTTACATGGATTACGATAATGTTAGGGTTTTTCAATTAAATAAAGTTGATGAATCAGATTTAGTATGGCATACTGATGAAGAAAATAGACTTATAACAGTATTAGAGGGTGAAGGTTGGAGATTTCAGAGAGATAATGAGTTACCTATAGAACTTTCAAAAGGTGACAAATTGAAGATACCAGAAGGCCAAATACACAGAATTTTAAAGGGTACTACGGATTTAATCATAAAGATTGAAAAATAGCATATTTATAATAAAATGTGTTAGATGAAAATATCTGAGTTCAAAAAATATATTCGAGAGCAAATTATCCAAACTTTAGAAGAAGTTTCAAAACAAGACATTGAAGACCTCAATGCTGAACTAACTAAAACTAAAGAACTTGCTGATGAACTTGGCATCACAATGGAAAATAAAAAAAAAGACTAAATTCTTCAAAGTCTTTAGATAACCAATATACAAAATCATGACAAAGGTTGCAGTTTCTAGGAATTATGCGTATATTATTGTTGGAGTTCTACTTGTATCAATAGCGTTTAATTTCTATCAATTTTGGATTGATGATGAAGACTATGTGCAAGATTATCAAAATAAGATAACAGCACTTCAAAAAAGGGTTGATTCATTAGCCACAAGGAATGTGGGACTAAGATCTGAGATAAAAAAATTAGAATTAGTCTCTGACTCTTTAGATAGAGAAATAGATATTGTAGAACAAAAAAGAATAGATATAATCCAATCTTATGAATACTACCTTAAAGATGTTCTTGAGCTTGATGATACTGAGCTTGAGCAGTGGTTTGGCACAAGATACCCAGCAGATTCAACTGGAACCGAGAGTAGCACGATTAGTAGTAACTGATCTATTAGAGGGAGATAAAGCAAAACTTGAGGTAAAACTTCTTGATGAAGAAGTTGTGTTACTGAAAGATAAAATCCTTGTATTAGACAGTATATTAGGAAAAAAGGATAAGATTATAATAAATTACGAAGAGATAGTAGGAACTAAAGATGAACAATTAGAAACATCTTTTGAATTAAACAAAAGACTGCAATCAGATCTTAAAAAACAAAAAGCTAAAACCAAACTGTATCAAATCGGATCGGGTGCAGCTGTAATTACTTTGGTCGTGATATCACTTCTTTAATATGGCATCAAAGGATTTTAAAAAAGTAATGAAAATGGAACTGCTTAAATGTAAAGCAGATCCTGTTTATTTTTTTAAGAAATATTGTTACATATCACATCCACAAAGAGGAAAAATACATTTTAATACTTTCCCATTTCAAGATAAGGTTTTAAAGATAATAGGTAAACATCCTTATTCTATTATATTAAAATCAAGACAGCTTGGTATATCTACACTTTCTGCTGGATATGCACTATGGCTTATGACCTTCCATGAAAACAAAAATGTTTTAGCATTAGCTACTACACAAGCTACAGCAAGAAACTTAGTAGACAAAGTACAGTTTATGTATGATAATCTACCTTCATGGATAAAAGTAGAAAGTACTGAGTATAATAAACTATCATTAGTATTTAAAAATGGTTCAGGAATAAAAGCTAAATCTTCTTCTCCTGATGCAGCTAGATCTGAAGCTGTATCTTTACTTATAATTGATGAAGCAGCTTTTATAGATAATGTAGAAGATACTTGGGCATCAGCACAACAAACATTAGCTACTGGTGGTGGAGCTATTGTACTTTCAACACCAAATGGTATTGGTAACTGGTTCCACATGATGTGGGCTAAAGCAGAAGCAGCAGAGAACGATTTTATACCAATTAAACTTCCTTGGGATCTTCACCCTGAGAGAGATCAAACTTGGAGAAAGAAACAAGATGAACTTTTAGGACCACGTATGGCAGCACAGGAATGTGACTGTAACTTTAATTCTAGTGGCACAACGGTATTTGAACCAGAAAGCTTAGAATACATAGAAACTATGACTGTAGTGGACCCGTTAGAAAGACGTGGTAGAGATGCTAATTTCTGGATATTTGAGCACCCTGATTATTCTAAAGATTATGTAGTTTGTGCAGATGTAGCAAGAGGAGATGGTAAGGACTACTCAGCTTTTCATATTTTTGATTTAGAAACAAACATACAAGTTGCAGAATATAAAGGCCAATTACCAACGAAGGAGTATGGATATTTGTTAGTTGAAGCAGCAACATATTTTAACAAGGCTTTGTTAGTTGTGGAAAATGCTTCTATAGGTTGGTCTACTCTACAGACAATCCAAGAGATAGGTTATCAGAATTTATACTTTACACCTAGAGGAGAGGCATCTATTGACAGTTATTATGATCCGTATGGTGATCAATCAGCTATGACAGTAGGATTTACAATGTCATCTAGAAACAGACCTATGATTATTGGTAAATTAGCAGAGTATATAGATGAAAAAGCTGTTACCATTAAATCAAAAAGAACAGCATCAGAGCTTAGAGTGTTTGTTTGGAACAAAGGAAAAGCAGAAGCTCAAAAAGGATATAATGATGATTTAGTTATGTCTTTAGGTATAGCAATGTATATTAGAGATACTGCCCTTAGATATAGACAAAGGGGTATTGATATTACAAAATCTGCACTATCGAACATAGGTGTAAATAGAACTGCCTATCAAGGTGGATATAATACAGGAAACCCAAGAGTACAAAATCCGTATGAAATAGATTTGGGAGATGGAAATAAAGAGAATATCAACTGGTTATTGTGATATTTATAAAAATAAGCTAACAGAATGGCAAACACAGGATTATTTAGTAGACTAAAAAGATTATTCTCAACAGACGTTGTTATAAGGAATGTTGGAGGAAATCAGATACGTACTATCGATACGAATACAATACAGACTACAGGAGAGTTTGAAACTAATTCATTGATTGATAGATATGGAAGGTTATATAGTGGGAACCCAACTTCTCTATATGGACAACAGTTCAACCAGAACTATCAGTATTTAAGAACACAATTATATTCTGAATATGATGTTATGGATCAAGATGCAATTATAGCATCTGCTTTAGATATTATTGCTGATGAATCTACACTCAAAAATGATATGGGTGAAGTTTTACAGATTAGATCTTCAAATGAAGACATCCAAAAAATACTTTATAATCTATTTTATGATGTTTTAAATATTGAGTTTAATCTTTGGAGTTGGATTAGACAAATGTGTAAATATGGAGATTTCTTTTTAAAGCTAGATATAGCAGAAAAATTCGGTGTTTATAATGTAACTCCTTACACAGCGTTTTCAATAGCCAGAAAAGAAAATTTTAATCCAGAAAATCCTGCTCAAGTAGTATATGAATATAATCCAGATGGATTTACTGGAGGAGATTCTGGATACTACAATGCTCCATCACAAAAGCCATCACCAAATGTAATTACGTTTGATAATTATGAGATGGCACATTTCAGATTAGTAGCAGATACTAACTATTTACCTTATGGTAGATCTTATATAGAGCCAGGTAGAAAACTCTATAAGCAATATGCACTTATGGAAGATGCAATGCTTGTACATAGAATTGTAAGAGCTCCTGAAAAAAGATCATTCTTTATAAACGTAGGATCAATTCCTCCAAATGAAATTGATGCTTTCATGCAAAAAACAATTTCGAATTTAAAGAGAACTCCTTATGTCGATCCACAAACAGGTCAATATAATTTAAAATATAATATGCAAAACATGCTGGAAGATTTTTATATTCCAGTTAGAGGTAATGATGCTGCTACACGAATTGAAACAACTAAAGGACTAGACTATGATGGTATAGCAGATGTAGAGTATCTAAGAGATAAATTATTTGCAGCACTTAAAATACCAAAAGCCTTTTTAGGATATGAAGCAGATTTAGAAGGAAAGGCAACATTAGCAGCAGAAGATATTAGATTTGCAAGAACTATTGATCGTTTACAAAGGATAGTATTATCTGAGTTAAATAAAATTGCCCTTGTTCATTTATACTCACAAGGATATACTAATGAGTCATTGACTAATTTTGAACTTTCAATGACAACTCCTTCAATCATCTATGATCAGGAAAGAATAGAACTTCTAAAATCAAAAGCTGAATTAGCACAAACTTTATTAGATCAAAAACTTTTACCCACTGATTGGATTTATGATAACGTATTCCACTTTAGTGAGGACCAATATGATGAATATCGAGATTTAATTAGAGAAGATGCTAAACGAAACTTCAGATTAGATCAGATACAAGAAGAAGGGAATGATCCTCTTCAAACAGGAAAATCCTATGGAACACCACATGACTTAGCATACTTGTATGGTAAAGGTAGATCTTATACGAATGATGATCATGTACCACCTGGATATGATGAAGATGAGAAATCTGTGATGGGTAGACCGAAAGATTCAATTACAAACAGAAATAAGCAGGATTCTAACTTTGGTAGAGATAGATTAGGAGCCAAAGGCAATAAAGAAAAGGGTTCTTCTGATATCAAACCCAACTTCAAAGGAGGACCTTTGACATTAGAAACACCAGAGATGACTCTTCTAAAAAATAAAACAATTTTAGAAAATTTAGACAAGAAAGTTCTTTCTGTAACTAAAGAAGAGGAAAAATCAAGCTTATTAGATGAATCTCAACTAAAAGAGTAATATTTATATAAAAACGACAATTCATGAGGCTAAAACATAGCAAGTATCGTAATGCTGGTATTCTATTCGAACTACTTGTAAGACAGATTACTGCAGATACTTTAAAAGGTGAAAACTCACCTGCCATAGATTTGGTGAAAAGATATTTTGTTAAAACTCAACTTGGCAAAGAGTATAAGCTTTATGAGTCTGTTTTGAAATCAGAGGTCATTACTGAAACCAAAGCTAATCTTTTGATTTCTACAATTTTAGAGAGCTCATCTAAACTAAATAGAAAATCTCTTAAAAGAGAAAAGTATAATCTAATTAAAGAGATTAAAGATAACTACGATATAAATACATTCTTTTCAACAAAGCTTCCTAACTATAAAAGACTAGCCTCAGTCTATACACTTATAGAATCTTTTAACATAGAGGAAGACGTAGATACTGATCAAATTGTAGATAATAAAATCACTTTATTAGAGTTTCTAACCAAAGAGGAAGTAAATACTGCAGAAGTAGAAACTGATGTATTAAAGGAGTTTAAAGAGCAAGATCCTGAAACAAGAGCTCTTGCATACAGAATACTTTTAGAAAAGTTTAACGATAAATATTCTGATCTTAGTTCAGAACAAAAGAAAGTATTGAAAGAGTTTATAGAAAGTGAAAACTCTGGTGTAAAACTAAGAGATTTCTATAATGAGAAGATTACAGAGATCAAAAAAACTTTAGCAACAGAAATAGCTAAAGTAGATAATGAAGTAATTAAAATAAAATTGCAAGAGGTTTTAAAATATGTCGTAGAGATTGATAAAACAAAAAAAGTTGACAATGACAATATTGTTGATCTCTTAGAATATTATGAACTAATCAAAGAAATTAAATCATCCCATGGCTAATCTAGGAGAGACACTTAAAAAATATATAGCTGAAAACAACATTAGATTAAAGGAGCAAGATGATCCTAAAGATGAAGTAGAAGCTGCACGAAATGCATTATTCAATGTATCTGATGAAAGATTACTTCAAGCCATTCGTAGTTTAGAAAGTGTCGATCAAATAGGATCTTTTATGATAGATCTTATTGATTTTGCTAATAATATGTCACCAGCCCCAGATATTACCAGACAACTAGCACACCAGTATATTGATAAAGGTATGATAGACATGGATTCTGAAGAAGAAGATGAGTCTGCTTCAAGAGAAGTTGAATTTGATATCAAACCTGAACTTGAAGACGAAAAAGATTTAGTAGACATAGATGAAGAAATGGAAGAAATTAGCACTTCAGCAGGTGCTGGAGCATATTTGACAAAAGCAGCTTTTAAACCAAAGTATGGCTATAAGCTAGTAAAAAAAAAGTCCAAGAAGGACAGCTAAAAGGTACAAAGGGGGGATTGCCCAATTATAAACCTGCTAAAATAACTGCAGGAACAGAAAAAGTAAACATGCAAGGAGTTAAAAATCCTTACTATTATAAACTAGGTTTCAAATTAGTAGATAGAAAAAAATTGGCGAAAGATTCTAAAATGTTTGATTACAATGACCTTTGGGATGCCACATATAAATAATATTTATAATAAAAAAATATGAAGACTTTACAGGAACAGTTTAATCTAATAAAAGAAGGCAAAGGAAATAAAGGGGTATTTCTCAAGGAAGCAAAGAGAAATCATTCTAATATTATTTCTAACATCAATAGCTTTGATGAGACTGTAAATATTTTAAAGCAAAAAAATATAATTAGCGAAAATTATGTTGATTTACAACCTATCAACATTCTAGAGCCTCGTGAGAAAGAAAGTTGGGAAACTAAATTTTCAACATTCTTAGCCGAAGCATCAAAAGAGCATGATGAGAAGATTCCTGCAGAGTCTAAAAAAGTAGATTCTTCAGTAGAAGAGATAGAAGACCATAACTTCGATTATAAGGACAAAAAAAATCCTGACAATCAAGTAGGTGAGGAAATCCTTAAAGGTCTCTATACAGAGCTTAAAAACAATCCTGACATGTCCTTGGAAGAAGCTAAAGAGCTAGTAACTAAAAATCTAGCAAAAGATCCTTTACATTACGTAAAAGAAGGTCAGTTTGGAGTAGAAGGTTTAGGATATCAAGAATCTAAAAATCAAGAGGTATCAGGAGATCACAAATCTTCTGGCTACTCTGACAAATTAAAAGATGTTGTTAAAGAAAGTTTGATGGGTGCAGGTATTGTAACATCAGGCCATAAAGACAGCTTTGCCTCTAAATCTAATGAGATTATTAAAGATATAATGGCTGAAGTTGACAAAGAATGGGGAGTACAACAAGAAGATATCAACGAAGAGGATGAGACACTACCATCAGATGAGTCTGTGACTAATATGGTAGTTGATATGAATCCCATGGAAGAGGATGAAGTTATTCAAGAAAAACCTAAGACTAAAGCTAAAAAAGTATCTATTCATAAAAGAATGTCAGAAATAGATAAATTAGGAACTGCTTTAGCACTTGAAGCTAAAATGGATGCAATTCAAGAAGAGATTGAAATGAGAGAGAGTCAAATTTCAATGATCGATGAGAATGAGTCAATGAAAGAATTGATGGATCCAAAAAAACTCAAAGAACTTAAAAATGAAATAAAGCTTCTAGAGAGAAAGAAAGCTAAGTACCAAAAAATGCACGAAAGAGCTTCAAAAAAATAAGAATGACAAAGCAAGTACTTATTGAAACTTCGTTGTTTCAACCTTCTAAAAATTTGGTTGAATCGAAGTCTCCATCTGGAAATATGCAGGTAGAAGGAATTCTTACAACTGTAAATCAGAAAAATGGCAATCAAAGAGAATATCCAGAGGATTTATGGAAAAGGGAAATAGATAACTATCAAACTCTTATAAAAGAAAATCGTGCTATAGGCGAATTAGACCATCCAGAAACAGGAATAATAAATTTACAAAATGTCTCACACTGTATAAAGTCTACTTGGTGGGATGGAGATCACGTAATGGGTCGAATAGAAATATTACCAACACCAGCAGGAAATATTCTAAAATCTCTTATAGATAGTGGTATAGTCGTAGGAGTTTCCTCAAGAGGAGAAGGAAGTGTAAAACAAATAGGAGGTGTATATGAAGTACAAGATGATTTCAATTTAATATGCTGGGATTTTGTATCAACACCCTCAAACCCAGGAAGTTTCATGTCTCCAGTGCAGCTAAATGAAAATAAACAAACGTTCCAAAATTTGGATAAATACAGAAAAGTAGACGAGATAATTAAAGAAATCCTTTGTTCAAAAGGCTCGTGTCCACTTTTTTAAGACTTTTTATAAATTTAGATATATTTATAATTAGAATATAGCATTTATATATGCTATCTGACAAATAATAATTACACATTACGCTATTATTCAATAAGCGTATTTCCAAAAAACAATTTTTAGGATTATGGCAACAAGAACTTTGCTAAACGAAGCTATTGCTGAAGCTACTTCTATTAAAGAAGCTGCATTAGCAAATGCAAAAGCTGCTTTGGAAGAGTCTTTTGCCCCTCATATCAAAGAATTGTTTTCCAAGAAAGTTCAAGAACTGGAAAACGAAGAAACTAAAATTAAAGAAATGAAGGAAAAAGACCACAAAGAAGAAAAAATGGAAGAGCAATCTGACAATATTTCTTTAGAGAGCTTACTTTCTAAACTTGATGAAATCGAAGAATCAGAAGAACTTGATGAGATGTCAGACCCTGTAATGCGAAAAGGCATGAAAGGAGATGATGCTGTTGAGAAAGAAACTGAAGAGATGCGTCTTAAAGAAGAGGAAGAATCTTTAGAAGAGTCTGAAGAGACTATTGAAGAAGAGGACCACTACGAAGAAGACGACACTAAGATGGAGCAAGAAGAGGAAGAAGAGGAATCTGAAGAAGTAGAAGAAGAGGAACTCGACTTAGACGAAATGTCTGAGGAAGATTTAAAAGACTTCATTGAAGATGTAATGAAAGACATGGTAGCTGCTGGAGAACTAGAGCCAGGACCTGACTTTGAAGCCGAAGAAGGCGAAGAAGAAGGGGAAATGGAAGATAGTGAAGAAGTAGAAATTACTATAGATTCAGAATCTGACATGATGGAAGAATCAGAGGAAGTAACTGAATCTGAAGAAATCGAAGAAGAGATCACTGAAGAAAGAGGCGGTAAAAAAGGTGACGAGCACAAAGATGACATGAAGAAAAAAGGTCATCATGGCAAAGGACCTAAAAGAAAAGAAACTGCTGAAGAGGAAGGTGAGATTGATTACATGAAAGAAGAGGATGAAGTAGAAGAAGGATATGGAATGAAGAAACACAAAAAAGAGATGGAAGAAGCATTAGCTGAAATCGAAGCTCTTAAAAAGGATCTTCAAGAAGTAAACTTACTAAATGCTAAACTTCTTTATTCAAACAAGCTTTTTAAAGACAAGAATCTTTCTGAGTCTCAAAAGGTAAAAGTGCTTGAGTCTTTTGACAAAGCAAATTCAACTAAAGAAGCTAAGTTGGTTTATGAAACTTTAAGTGAAGGAATCAAATCTAGACCTACTTTTAAAAGAAGATCTATGGTTTCTGAGATTAAAGCTTCAGCATCTAAACCAACTCAAGTTATCAAAGAAAACAAAAATCAAATTGTAGAATCGGATGGTATGGTAGCTAGATTCCAAAAACTAGCAGGTATCGTCTAAATTTAATTTTAAAATGAGTAATATAAACACACTTTTAGAAAGTGCTAACCCTTACCAGTCACAAATGAGTGATGCTAAGAGACTAGCACAAAAGTGGGAAAAAACAGGACTCTTAGAAGGTCTTGATAATACCCACAAAAGCAACATGTCTATGTTGTTAGAAAACCAAGCTAAGCAGCTTGTAGTAGAGAGCTCTCAAACTGGTGGGGGTACATCTTCACAAGGTACATTTACTGCTGGTGTAGGTGAGCAATGGGCTGGAGTAGCACTTCCCCTAGTACGTAAAGTATTCGGACAGATTGCTGCTAAAGAATTTGTTTCTGTACAGCCAATGAACTTGCCCTCTGGGCTTGTATTTTATCTAGATTTCCAATATGGAACTAGCAAGCAGCCTTACACAGCTGGAAGCTCTGTATATGGTGATACAGGAGGAAACACTCCTTTTGGTAACACTAACACAGGTGGATTCTATGGAGCTGGTAGATTTACATATTCTATCAACAACACTTCATCTGCTGTAACAGGTGTAACTTCATCTGCAACTTGGGCAGATTTAAACTTTGATTCTACTTACTCTGCTTCTGCAGCTGCTAGTGGATATACTAAAGTTGCTGTAACAAGAGCTCAATTAGCTAACCTAGATGTAGAAGGAGTACGTGGATTTGTAATCACAGGTTCAGCTCTTACTGCTGCTGAAAACCTTCCTGCATTCACAACTGTAGATGCTACTAACGTAACATTTATCGTTTCTGGATCTGACGTAGGTGATGGACAAACATTCGCAGTTGAGTATCAATTACAACCAACTGATCAGTACAGAGGTGATTTCGAAGATCAAAACACTGCATTGAACAACAATAACAACCCAATCAGCATTCCTGAAATCAACGTACAGATGAAATCATCTGCTATTGTTGCTAAAACAAGAAAACTAAAAGCTGTATGGACTCCTGAGTTTGCACAAGACTTGAATGCTTACCATGCACTTGATGCTGAAGCAGAATTGACTTCTATCCTTTCAGAGCACATCTCATTAGAGATCGATCTTGAAATCTTAGATATGCTTCTTACTTCTGCAGGTGCAGGTACAGAAAAATGGTCTGCAGTTTCTAACCAATTCATCAACAACGCAGGTACTGCATTTGATGGAAAAGGTGTAGCTGACGGTGGATATTATAACAGCCAAGGACAGTGGTTCCAAACACTTGGAACTAAAATCCAAAAGCTTTCTAACATCATTCACCAAAAAACCCTTAGAGGTGGTGCAAACTTCCTAGTATGTTCTCCGACTGTAGGTACAATCCTTGAGTCTATTCCTGGATTTGCTGCTGATAGCGATGGAGATACAGCTAAAAATACTTATGCATTCGGTGTGCAAAAAGTAGGACAGTTGAATGGAAGATATAAAGTATACAAAAACCCATACATGACTGAAAACCAAATCCTTTTAGGATATAGAGGTACTCAGTTCTTGGAAAGTGGTGCTGTATTTGCTCCTTATATTCCATTAATTATGACTCCTCTAGTGTACGATCCAGACACCTTTACACCAAGAAAAGGTCTCTTGACTAGATACGCTAAGAAGATAGTCAGACCAGAATTTTATGGTACAATTGAAGTAGCTGGTTTAAATACTCTATAATCTAAAAATTTAGATTAGAAAATAACCCCTCCTTGTGAGGGGTTTTTTTATTGGAAAATATTTATTATAAACCAAATGTTTATGCCTACCTCAAAACATCACACAGATGATGTGTACAAAGGGAAAAGAACTCGTAAAAACCCTATCAAGTTTCAGATTCAATTAAACGAAGAGCAAAAAGAAGCTAAGGATATAATACTCCGAAATACCATAACTTTATTAGCAGGAGCAGCTGGATCAGGAAAAACTCTATTAGCTTGTAATATAGCTTTAGATGGATTATTCAGGAGAGAATATCAAAACATAATAATTACAAGACCAACTGTATCAAAAGAAGATATAGGATTCCTACCAGGAGATATGAGGGAAAAAATGGATCCTTGGGTACAGCCTATATATCAGAACTTTTATACTCTTTATGGAAAAGATAAAATGGAAAAATATCTAACTGATGGCAGTATAGAAATAGTACCAGTATCTTTTATGAGGGGGAGAACTTTTCTTGATTCTATAGTGATTGTAGATGAAGCACAGAATGTTACCCACGAGCAAATGGAAATGTTAGTATCTAGATTGGGATTAAGATCTAAGATGATTATTTGTGGTGATGATAAACAGATAGATTTGAGAAGAAAAGCTGATAGTGGATTTAAATTTTTGTATAAAGCCTCTAGAAGAATAAAAAATCTAGAAGCCTTAACTCTAACAACAAATCATAGAGATCCAATAGTAGAAGATATCTTAATGTATTATGAAGAGCAACTGAATCACATAACATTCTCAGATTTCAGTGGTTCGTCTAAAAGATAAGATATTTATAATAAAATGTAGATAATGGCAACTTTGAAACTTGTAGTGCAAGAAGACATTACTTTAGATGGTAATGATAGAAGCACTTACTATCAACATGATATAACAGGAATAAATTCTGTTGATCATAGAACCATGACTATACCTGCAGATACTGAAGCAGCTATATTTAATTTAAGTAATACTGTAGGAGCAGGGACTTTTATAACAAGTTCTATCAAGTATGCTAGAATAAGTAATGTTACTACTTCAAGTTTTGTAGATGTCCATGTATCATCATCAACTGAATCAGCTCATTTTAAAGTAAATGGTGGAAGTATATTTACACTATCTACAAGTGAATACACTGGAAGTTTATCTTCTAGTTATGCATATGATGATATAGCATCAATAAAATTAAAACCATCAGGTAGTTCAGCTAAGATTGAATATTTTATTGCTACAACATAAATAAATAATTATGAATAAATGTAATTGCAAAATTTGTAACTGCGGCACATCATGCGACTGCGATTGCTGCGATTGTTAAATAAAGAATTATGAATATACCCATTTGGCCAGGATCTAGTTCCTTTGATATTGGAGATACTCCTTTTGGATTTTATGACTTAGATCAAGATTTTAGAACAGATGCAGATAAAGTAGCTGAATTCTGTACTAGAAGAATGGGATATCCCTTGAATGATATTGAACTTCAAGACATAAATTTCTATACTGCTTTTGAAGAAGCAATCACTACTTATGGAAATGAAGTATTTGCTTTTAAAGTGAGAGATAATCAACTTTCACTTGAAGGATCTGATGTAAATGGTGATGCTACAAATAAAGTAGTAACTCCAAACATGGGTAATATCATAAGATTATCAAAACAATATGGTGCAGAAGCAGGATCAGGAGGTAACTTAGAATATTATTCAGGAAGTATAAATGTAGTTAGTAATCAACAAGATTATGACTTAGAAGCCTGGAAAAACAATTTAGGAATTACAAGTAGTATTGAGGTGAAAAAAGTATTCTATGAAGCACCACCTGCAATAACACAATATTATGACCCTTATTCAGGAACAGGATTTGGCTTCCAAGCTTTATTTAATTCATTTGGATTTGCAGCCATGTCCCCTGCAACGAATTATCTGATGATGCCTTTGTCTTATGATTTGCAGACAATACAGGCTATTGAGATGAATCAGCAAGTTAGAAAATCTAACTACTCATTTGAGATTATAAATAACAGACTAAGAATTTTCCCTATACCAACTGTAAGCACAGGTAGCATCTTCATTGAGTATATAAAAGATGATGAAAGACTAAGTAATAGTATAGATCCTAGCGATAATAAAGTAAGTTCTGTTGCTGATGCTCCATATAGTAATCCAACCTATAGCAGAATTAATTCAGTAGGAAGACAATGGATATTCGAGTATACACTAGCAATAGCTAAAGAAATGCTTGGTTGGGTTAGAAGTAAGTATTCAACTCTACCCATCCCTAACTCTGAAGTAACTTTAAATGGTGATTCTCTTTTAAGAGAGGCAGCAGACAACAAAGTTAGAT
>Ga0222718_10002537_pt1 | contig 16334 bp, 15 predicted proteins | sample C33_27DmetaG_FD_165045 | JGI IMG/M metagenome (GOLD analysis project Ga0222718, IMG submission 165045) | Estuarine water microbial communities from San Francisco Bay, California, United States - C33_27D | ecosystem: Environmental > Aquatic > Marine > Unclassified | place: USA: California... | reverse complement strand
CAATCAATTTAAGACTTGGTCCCAGAGTCACTTATAACATCGATGACTATAATAAGGTTAGCCTCGCTGTTGATCTCAATAAGTACTTGGTTCCTTCACCACCTAGGTATTATCCAGACTCAACCAACAGTAATGGTGAAGCAGTAATTGCTTCAGGCGAAGACCCAGATAGACCTGTTGTTTCAGGTGTGGTTAGCTCATTTTATGATGCCCCTGGAAATGTTGTTTTTGATGCCAATACAGGAGCGGCCATTATTGAACCCGGTTCAAGATTCGGTGAAGAGCTTCGAGAAATCAGTTATGGTATTGGTGCTGAATATTGGTATGATGATCAGTTTGCCTTTAGGTTGGGATACTATGGTGAACACATCACCAAGGGAAATAGAAAGTTTATTACTGTTGGGGCAGGACTTCGACTAAGTGTTTTTGGACTGGATTTTAGCTACTTGGTGCCAGCATACTTTGGAGCAGCCAACCTTCAATCCTCTCCTCTCGCACGTACTCTCAGGTTTACACTCACCTTCAATTTCAACGCGCTATCTTCATCAAAATCTGATGGACCACCATCCGAATGAAAATTAGAGTAGGCTTGGGATATGATGTGCACCAGCTCAAAGAAGGTCGGCCTTGCGTATTAGGGGGTGTGAAATTTGAATCTACCCTAGGGCCAGACGGTCACTCTGATGCGGATGTGTTGCTCCATGCCATTTGTGATGCCATTTTAGGCGCTGCCGGTCTAAGGGATATTGGTTATCACTTCCCAAATACAGATCAAAGTTTTAAAAACGCTGACAGTCGTCTGTTGTTGAAGCGAGTCATTGAGCTTGTTGGTGAAAAGGGCTATCGAATTGAAAATATTGATGCCACGGTGGTGTCTGAACAGCCCAAAATTAGCCCTCGGATTGACAATATCAAGACATCAATCGCACAGCTCTGTCTCATCGAAAAAGATGCTGTAGGAGTAAAAGCCACTACATCTGAAAAGGTTGGTTTTGTTGGCAGGGAAGAAGGAATTGAAGCGCATGCAGTAGTGCTTTTAATCAAAGATTGATGGGACGAATTTCAAAAAACCTTAGTCTCGACTTTACTCTGGTTGATGACTTTTCAAACCTGAGCGATGAAGAGCAGACCCTTGTTCGAAAAGCGGAAGAGGCGCAAACACTCTCATATGCTCCGTACTCCAAATTCAGAGTAGGTGCAGCTGCAATGCTTGATAAGGGCATTGTGATGTATGGCAGTAATAAAGAAAATGCCTCTTTTCCGGCAGGCATATGTGCGGAAAGAAACCTGTTAAACACAATCTCAGATACCCATCCAACCGCTATAATATTGGCTATGGCTGTAATAGCCTCTCCAATGGAATTTGAACTTAGCGATGTTTTGGCACCTTGTGGTATATGTCGGCAAGTATTGTGTGAAACGGAGAAAGTTCAAGGAAGTTCGATTAAAATGATCTTCAAGTATTCTGCTATATCCTACGTAGTCATTGATGGTTGTGAGAATTTATTACCCTTTCACTTCTACCTTTCTGAGTTGAAAAGGTGAACTATTTCCTAATGTAGTGAATGCTACAATTACAAGTTTTAAATTTGCCTCCCTTCCAAATAGAGGATATGGCAACAGCAACAAAAAAAGCACCGAAAAAATCTTCAAATAAGCCCGCTTACAGCAAGGCTCAATACATGAAGTGGTATAAGGATATGTTACTCATGCGCAGGTTTGAAGAAACTTGCGGCAACCTTTATCTACAACAGAAGTTTGGCGGATTCTGCCATTTATACATTGGTCAAGAAGCAGTCGCTGCTGGTTTTGCCTCAGCAATAAAAAAGGATGATAAAGTCATAACAGCCTATAGAGATCATGCGCATCCAATTGCCTTAGGGATGCATCCAAAGTATGTTATGGCTGAGCTCTATGGAAAGGCCACTGGCTGCTCCAAGGGTAAGGGAGGTTCAATGCACATGTTTGACAAAGAGTTAAACATGATGGGAGGTCACGGAATTGTTGGAGCCCAAATTCCCATGGGTGCTGGTATAGCATTCGCAGAGAAATACAATAAGACCAAAAATATTTGCCTAACATTCATGGGTGATGGAGCTGTGCGTCAAGGGGCGCTGCATGAGACTTTCAATATGGCCATGTTATGGAAGTTGCCTGTGGTGTTCATTATTGAAAATAATCAATATGCCATGGGTACTTCGGTTGAACGCACGACAAACGTAACTGATCTTTCCAAGATCGGCCTCAGCTACGATATGCCGAGTAAAAGTGTCGATGGGATGCGTGTTGAGTCTGTTCATGAAGCGATCCAAGAGGCAGCTGAGCACTGCAGAAAAGGGAATGGACCAGTATTGTTAGATATTAAAACATATCGTTATAAGGGACACTCAATGAGCGACCCTCAGAAGTATAGAACTAAGGAAGAGTTAAACGATTATAAAGATTTAGACCCAATAACTCAGGTGCTAAACGAGATCAAGGCTCAAGGGTGGATTGATGATGATGGCGTAAAGAAAATCGAAGGTGAAGTGAAAGACATGGTAAACGAATCAGTAAAGTTCGCAGAGGATTCTCCACTACCAGAGTTGGGTGAGCTTTATAAAGATGTTTACATGCAAGAGGACTATCCTTATATAATGGATTAAAAAGAAAAAAATGGCGGTTGTAATAAAAATGCCAAAGCTCAGCGACACCATGGAAGAGGGTGTCATTGCAGCATGGCACAAGAAAGTTGGGGATACAGTAAATTCTGGTGACGTACTTGCTGAGATTGAGTCAGACAAGGCCACTATGGAGTATGAGTCTTTTGAAGAAGGTACGTTGCTGCACCTTGTTGTTGATCAAGGTGGGAAAGCGGCAGTAGATACCGCTATAGCTGTTGTAGGAGAAAAAGGGGAGGACTATAAAGAAGCGCTTAAGGCTGCAAGCAATGAACAACCCGCTAAGAGTGAAGCGCCTAAAAAAGAAGAAGCTAAAGAAGCGAAAGCTTCAACTCCTGCTCCCGCAACACCAAAGCTAGAACCTAAAAAAGTACAGGCGCAAACTAGACCTATAGAAAAAGCGGCTCCAAAACAAGAGCTCGATGATCGAACCAAGATTTCACCATTAGCACGAAAACTAGCCGAACAACAAGGCATCAGCCTAAGAGGCATCCGTGGCACGGGAGAAGGCGGTAGAATCGTAAAGAGGGACATTGAAAACTTCTCGGCAGGTCGCAATCCTCAAATTGAGCGATCAAGGGACGTGGAAGTAAACCAAATGCGTAAGACCATCGCAAGAAGGTTGAGCGAAAGCAAGTTTGGTGCACCACATTTTTATCTGACCATTGACTTGGATATGGATCAGGCTATTGATGCGCGCAAAGCAATCAATGCGGCCATTGCTCCAGAAAAAATTTCATTCAATGATCTAGTAATCAAAGCTGCAGCAGTTGCTTTGAAAGATCACCCGGCTGTTAACGCAGGTTGGTATGGAGACTTTATACGATACAATAGACATGTACATATCGGTGTTGCTGTAGCTGTAGAGGATGGACTATTGGTGCCCGTGGTGCGTCATGCAGATGGTAAAGCATTAACCCAGATATCTGGTGAAGTACGTGAATTGGCAGGTAAGGCCAAGTCTAAAAAACTGCAGCCACAGGAGTGGGAGGGAAATACATTCACCATCTCTAATTTGGGGATGTTTGGCATTGAGGAATTTACCGCTATCATTAACCCGCCAGACAGCTGCATACTAGCAATTGGGGGGATAAGACAAGAAGCCGTTGTGAAAAATGGTGAAATAGTAGCTGGTAATAGGATGAAAGTAACTATGAGCTGTGACCACCGTGTAGTAGATGGTGCAACAGGGGCAGAATTCTTGCAGACATTTAAGAAGTACATGGAAAATCCAATTGTACTCTTAGGAATGCGTGAGATTTAAGTTAGCACAGATTCTGCTGACTCTTCCGTCTCAATGTTAATGGATTCCAATCGAGGTTTCATAGTGTCAAGGTGATTTTCAAAACCAGGTCTGTATTCTTCTTTGATGGGTTCACTGGGTGGTAGTTTTTCTCTTCTATGGTCTACTTGGACCCCGTTCTTCCAAAACCTGAAGCAAACATGCGGACCAGTGGCCAAACCTGTGCTCCCTACGTAGCCAATTACATCACCTTGCCTTACCCTTACACCAGGCTTCATATTTGGGGCTATTTTACTCATGTGCAAGTATTGAGTAGTGTAAGTGCTGTTGTGCTTGATCTTTACATAGTTGCCGTTATACCGTTTATACTTTGCTTCGGTAACCACGCCATCACCCACAGCCATTATGGGCGTGCCAGTAGGTGCGGCATAGTCTGTTCCCAAATGTGCCTTGTAGCGCTTTTGAACCGGATGAAACCTTCGTTTAGTATATCCCGATGATATTCTGCTGAATTTCAGGGGAGCCTGTAAAAAAGCCTTTCTCAAGCTATTGCCCGCTTCATCAAAGTAATCGGGTTGGTTTTCTTGCGTAAACTGGAAAGCATAGTATGGTGAATTGAAGTGGTTAAACACTGATGCTTGTATTTCATCTACACCTACCACAGCATCTCCAACCTTCTTCACAGTATAAATGAGTTTGAAATAATCGCCCTTTTGAATTCGGTAAAAATCAATGGTCCAAGCATAGATATTGGCCATTTCCATAGCAAGCGCTGGGCTCAGTTTCTGATCGATAAGAGTTTGATACAACGAAGACGTGATCACGCCTGATGCCACGCGTTCTTCAACGATGACAGGACGCTCACCTCTGTAAATAGAAATAGTATCCCTAAGATCGTAAACCACAAAATCTACAGGTGAGATTTCGTAAATAAAAAACTCCGCAGTATTACCGCTATCTCTTTTACAAATTAGGGTGTAATTTTTTCCTGCATTTAATTTTCGAATATCAAATACCTTCTTTGACTTCTCAGCAATAACGGCAATCTTACCATAGTCAATGTTATACGGCAGCAGAATATCGGCCAAGAATTCGTTTTTGCCCAATCGTCCTTTAACCACGTTTTGATCGGTAGCATCAATGCCAAATTCGTCTTCGCATTCTTCAGTCACGAGACTGTCAATAGCACTGACTAATGCAGGATCAGGAGTGTTTGGCTCATGTAAAAGGATAATGCCAAGGCATACAGCCGCTACAATTGATGCTAAAACTAAGGTGACGCTTGGTCGATTCACTTCGTGTTTAAATGAGTTTTCTTCGTTTTTCGAAGTTAGTGGCACGCATCAATGAGGTAGGTACAATGATTTACTTTTTCTAACAGTAAAAAGTTTATCTAATCAACCTTTGCGACTGGATTTGCTAAGCCACTGTAATTTCGCAGCTCCATGGTCACAGAACCAACGAGGATTTTTGCCTTTGCCAAAACGGGAATTTTGTTTTCATCATCCGTTACCCAAACCATCATATCCTCTTCCTTCTTAAATATTCGTCCCTCTTGAACTACAGGAACGAAAACCATACAATCATAGGTGCCGTTATCAATTTCAATTCGCTCTTTTCGCAAGTAGCGAATACGCAGTGGCCATAATTCATTGTCAAGGAAGACAGACATTTCATAAACCTGGTTTGGTTGTGCATTGCTGTAATCAAAAGTGCGCGCATAATAAAATGCCGAGATCATGTCTTGCACGCCTACAGGCACCTGATGCTCTTTTCCCTTATCTGTTTTCACAGTTTTTTTGAACTGATTGAATGTGTAGTACTGCTTCATTTTGAAGTTGCCTTCTTCGATATCACGCACGAAAATCCAAGGAAAAATTCCATCGCTATCTAAGTAGGTCTCATAGGTGTCTCGCACTTTAAAAAACCAGTTAAAGGTTCCTCGAGAATTGCCTTTTCCAATGACATGCATTACATCTCTACCAGCAATGGTTTTCTTTTCATTGGATATTTCAATAATGGCCTCACCAGCATCAATCCAGCCATAGGAGACATCATACTCTAATCGTTCACCTTTTTGAAAGGATGATTGCTGGATAGAAGGTAATTCGGTCTTTGTAGATTTTGGTTCTTCTCCTTCGTGTGCAGGTTGCGACTTTGCAGGTTGCATAGTAATTAGGAGCCCGGCTAAAATGAATGTCAGTTCCATAAGCTTGAATTTGTAAGTTAAAAACAAATGAAGTGCCAAAAGATTCATTAGCCTATCCACGAGGGGTTTATTCGATTAACAGCATAGATAATAATTGATCCAATCACGGCTTTAATTAATAGTCCGGGTAAGTATGGCAGTATGTGTGTTTCCATAGCTATCACGCTGAAACTACCAACCCAAATCCATGTAAGTCCAATGATCATAAGTAAGAGGTGCATACCGATAAATGCGGTAAGCCCATTAATTAATGGTCGCTGTTTTGCCCAATTCCGAATCCATGCTGAGACGGTTGCAATAACTATGAAACCGAGAACAAAGCCTCCGCTATTGCTTGCGAGAATGGATACTCCACCTGCTCCTCCAGAAAATACAGGTAAGCCTAACAGACCAGCTACAAACCAAAGTATTAAGCCCAGTATAGTAGGAAAACCGAAAAGTAGAGGCATGATAATTACCACCAAACTTTGTGGGGTGATTGGCACACTTGAGCCAGGGATATCAATTGAAATTCGGCCCACCAACCACATGACCATAAACATTCCTCCAGCATGTGTCGCTAGTTCTTTTAACTGCGCACTCGACACTACACAACGATGTTTACGATTCTCTTAGGAACAACAATCACTCTTTTTGGAGCCTTTCCTTCGAGCCATTTTTGGGCCTCCTCATGAGCCAAAGCTGCCTGTTCAATTTCGGCTTTACTTAATTCAGCATTAAGCTCAATACTAAACCTTGTTTTACCATTCACAGATACCGGGTATGTGATTTGGTCATCAACAAGATATTCCGCATTGAAATTTGGCCATTCTGCACTTGAGATTGATTCCTTATTTCCTAGCAATGACCATAACTCCTCCGCCACATGTGGCGCATGACAACTTACAAGAATGGCCAGTGGCTCTAGAATTTCACGTTTCTTACAATTCAATTCGGATAGCTCATTTACCGCAATCATAAAAGCCGATACAGATGTATTGAAACTTGACCTTTCCATGTCAGAGGTCACCTTTTCTATGCACTTATGGAGTGCTTTTAGCTCCGCTTTGGTTGCTTTTTCTTCCTTGACTGAAAACGATCCGTTTTTATCATGATAAAGCCTCCAGAGTTTGCGAATGAACTTTGACACTCCTTCAATGCCTTTGGTATTCCATGGTTTGTGCATTTCGATTGGGCCAAGAAACATTTCGTGCAAGCGCAACGCGTCAGCACCAAATTCCGCAATAACATCGTCTGGATTGATCACATTGCCATAGCGTTTGCTCATTTTATGACCATCTTCCGCCTGGATCATTCCTTGATTTATGAGCTTTTTTGCTGGCTCATTAAACGGGATGTACCCTAAGTCGTGGAGAACTTTAGTTATAAACCGGAAATACAAAAGGTGACCTGTGGCATGCTCGGCCCCGCCCATATAAAGATCAATTTGCCTCCAATATTTTACCGCTTCTTCGGAAACAAAAACATCGGATCGTTTAGGGTCATTTCCTTCCATCATATAGCGGAGAAAGTACCAGTTACTCCCCGCCCAACCCGGCATGGTGTTGAGATCCATAGGATATCCTTTGCCGTTTTCTACTACTTTGCCAGATTCATTATTCCAATTCCAATGTGTGGCTCTACCTAATGGCGGCTCACCTTGCTCTGTGGGTTTAAAGTTGTCAATTTCAGGCAACTTTATTTCGTCCAATTTATCCTCGTCTATGGTGTAAGGTATGTCATCTTTATAATAAATTGGAAACGGTTCACCCCAATAGCGTTGACGGCTAAAAACAGCATCCCTGAGTTTGTAGTTGATCCGTTTCTCTCCAAGATTTTCAGCTTCAATTTTGTCAATAACCTTTGGGATAGCATCCTTGACGGTCATTCCTGAAAGCTCTCCTGAATTTATTAATTCGCCATCCTTGCGATCGTCAGCTCCGTTTGAAACATCATGTCCCTTGATCACAGGAATTATCTCTAAGTTGAATTTCTTAGCAAAGTCCCAATCTCTTTGATCGCCTGAGGGAACAGCCATCACAGCTCCAGTTCCATACCCAGCGAGTACATAGTCGCTAATCCAAATAGGAATTTTTACTTTGGATATAGGATTGATGGCGTATGCTCCTGTGAAGGCTCCGGTCACGTCCTTTACCTCAGCCATTCGCTCTCGCTCACTCCGGCCAGCAGCAAACTGAATGTATGCTTCAATCTCCTCTTTTTGGTCTTCGGTGCAAATTTCATTTACTACAGGGTGCTCTGGGGCCAACACTATGAAGGTGGCTCCATAGATTGTGTCTGGTCGAGTAGTAAACACACGAACCGAATCACCCGTATCGACAATCTTGAAATCAATTTCGGCTCCTTCACTTTTTCCAATCCAGTTTCGCTGAATATCTTTCAGTGAGTCGGTCCATTCAATGCTTTCAAGGTCATTTAACAGGCGCTCGGCATAGGCTCTAATTCGCAGTGACCACTGCATCATTTTCTTTTGTTCAACGGGATGTCCTCCGCGCTCGCTAACGCCATTTATTACCTCATCATTGGCAAGCACTGTTCCTAGAGCTGGACACCAGTTAACCACTGTTTCTGCCCTGTAAGCTAAGCGATAGTCCAACAAAATTGAACGCTGCTTGAACTTGTCAAAACTGTTCCATTCCTCCGCGCTGAATTCAGCTTCAGAATTGTGATGAGCATTGACCGCAGCACTGCCGCTTTGTTCAAACTTTTTGATCAATGTTGAAATAGCTTCGGCCTTGTCAGAATCTTGATTATACCATGAATGGAAAAGTTGAATGAATATCCACTGAGTCCATTTATAAAAAATAGGATCAGAGGTTTTAACTTCTCTACTCCAGTCGAAGCTCAATCCGATTTTATCTAGCTGTTCTCTATACCTCTTGATATTGGTTTCTGTGGTTACGGCCGGATGTTGTCCAGTTTCTATTGCATACTGTTCTGCAGGAAGGCCATAGGAATCATAACCCATTGGATGTAAGACGTTAAAGCCTTGATGTCTCTTAAAACGAGCGTATATGTCGCTGGCGATGTATCCTAAAGGATGACCAACATGTAATCCAGACCCACTCGGATAAGGAAACATATCCAAAACATAAAACGGGGGTAGATCCGCACCATTGTTGGCCTTGAATATCTGGTTTGCCTGCCAAAAGTGTTGCCACCTTTCTTCGATAATCCGAAAGTCGTATTCCATAATTTGCAAAAGGCGCAAAAGTAAAACCTTACAGTAGGCAATGAGATAACTGGACTAGTGAAAAGTTCTTTCAGTTTGGATAAACCTAGATGAGTAGTTAGAAGTGAAACCCCGAGTTTTTTGAATTGATCAAAACCAAATAAACACTATATGAGAGCGGGAGACAAGTTTACTGTATTGCCAATCATCGTTTAATAGAGTATACACAACCTCATTTTTTCCTTTATTTGATTGATGGCGAAAAACCGAAAAGTCCATTCTAAAAAGGTCGAGGTATTGATATGGCCATTTTTATTGGTCATAGGGCTATTGTCGTTGCTCCTATACTTAAATACTTCATCGCACGGTTTTGTGCTGGATGATATCTCCGCCATTACTGACAATTTTGTGGTACAAAAAGGACTTGATGGATTATCAACCATTTGGACCACGCATTATCGTTATGGTTATTGGGGCGAAGGAGGTAGTCTATATCGACCTCTTACGCTAAGTCTATTTGCGTGGCTTTGGGAGGTTTGGCCAGATAATCCGGCTCCAGGTCATTGGGCTAATATTTTGTTGTACGCCTTAACAAACATGATTCTCTGCTATCTGCTATTGCTTTGGTTTGGTCGAGAGCGAGTTTGGCTCGCTTTTATGACAAGCTTAATCTTTATGTTGCACCCAGTGCACGTTGAAGTAGTGGCAAACATTAAGAGTGCTGATGAAATACTCGCAACACTGTTTGGATTCCTTGCCTTGATAGCAGCTTGGAAGAATGAAGACAAATGGTTTAGCGCATGGTCCCTTATTGCCATGGTATCCTTTTTCTTAGCCATCAGTTCGAAGGAAAGCGCTATCACAGTGATTCCACTAACGGGCATTGCATTATACTTTTTTCGTGACGCTTCAATAGCAAAGGCTGCAAAATCTATGGTTCATTTTGTATCGCCAACCTTGGCCTATTTTATACTTCGAATCCAGGTTTTAGGTGGACTTACTGGACCAAGAAATACACCTCACATTGACAACATCTTACACAAGGTATCGGGTCTTGAATGGTTTGCAACGGCAACTCAGTTGAGTGGATTGTATTTGTACAAAATGTTGATACCACACCCTTTATCGCACGATTACAGCTTAAAGCAAATACCAATTGTTGGTTTTGGTGATTGGCAGTTTTGGCTCGCCTTCGTGGTTGTTGCGGGCATAGTTTTTTTCGGTATCAAGATGGTGCTTAAGCGCCATTTTCTAGGCTTTGCCTTCCTTCTATTTCTATGCACATATTCACTTTACTCCAATTATTTGATCACCATAGGCACTCATTTTGGAGAGCGTTTGATGTTTTTGCCAGTGTTAGGCTTTGCTCTCTGTGTGGCGTGGTTCATTTGGAAATGGGGGTTAGGTAATCAATCTTCATTTGAACCGAGAAAAGCAGTTTTGCCTTTGGTACTTCTTGTCGTGGTACTGACAATTTATGGGTTTAAAACCACCTCACGCAGCGCTGACTGGAGTAGCGAGTTTGATCTCTATACGGCTGATGTTGAGAATGCGTCAAATAGCTGCCGTACTCATTATCGACTGGGAATGGCGATGATGAAGGAAAGAGCACTTACCGCCAAATCAGATAAGGTTAAAAATGAATGGCTCCGCAAGGCTGTAGGAGAGCTAAAGAAAGCAGTGGAAATCTACCCGAGCTATGCGGATGCTCAAGGTGAGTTGGGGTTAGCCTATCAACGCTTAGGATATAAGGACCTAGCGATGGAGCGGTATAACTTGGCTCTAAAGTATAATCCAACTCATGCAACCACTTTAAACAATATGGGAGCCGTATTATTCGAACGTGGAAAGGTTGAAGATGCGAGCGAATATTTCTCAAGAGCGCTTCAAAAAGATCCCAATTATAAAGATGCCATTGGCAACTTGGCGAGCTGCTACGGATCACTAGGCCGTTATGAGGAGGCAATTGATTTGTTTAAACGCGCAATAGAGATTGATCCAAGAGGTGCGATTTATTATTTCTATATCGGCATCACCTATCAGCGTATGGGTAAACCAGAAGAAGGTCAAACTTGGTTGAACCAATCCTACGCGCTTGATCCTAAATTGAAGCCCAAGAAATAGGGTTTTCCAGTAGTAATGAATGCACCATTAGGACGATACCTTCAAGTCCCTTTATCTGGTATTTGTTGGGAGAGGCTTCCACTAGGTTATTGAAACATGGATAAGGCGTAAGCATAGAATGCCTGACCTGAAATTCTACGTTGCCATTTGTATTCAAGATTACCAATTCCTCCTTTTGGCAAGCTCACGTTTACTATTGATTTTGGATCAAACTTTCCACAATTTACCTGTGGGGTAACAATTTTACCATCATCTGTAACATTGAGTTAATGGTAAATTTGATCCTGGAATACGCGCGAATGAAAAGCTTCAATTAAAGTATCGATTTTCTGACAAAATGATTATTTACAACGTAACAATTAAGATAGACAATAACATTCATGATGACTGGTTTAAGTGGATGAAAGACACTCATATCCCAGATGTTATGCAAACAGGATTTTTTATTGGCTATCAAATCGCAAAAGTTTTGGTGGACGATACCGATGGAATAACTTATTCCATTCAGTATAAGTGCAATCAAATGGACGACCTGAATGCTTATTACAACAAAGATGCGTCTCGGCTGCAAGCCGAACACTCAAATCGATACGAGGACAAATTTGTGGCTTTCAGAACCTTATTGGAGGTGCTAAACTGAATGGTTACACCTAAGAAATATCTCGGACAACATTTTTTAGAAGATGAAACCGTAGTGCAAAGAACAGCGCAAGCTTGCGTTGGTTTAGCCTCAAAGCAGGTTATAGAAGTTGGTCCTGGTGAGGGCGTTTTGACAGTCGAGCTACTAAAACATTATGATGATTTGATGGTCATTGAATTAGACCAAGAAAGTGTTCAGCATTTACGTAAGAATGAAATTTTACCTGAAAAACGTATCATATCGGATGATTTTTTAAAGTGGACAATACCACAAGGTGAATGGATTTTAGCCGGCAACTTCCCGTATAACATAAGCTCACAAATTGTATTCAAGATGCTTGAAAGCAGGGATCGATTTGTTGGAATGGTTGGTATGTTTCAAAAAGAAGTGGCAGAACGAATTGTTTCAAAACCTGGAAGCAAGGTATACGGGATCACAAGCGTGCTTACACAGGCCTTTTACGATGCGGAATACTTGTTTACGGTGGAAGCGGAGGCGTTTAGGCCACCGCCCAAAGTTCAGTCGGGCGTAATTCGTTTGAAACGAAGAGATATCGTTGGGCTCGGTTGCGATGAGGAGTTTTTTAAACGAATTGTAAAGCAGTCTTTCAATCAGCGAAGGAAAATGCTTAGAAATACGTTGAAAGAATACATTGATGATGGATCAGCGCCAGAAATCGAATCCTACCTAAATCAAAGGCCCGAGCAATTGCACTATAATGATTTTATTAAGCTTGCTCAGCTTCTGAAGCCCTGATCTTTTTCTGCTACTTTCGCGCAAATGCCCGAAACGAGGGTAATACAGGGTCATGCAATTTGAGTTAACTAAAGAATATTTAGAAGATCTAAGGGCTGCAATTGCTCGCAACGAGGAAATCTCATTGCTAGAACTTGTTAACGAGCTGCATCCCGCAGATGTGGCGGAAATTATTGATGAATTAGAAGTTGATGAGGCTCTTGTCTTGTATAAAGTGATGGATGCCCAACGCGCTTCTGATGTACTCATGCATCTTGAAGATGATTCTCGAGAGGAGTTTCTTTCACTCCTTACACCAAAAGAGATTGCCGAGCAATTTATCGATCATTTAGACAGTGATGATGCTGCCGATATGATTCAAGAGTTACCTGAGGATCAAAAAGAACAGGTAATCGCTCAAATTGAAGACCGCCAGCAAGCCCGAGACATTATTGATCTTCTGCACTACAAAGAAGGAACTGCTGGGGCACTGATGGCCAAAGAGCTGATTAAGGTGAATGTGAATTGGACAGTGAGTCAGGCGGTGAAGGAAATGCGAAAGCAAGCCGAACAGCTTGAGCATGTTTACACCGTTTACGTGGTAGATGACGATGAAAAGCTTCTCGGCAGGCTAAAGCTGAATAAACTCCTGCTCAATCCCGTTAGGGCCAAAATTGATGAGATCTACGATTCAAAACTTCGGTATGTAAACGTGAATGAAGATCAGGAAGAGGTTGCCTCGATCATGGAAAAATATGATTTGGTGGCCTTGCCAGTGGTAGATGAATTGAATCGACTCCAAGGGCGCATTACCATCGATGATATAGTTGATGTAATCAAAGAAGAAGCCGAAAAAGACTACGCTTTGGCTTCTGGTATCTCGGGAAATATCGAGTCAACAGATTCGATATTTGTATTGACTAGGGCGCGGTTACCTTGGCTTCTAATCGGCCTATTGGGCGGGATTCTTGGTGCACGTGTCATTGAATTATATGAAGGGGATCTACAACTTTACCCCGAAATGGCATTTTTCATCCCACTTATTGCCGCAATGGGTGGAAATGTTGGGGTGCAATCCTCGGCAATTATTGTTCAAGGTTTGGCAAATAACTCCTTGGGTCTATCAGGCATTTGGAGTAAACTTTCGAAGGAATTTAGCGTTGCGCTGCTCAATGGAGTGGTTTGTGCCGCAATCATTTTCGGTTACAATGTGCTCTTCAGCGATTCACTTGCATTGAGTTATACCGTGAGTTTAGCGCTGTTCAGTGTGATTTTAGTGGCTGCACTATTTGGAACCTTCGTTCCTCTAGTGTTGGATAAATACAAAATAGACCCCGCCTTGGCTACCGGTCCATTTATCACAACGGTGAATGATGTGTTGGGGCTTTTCATTTATTTCCTCATCGGTCATCTACTATACATAGCATGAAGGCTTGTCTGCTATCTGTATTCCTAATTTCGGGTATTGTTGTTTTTGGTCAAAGGAAAATGCCTGCCTTTTCCTTTCATCACAACAGCATCGAATTTGCAGATGCCAATCGGTCATTCAATGATGAAAATCAATTTAGTGATACCCTTCATGATGAGCGGTTGGTCATTGGACTAACAAAGATTTTGAATGATAACCCCGAGCTGCATATTATGTTGATCGGCCATATAGCGGCCAATGAAGAAGCAGGACTCGGTATGCGTAGGGCGGCATATTTAAAAAGCCGACTTGAAGAAAAAGGAATAGATGCAGCTCGTTTGGAAGTAAGTTCTAAAGAGAGTTCCGAACCCATTATCGCCTCTGATATTATTCTAAAGTTAGAAAGCCAAGTGGAGAAAGAGGCTGCATTACAGCGAAATCGAAGGGTAGAGATAGAGGTGGTTAATTCGGCTGAGAGGCAATGAAAGTTTTAATCATTGATAAAGTGCATCATGCCTTGCATGAGATTTTAGAGCGCGCAGGACATCAATGTTTGGATATATCTGAAGCTACCGAACAAGAAGTGCGAATGGCGCTTCCCTTCGCTGAGATTTTGGTTTTGAGGAGTCGCATCTCGATTGGTCAGGATGAAATTTTATCGGCTAGAAATCTCAAAATAATTGCACGGCCAGGCTCAGGAATTGAGCACATCGATAAGGAGTTTGCGCATAAGAATGGGATTCGTGTGGTGACTTCACCAGAGGGAAATCGTCAGTCCGTTGCCGAACATGCCTTGGCAATGTTACTGACGCTCTTTAACCGTATCATCATTGCTAATTCCGAAGTAAAACAGGGTAAGTGGGATCGAAAGTCCAATCAAGGTATAGAGCTGTCAGGAAAAACAATTGGCCTAATTGGATTTGGAAATACAGGTTCGGCATTTGCAGAAATACTTTCCGGATTTGATGTAAAAATTTTGGCCTTCGATAAATACAAATCGGGGTTTCCATATGAAGCAACCATGGAGCGGCTCTTCGAAAGCTGTGATATAGTGAGCCTTCACATACCGCTTACAAATGAAACTACTGGTCTCGTATCTAATCAGTGGTTGAGTCAGTTCAAAAAACCAGTGTACTTAATCAATACTTCTAGAGGGCCAATTGCACAAAGCCATGCATTGCTCCAAGGACTGAACAACGGACAACTCAAGGGTGTGTGCCTCGATGTGCTTGATGAAGAAAGCGAAAACTTGACATTGCCTGAATTGAGCCAAATACCTCAAGCAACCCGAGAGTTGATACAACATCAAAAGGCAATTGTGACTCCACACATTGCGGGGCTTACAGAGCAGAGTTATGAGAAATTATCAAAAGTCTTAGCTGAAAAGATTCTGGCTGAGATCTAGTCAAGCGCGGTTTTGATAAATGACGCTGACTTACTATCCAGAATGATATTGTAGGTTCCTTTGGGTAAGCTCGAAATGTTAAATTTTAATTTATACATAGAGACCCAAGAGGCCGCAAATGTGTGTAAAGCATACATACTGAGAAAACAATAATGCAGCTAGCATGGTGATAAGTGAGGAAAAATCAAGATTGCTAGACAGTTTCTCATAACACCGTTGAGGGATATCAAAGTTAAAACGGATTGGTTGCCCACACGGATAACTCAGGGATGAAACCTTTGTCTCTCATTTCAAGAATGGCTGCGATGGAATGAGCAATGTCTGCACCACCCAACTTATTGTCTTGTTCATCGCGCTCTTCGCGATTTTCAGCGGCAAAGGCGCTGGCCACTTCACTGGGATTTACCAACGAAACTCTGATGTTGTATGGTCGAAGTTCTGCTTGCCAACACTGAGTCATTCCACGCACTGCAAATTTAGACGCAGCGTAAACCGTACCTGCCGCGAAGCCTTTTTGGCTAGCTGTAGAACCAATATTTATGATGTTGCCATAGTTATTGGATTTAAATATTTCAGCAATCTCTTGAGTCAGCAAGGTCAGTCCAAAAACATTGGTTGTATAAACACGCTGCATATCTTCTACATTGATGTCACCCAACTTTGAGAATGTACCGATCCCTGCGTTGTTGATGAGTACATCAACCCCGCCCAATAGTTTAATAGCCTCGTGAGCTTTCT
>Ga0222718_10002535_pt1 | contig 16340 bp, 12 predicted proteins | sample C33_27DmetaG_FD_165045 | JGI IMG/M metagenome (GOLD analysis project Ga0222718, IMG submission 165045) | Estuarine water microbial communities from San Francisco Bay, California, United States - C33_27D | ecosystem: Environmental > Aquatic > Marine > Unclassified | place: USA: California... | reverse complement strand
CGCGCTGGCAACCCTCCCCCTCGATCAACTGCTCGCCGCTCAGGCGGTCGTGCTCTCTGGGAGCGGAGACTCGCTCACCGCCTTCTCCCCCACCCTCGGTGGCGCGATCGTGCCCGCCGACGCCCTCGACCGGGTCGCCGCCGACCCGCGACCCCTCATGATCGGCACCACCCGAGACGAGATGCACCTGTTCACCGCCTTCGACCCGGCCGTCAACAGCCTCGACCTCGACGGAGCGCTCGCGCGCTATCGGCGCTGGTTCGATGACGACGCCGAGGAGGCACTCGATCGATACCGACTTCGGCGACCCGACCACACTCCCGGACAACTCGTCTCCGCCGCCCAGACCGATCAGATCTTCCGTCATCCGGCGCGCCGCCTCGTCGAGCGACGTGTCGGCCGCACTCACCTGTGGTGGTTCACCTTCCCGACACCGGCCTTCGACGGCGTGCTCGGCGCCTGCCACGCCCTCGACATCCCGTTCGCCTTCGACAACCTCCACCGCCCCGGCGTCGAGATCTTCACTGGTGACGGCCCCGAGCGCCAGAGCCTCGCCGATCGGTTCAGTGCCGCGATCACCGGTTTCGCGAAGGACGGCGACCCCGGTTGGGATGACACCCGGTCGGGAACCGTCGTTCTCGACGGTGACGGGGCCCAGACCGTGGAGCACCCAGAGCCCGAACTCCTCGAGCTCTGGGACGGCCGATGAACGACCGAAGCGGAGGCCACGGGATCCTCCGAGGCCCACAACTCGGCGAGGGATCGATCACCGATGTGCCCGGTGTTCTCCTCGGCCACCACCAGCGGACCGGCCGCGGATGGCGCACCGGGACAACGGTGGTGGTCGCACCCGACGGCGCCACCGCTGGGGTGGACGTGCGCGGAGGGGGCCCCGGCACCCGGGAGACCGACGCGCTCCGGCCCGGCAATCTCGTCTCGACGATCTACGCCATCTGCCTGTCGGGTGGGAGCGCCTTCGGCCTCTCCGCCGCCGACGGTGTCGTCGCCCATCTCGAGGAGCTCGGCCTCGGCCACCCGGTCGGCGACGATCCTCGACACGTGGTCCCCGTCGTACCCGCCGCGGTGATCTTCGACCTCGGACGCGGCGGGCGATTCGCCAACCGTCCCGACGCCGAATTCGGCCGTGTCGCCTGCCGACGCGCCTCGAGAAACGGTCAGCCAAGAGGATCTCTCGGAGCGGGGGCCGGAGCGATTTCCGGTGGGCTCTCCGGTGGGATCGGCTCGGCATCGGCCGAGTTGGACCTGGGAGCCGGGCCGGTCCGAGTCGCCGCCCTCGCCGTCGTCAACTCCCACGGGTCAGTGATCGATCCTGCGACAGCGCTCCCCCGCGTGCACGACGGCCGACTGAGACGCCCCGATCGCGAGCAGCGCCGCACCGTCGCTGACACGATCGCGCGCCACGAGCGAGGCACGATCGATCCGGAGCGAGGCGGGCTGAACACGACGCTCGTTGTGGTCGCCACCGATGCCCGGATCGATGCCACCGAGGCCACACGAGTCGCGGCGGTCGCCCACGATGGCCTCGCGCGCGCGATCCATCCGGTGCACACCCTCTTCGACGGAGACACCGTGTTCACCCTCGCCACCGGTCGAGCCGACCTGGTGGGCCCCTCTCGGCCAGCGAACCTCAACCTGCTCTCCACGATCGCCGCCGACTGCGTCGCTCTCGCCTGTTCCGACGCGGTCCTGGCGGCCGAGGGTCACCGCGATGTGCCCTCCTACCGCGACCTCATGTCGGGGGTGACCGGTGACTGACCCGAGCGTGTGTTCCACCGCCGCTGAGATGGTCTCGCTGTCGCGGTCGTGGATCGCAGAGGGACACACCATCGCCGTGGTTCCGACGATGGGAGCCCTCCACGAGGGACACGTCGCACTCATACTCGAGGCACACCGGCGAGCCGACCGGGTGGTGGTGACGGTCTTCGTGAACCCGACCCAGTTCGATCGGCCCACCGATCTCGATACCTACCCAAGAGATCTCGCGGCCGACCTGGCAACCTGCGCCGCCGAGGGCGTCCACGCCGTGTTCGCCCCAAGTGTCACCGAGGTCTACCCCGAGGGTGCGGTGACGACCGTCGATCCAGGGCCGATCGCCGAACATCTCGAAGGTGAGCACCGACCCGGACATTTCTCCGGCGTCGCCACCGTCGTGCTCAGACTGTTCGAGATCGTGTCCCCCCAGGTGGCGATGTTCGGGGAGAAAGACGCCCAGCAACTCGCGGTCGTTCGCTCGGTGTGCGAGGGCAACGGAGTCGACATCGTCGGGGTAACGACGGTGCGCGAGCCCGACGGACTCGCCCGGTCCAGTCGGAACGTCCACCTCGACCCCGCATCCCGGCAGGCGGCCACCGCCCTGCCGAGCGCGCTCCGGTCGGTGAGCGATGCTTGGGCCTCAGGGCAACGGGCCGCCGACGAACTACGCACCCTCGGGCGCGAGATCATCGAGCGGGCCGGTGGTGAGGTCGACTACCTCGACCTCGTGGACGCGGCGACGTTCCAGCCGAGCAATCCGCCCCAGAGGGGCGACCTCATCGTCGCGGCGGCCTGGTTCGGCGGTGTCCGGCTCATCGACAACCTTCGACTCGACCCCTGAACGGGCGGGTCAGCCGCCGAGAACCTCCGGTCCAGCGATGAGCACCACCGCCAGGACCACGCCGTTGAACAGGGCGTGGCCGATGATCGCCGGCCAGAGCCGCCCCGTGATGAGCGTCGCGGCGCCGAACACCGCGCCGACCGCGGAGAGCACCACCACCAGACCGACACCGGCCGAGCCGGTCGGGTCGACATGGACCGCGCCGAACACGACGGCCTGAGCGACGACCGCGAAGACCCGACCGAGGCGCGGCACGAGCGCCGGGAGGATCACCCCTCGAAACACGACCTCCTCCACGACGGGAGCGGCCACCACCGCCGCGAACGCAGTGAGCAGCAGCGCCGCTGTGAAACCTGAATCGTCGAAGAGACCCTCGGTGTTCGAACCGATCTCGACACCGAAGCCAAGAAGAGCAGCGGCCACCATCGCTTGCGCGACCACCGCTGATACCCACACGAGGGCGCCCTTCGCCACGTCGCTCGGCCTCGGCCGACCGATCACCGCGCGTCCAGTTGCCAGACCGCCTGCGGCTCGAGCGCCGAGACGTCGAAGCGACCAGACCAGCGGCGGGGCATAACCCACGAAGGTGAGGATGGCGATGCCCAACCATTCGGGCAGGCCGACCTCCTCGACCACCGCGAAACCGACACCGCCCGCCAGAAGCGACAGCAGTAGGACCGACAGCGCCAAGAACGCCTCCCGGAGCCCACCGGTAGCCGGTGGCATGGTCGTCGACGTGACCGGATCCCCGAGCGGAGGCTGCCAGGACCGGCCGTCGAAATAGCGGAGGCCGTCGTTGTGGTGCCAACCGACGGGTGGTGTGCCGAGAGGAGGAGGCGGCAGGTTCGTCATGATCTCAGGGGTCTCGCGCCGGTTCCCGGTCGACGATCGGTCGACCCGGGGCGAACTCGCGCGGAGTCATAGTCTGTCACCCGTGGGTCACACCGAATCACTGTGGTACGACACGCTGCCCGACGACCTTCGCGTCGACAGTGCCCCGCTCGACGGGTCGATCCGATGCGACGCCGTCATCATCGGTGCCGGACTCACCGGTCTCTGGACCGCCTACTACCTGCTCGACCGAGAACCCGATCTCGACCTCGTGGTGATCGACCGCTCCGGTGTCGGCACCGGCGCGAGCGGACGCAACGGTGGATGGTGTTCGACGCTGCTCCCGATGAGCCTCGACCGGATGGCCCGCGACCACGGCCGGGCGGCGGCCCGCAGGATGCAGATCGCGATGCACGCCACCCTCGACGAGATCGAGCGGGTCGTCACCTCGCACGGGATCGATGCGGGATTCCAACGGGGCGGTTCGCTCACGGCGGCCCGTAGCGCGCCTCAAGAGAAGCGCATCGCCCATGAACTGTCCCGATATCGAGAGTTCGGGTTCGGGGAGGAGGACTACCGCCTGCTCGCCGCCGATGAGGCGGCGGATCGCTGCTCGATGACGAGGATTCGATCGGCCCTGCACACCCCCCACTGCGCTGCCGTGCACCCGGCCCGCCTCACCCACGGCGTCGCTCGGCTCGCTCAGGATCGAGGCGCCCGGATCCTCGCCCCGGTGAGTGCCCGCCGAATCGAACCGGGCCGCGTGATCACGGACCGAGGGGTCATCAGCGCCGACATCATCGTCCGCGCTACCGAGGGGTACACCTCCGACCTCGATGGTGAGCAGCGGTCGATGATCCCGCTCTACTCGATGATGGTCGCTACGGAACCGCTCGACGCGTCGGTGTGGGAGACGATCGGGTTGCGGAACCGAGAGACCTTCGACGACGGTCGCCACATGATCATTTACGGCCAACGGACAGCCGACGACCGACTCGCCTTCGGTGGTCGCGGCGCGCCCTATCACTTCGGTTCAAGGATCGACGACCGATTCGACACCGACGACCGGGTGCGCCAGGTGATCACCGCCACCCTGATCGATCTGTTCCCGGCTCTCGCCGATGTCCGGTTCACCCACCACTGGGGCGGTCCGCTCGCGGCGCCGAGGGACTGGGCCTGCTCGGTTGACTTCGACCATCGAACCGGGCTTGCCCGCGCTGGTGGCTACGTGGGTGACGGTGTTGCGACCACGAACCTCGCTGGCCGCAGCCTCGCGGCGATGATCGCCAGCGGATCCCGAGAGGATGACGACGACCTGCTTCGACTCCCCTGGGTCGGGCACCGCTCGCGACGCTGGGAACCCGAACCGATCCGATGGCTCGGCATCAACGCTGGTCGCCGGGCGGCCGATTTCGCCGATCGCATTGAGGAGCGCACCGGTCGTGAGAGCCGGCTCTTCGGTGGCGTGCTCGACGGCCTTCTCGGTCGTTGAGCCGGTCAGCGGTGAAGCATCGGATCGTCGAATCGGGCGAGGTGCCGCACAGTGTGCACCGATGACCCCGACAAGATCGCTGAACGGCCGAGCAGCCTGCCGTGCTCCCAGTTGGAGAGGCCGAGCTCGGGTGCTTGAAGCGCGTACTGGCCGTCGACCCATCGGGTGAACCCGTCGCCGACGAAGGGCGCGTCGACGCTGCCGTAGACCGTGTCGACGGTCGAGGGGTCATCGGTGATCACCGACACGACGAACCTCGGGCTGTGCTCGTTGCAGAGCGCCACCGCGTGTTCGAGGCGGTCCACCACGTGGACCGTGATCTCCGGACGTTCCTCCCACTCCCACTCTCGTCCCAGGTCGTCGACATCGATGGACTCCACGCGCACGTCACCAGACAGGCTCTCCGGCCAGCTCGATCGTGCATCGTCGGTCAGGTGCACGGTGGCGCCGGATCGATCGGCGGCAGCGCCGACGAGCGCACCGGCCACGACCGGCACAAGCTCATCCGCCCTCGACCTCGGGATGCAGCAAACATTCAAGGTGTTGCACACCTTCCGATCGAGGCTTCGCTCTACGACGGCGGCGAGTCGGTCGACTGGTGCGTCGTCGGCGACCAGCATCCACGCACCGCCCGTGCCGTGCAGGCTGACCGGAACCCCGGCGCTACGCGCCACCGATCCGAGGCTCGCGACCGCGGCTCCCGAACCTCGGGCCACCGCCAACGAGAGTCGGCGATCCGAGAAGAGGGCGTAACCCGCCCCGTGGGATTCGGCATCGACGAGCCCGACCGCGCCGTTGGGCAGGCCGCAGGCAGCGAGTGCGGGTTCGAGCACGTGCTCGATGATCGCTCGCGCCGTCGCCAAGGCGTCCGAGCCGATCCTGAGCACCGCGGTGTTCCCGGACCGGAGCACCCCGGCCGCGTCGACCACCACGTTCGGACGGCCCTCGAAGACGAACCCAACCACGCCGAGCGGCGCACGACGGGTCTCGATCGTCCACGAGCCGTGCTCAACCGTTCCGAGGAGACCGTCGCGCTCGGGTGGCGCCTCAGCCCACATCCGAAGTCCGGCGGCCATGTCATCGATCATTCGCGCGTCGAGGCGGAGCCGCGTCACCGACCGTCCTCGCTCGAGCGCCGACGCGACATCGGCCTCGTTGACCGCGGTGAGCCGCGCGACGATGGACCCGTCGTTGAGTAACTCGGCCGCGCGCTCAAAGAAGGAGGTGATCGACGCGTCCGAGCACTCGGCGAGTCGCGTGAACGCCGCTACCGCCTCGCCGACCGCCCGGTCGGCTGCTCCCACGTCGACCGAGCGCAGGTGGATCAGCGCTCCGTCGGCTACCGCGAGACGATCACCGGGAGCGAACGCCTCGGCGAGCGCCTCGTCGACCTCGATCACCCGGTCCCCACCCACGATCACCGATTGACCGGCGACCAAGCGCACCAGTGGCTGCGAAGCCCCGGTCATGAGATGGCCATCACCTCGTCGAGCATGACCGGTCGGCCCTCGTCGATCGAGCGGTGGGCCGCCACACCGACCGCGACCGACCAGAGTCCGTCGGTGAGGGTGACGGCCGCCGAGCGTCCGGCGCGCACCGACTCGATGAAGTCGACGTGCTCGAGATAACTCGCGCCGTGATGCAATCCGACATGGCGCACTTTCTCGGCGCTGATCGGTCGCTCGTCGACGACGTGCAGCCCGTCCGCGCGTCGGCCGACCCTCAGCAGCGACTGGGTGACGAGCGCCTCGACCTTGCCCTGATCACCGGTGACCGCGATCTCCTGCTCGTTCACGCTCGCCTCGGCGAACATGCACAGATCGAGCATCCCGCGCACACCGTTGGCGAACTCGACGATGACGTAGGCATTGTCGAGAATGTCGGGGACCTCCCCGTCGTAACGCTCATCGAGGTGGTTGACGTCTTGAGCGCCCGAGGCGACAACCCTCACCGGCTCAGCGCCAGCGACAAGACGCATCAAGTCGAAGAAGTGGCAGCACTTCTCGACGAGCGTGCCGCCGGTGTTGCGATTGAAGCGATTCCAGTCGCCGACCTTCACGAGGAACGGGAAACGATGCTCGCGAATGGCGACCATCTTCACTGAGCCGGCCACGCCCGTCGCCAGCTCGGCGAGAAGAGCGGTGGTCGGCGGCATGTAGCGGTACTCGAGACCCATCCACACGACCCGATCGGACGGCCCGGCCTCCGCCGCGTCGACTACGCGGCGGCAGTCCTCGACCGTCGTGCACAACGGCTTCTCCACTAGGACGTGCAGGTCACTCGAGAGGACGTCGCCGAGCACATCGACATGCGTCATGTTGGGCGAGGCGATCACCACGGCATCACACAGGCCCGAGTCGATGAGTTCGCGGTGGTCGGCGAACAACGTCGGTGCCTCGCCACCGAATGAGGCGACGGTGGCCGCTCCGATCGCGCGACGCCCTTCGACCGGATCGGAGACCGCGGTGACGACTGCCCCGTCGAGATGGGCGATGTTCTCGAGATGCTCGACCCCCATCATGCCGCTGCCGATGAGGCCGTATCTGACGGTGTCCGAGGGGTTGGTGCTGTTCGACATCGCCGCCAAGCGTACGCTTGCGCGATGGCAACGGACGCAGCGACTGGCGACGACCGCCTCTACTTCCGCCAGATGCTCTCGGGCCGGGATTTCGCCGTCGGCGATCCCTTCGCCACCCAGATGGTGAACTTCGCCTACGCGATCGGTGACCGATCGACCGGTGAGTGCCTGCTCGTCGATCCCGCCTGGAAGGTCGACGACCTCGTTGAGCAGGTAGGAGCCGACGGGATGACGGTCGTCGGTGTGCTCGCCACCCACTACCACGCCGATCACGTCGGGGGATCGATCATGGGCCACGACATCGAGGGGGTCGCCGCTCTCCTCGAGCGCCACTCCTGTCCGGTGCACGTCCAGTCGGAGGAGATCGAGTGGATGGAGCGGACCTCCGGGGTTGGCACCGATCACCTCGTCGCCCACTCCCCCGGCGATGTCGTGACCGTCGGCGATATCGAGGTTCGCTTGGTCCACACCCCCGGACACACCCCGGGGAGCCAGTGCTTCCTCGTCGATGGTCGCCTAGTGGCCGGCGACACCCTGTTCCTTGACGGGTGCGGTCGAACCGATCTGCCCGGCTCGGATCCGGTCGCGATGGGTGAGAGCCTGCGCCTGCTCCACCGGGTCGACGACGACGTAGTCCTCTATCCGGGCCATCGCTACTCGGTAGCGAGTTGCGCGACGATGGGTTCGGTCAAACAGTCGAACTTCGTATTCGACGGGCTCTGACGGGCGGCCGAACGGTCACCAGGTGTCGATGTTGGGTCGACGCCTTACCCCCCGCTCCGGTGCGGGCGCCGTCGAGATCAGGGCGGAGATCCAGCGACGGGTGTCAGCGGGGTCGATCACATCATCGATCTCGAACCAGGAGGCGATACTCAGCGCCTTGCCGTTCTCGTAGAGCCGGTCGACGATCTCGCGAAAGACCCGTTCCTGCTCCTCGGGCGACCCGGCGGCCTCGATCTCCTTGCGGTAGCCGAGCCGCGCGTAACCCTCGAGCCCCATCCCACCAAACTCCCCGGTCGGCCAGGCCAGACAGGCGAGCGGAGCCTTGGTGCTGCCGCCCATCATGGCCTGAGCACCGAGCCCATACGACTTGCGGAGCACCACCGACACCATCGGCACCGAGATGTTGGCCCCGTTGACGAACAATCGCGAGCAGTGTCGCACGAGCGCGGTCTCCTCGATGTCGGGACCGACCATCATCCCCGGGGTGTCGACGAGTGAGACGATCGGCAGGCCGTGGGCGTCGCAGAGTTGGATGAACCGGGCGGCTTTGTCGGCGCCATCGGAGTCGATTGCTCCAGCGAGGTGCGCCGGATCGTTCGCGATCACCCCGATCGGGCGACCCTCAATCCGCGCGAGCGCAGTGATCATCCCAACGCCGAACTCGCGTCGGAGCTCGAGCACTGAACCGCGATCGAAGATGCCCTCCACCGCCGAGCGGATGTCGTAGGCGCGGAGGCGATCGACGGGCACCACGTCCCTCAGCGCCTCCTGATCGGGGCTCTCCCACCGGTCGATCGACCCCTGAAAGTACGAGAGGTAGCGCTTGGCGACGGCAACCGCCTCCGCCTCGTCCTCGACGAGGATGTCGATGACGCCGTTCGGGGACTGCACCGAGGTCGGGCCGACCTCGGTCGGCTCGAACACTCCGAGCCCCCCACCCTCGATCATGGCGGGACCTCCCATGCCGATATTCGAGTCGCGGGTGGCGATCACCACATCGCAGCAACCGAGAATGGCCGCGTTGCCGGCGAAGCAGTACCCCGAGTTGATGCCGACGAGCGGCACCGTGCCCGAGAGTTGCGCCCACCAGAGAAAGGCGAGGCAGTCGAGGCCCGTAACGCCGCCGGTATCGGTGTCACCAGGACGTCCCCCTCCCCCCTCGGTGAAGAACACCACGGGAACACGAAGCTCCTCCGCGAGTTCGAACAGTCGGTCCTTCTTCCGATGGTTCTGGTGTCCCTGGGTTCCGGCCAGCACCGAGTAGTCGTACGACATGACGACGCACCGGGCGTCGCGACCCGAGAACAGGTCGCCGTTCACGGTGGCGAGACCGGCAACGAGTCCGTCAGCCGGAGTGCGCTCCACCAGATCGGCGAGCTCGCGCCGGCGCCGCTGCGCGGCGACAACGAGCGGCCCGTACTCGATGAGTGAGCCATCGTCGATGAGATCGGCGACGTTCTCGCGGGCCGTTCGGCGACCCTTGGCGTGACGGGCCTCGACCATCGCTGGTCGCGCCTCGTCGGTGCCGATTTGGTGGCGATCCATGACCTCGGACAGGTCCGCGCGATTGAGGCCGGTGGCCGACGGCTGGGCGATAGCAGCGGTCGGCGCGGACGACTCGACGGCGCCGACGGCGATCCGCGCGATCACCGTGCCCGGTGTCAGCGTCGCCCCGATATCGACCAGCAACTCGACGATCTCGCCGTCCGCCGGGGACCGAACCTCATGGTGCAGCTTCATCGACTCGATGAGCCCGAGCACCTCCCCCTCGCGCACGCTCGCTCCGATCGGCTTCTCCCAGGTGACGACCGTGCCCTGGAGATGAGAGGTCACGTCGACCGGCCGAGGGGATCCGTCGTGGGAAGTCGTCACGCGGGCGATCTTGTCCGCCCGTCGACCGGACGACCGAATCGGAGGTCAGAGCTGGCCGGGACGCCGCTGGTAGGCGGTGATCGACTGCTCACCCATCACGAGCTCCGCGGCCACCGCCGCGAAGAGCGCTGGGACGATGAAGTTGGGTCGGCCGGTGGTCTCGGCCACGAACATCACGGCGGCGAGGGGCACTCGGTAGCCCGCCCCGAGGAAGGCGGCGATTCCGAGAAGGGTGTAGAGGGTGAAGCGTTCGGGATGAAAGACCTCGCCGACGCCGCGCCCGACGATTGCGCCGCCCACCACGAGGGGGATGAACACCCCACCGACTCCGCCACCAACAACCGTGGCCGCCGAAGCGACGGCACGGATGGCGAACACCGCGATCAGCAACCAGACGGCGATATCGGCCTCCACGAAGAGCCAGTCGCGGAGCACCTCGTATCCGGCGCCGACGCTCAGGCTCTGCCCGGTGAGCTCTCGCGAGAGCACGAACAGTCCGGCCATGGTGGCCGAGGCGAGCAGCAGCCGCACCGGGAATGCCCGCAACGAGAGACCCTTGGCGACGCGGATCACCTTCGCGAAGGCGCGGGCTCCGACGGCGCACGCCACGCCGATCGCGAGGGCACCGAAGAGGTCGCGGATCTCGAACTGAGGGATCGGGATGACCGTTGCCGACAGCAGCGGCGCCGTGTCGCTGAGCGAGACGAACGTGAAGTAGCCGGTCGCGCTCGCCACCAGCGCTGGCAGGAGCATGCGTCGTGCGAGATCGTCTCGATAGGGCACCTCGAGGGCGAAGATCGCTCCGGTCGCCGGGGCCTTGAAGATGGCCGCCACACCCGCCGCCGCGCCGGCCACCAACAAGGTGCGGTGATCCGAACCGCGGAACGGTCTCGGGAGGCGCCGCTGGATCTCGGCACCGAGCGCCGATCCTCCGTAGAGCGAGGGACCCTCGAGGCCGAGCGCACCACCGGAGCCGAGCGACACCACCGCTGCTGAGACTCGTGCGAAGAGGTCGCGGATCCGGAGCCGGTACTGCGAGTCGTGGAAGGCCCGGAGGTACTCATCGGAGGTAGCCGGTGACGACCCTCCCCCGACGACGCGGAGGATGATCGCGGCGAGAACGAATCCGACCGCTGGCCCCACCGCGCCGACCCACAGCGGTGCCTCGACGAGCGCGTCGAACACCACCTCAACGAGGTACTCGAAGCCTCTCACGAACAGGCCGGTGACGATCCCCGTGATGGCCGCGATGAGGATCACCTCGCGGGATCGACGGACGAGACTCCTGAATTCGTCGCGACGGACCGAGAAGGTGTCGGGTCTCAGACCTCTCAGCACTCGGCTCCGCCACACGTGGGCAAAGTGTACGCCCGCTCGACGGAGGTCGCCGTGTCAGTGGTCGGCGCCGGACGCAGCGGTGTCGTCGAGCGAGTCCACCATCAAGCGGAGGCCATCACGAAGCGCGACCCGAGGCTCCCAGCCGAGCAGTTCGCGCGCTCGCGAGATGTCGGGCTGGCGAACCTTCGGATCGTCGGAGGGCAACGGCCGATGATCGAGTCGGGGCTCAACGCCAATGACCTCGCCGACGGCGACGGCCAGTTCGATCATCGTGAACTCCGTCGGGTTGCCAAGATTGACCGGGCCCCGCACTTCGCTCTCAAGCAGCGCGATGAGGCCCTCGACCTCGTCACTCACGAAGCAGAAACTCCGCGTCTGAGTCCCGTCGCCATAGACGGTCATCGCCTCACCGCGCAGGGCCTGATGCACGAAGTTCGTCACCACCCGTCCGTCGTCGGGCTGCATCCGCGGTCCGTAGGTATTGAAGATCCTCGCTATTCGGGCGTCGAGACCGGACGCTCGCTCGTGCGCCGCGGTGAGGGCCTCAGCGAAGCGCTTCGCCTCGTCGTACACCGAACGCTCGCCGATTGGATTGACGTTGCCCCAGTAGGTCTCCCGCTGAGGGTGCTCGAGCGGATCTCCGTACACCTCGCTCGTGGAGGCAAGCAAGAACCTCGCCTCATACCTCAGCGCGATCGAGATCAACCGGTCGGTGCCGATGCTTCCGACCGCGAGGGTCTCGAGCGGTCGCGCGAGGTACGCGGGAGGTGATGCCGCCGAGGCGAGGTGCGCGACCGCGGCAACCGTCTCGTCTCCGACGACCGCGGCGACGCGACCCGCGATGCCCCCGTCGGTCACGTCACCCTCGAGGAGGGTGAATCCGTCAACATTGAGCAGGTGGGCCACGTTGGAGACTCGTCCGGTGGAGTGGTCGTCGAGATCGAGCACCCGGTAGCCCCGGTTGAGCAAGGCCTCGCAGAGGTGGGAGCCGATAAAACCCGATCCGCCGGCGACAATCACCCATCCCCCGGGTCGGAGTCGGCCGCTCACTGTCCGCCGCTCACTGGGGACGTCCGACACCGTCGTAGTGAAGTCCGGCCGAGCGGAACGATGCCGGATCGAGGAGGTTGCGAGTGTCGACCACTGAACGGCCCCGCATGAGCGAGGCGACTCGATGAGGGTCGAGGGATCGGAACTCGGGCCACTCGGTGAGCAGAACGACGACGTCCTTGTCGCGAATGGCCCCGTCGACGTCTTCGGCTAACTCGATTCCCTCGAGTTGACGAAGCCGGGCCGGCGAGACGGCGGTTGCCGTCGTCGGGTCGAACGCGGTCACGCTGGCTCCCAACTCTCGGAGTCGTCCAATGATCGCGATGCTCGGCGAGTCGCGGAGGTCGTCCGTGCCCGCCTTGAAGGTAAGACCGAGAACCCCAACGCTGACCCCCGTGAGGTCGTCGCTTCCCGCGGCGCGCTGCACCTTGCGGATCATGCGCTCACGCTGCTCGTCGTTGACGGCGATCACCCCGCGCATCATCGAGAAGTCATAGCCATGACTCGCGGCAACGTGGACGAGGGCGTGGGAGTCCTTCGGGAAGCAGCTGCCGCCCCAACCGGGACCGGGCCGGAGGAACTCGCGACCGATCCGCCGATCTGAGCCGATGCCCTCCACTACATCGGCGACATCGGCACCGACGGCCTCACACATCGCGGCCACCGCGTTCACGAACGAGATCTTCATAGCGAGGAACCCATTAGCCGCGTACTTGATCGTCTCCGACGAGGAGGCATCGGTCACGAGGATCTCGGTGTCGAGGCCCCGGTACAGCTCAGCCACCCGGTAGGCGGCAGCGCGGTCGGACGATCCGACAACCACCCGATCCGGATGCAGGAAGTCCTTGACCGCCGTGCCCTCGCGGAGGAACTCCGGGTTGGAGACAACCGAGATGTCCCCGCGTCGGATGACCGCCTCCACCACGCGGGCTGACCCGACCGGAACGGTCGACTTGTTCACCACGACACTGCCCGGCGCGAGCACCGGTCCGATCTCGGCGGCAGCGGCTTCGATGTAGCCGAGGTCAGCTGACCCGTCCTCGTCCTGAGGTGTTGGAACGCACAGGAAGACGATCGAGGCCCGACGAGCCACCTCAGCGCCGCCGAGCACGAACGAGAGCCGTCCACTCGAGAGCCCCTCGGCCACGAGCTCGGCGAGGCCGTCCTCGAAGATCGGGATCCGGCCCGCGGACAGTTCAGCCACGCGATCGGCGTCGACATCACCGCAGACGACCTCAAAGCCGAGATGGGCGAGGCAGGCGCCGGTGGTGAGGCCGACATAGCCCACTCCAACGATGCCGAGCACCGGGCGGTCGCTTCCGTCGTCGATGGTTGTGTCGCCCATATGTCCTTCCCGCCCCACTCCTGCCGAGTACCGCACCGCTCGCGCGGGATGACTCCCCGGCGGGGGTGCACCCCAGCGAGGTTAGCGACGGAACTACCGTCGACGGGATGAGCCCAAACCTGCTGGCAACGCCCCACTCCCTGCCCGCCGCTGTCGAGGATGTATGCGACGACACGACCGGGAGTCTCTGCTCGTGGGTGTTCGACGTCTCGAACGGCAACGAGTTCCTCGCCTCGGCGACGACCTGGTTCGTCGACCGTCCCCTGCGGATCATCGTGGTGCTCTTGGTGGCCTGGATCGCGAACCGCCTGTTGAAGCGCTCGGTGCGCAAGGTCGTCACCCACGTCATCACCGCGGACCGTCCGGAGGCACTCCTGTCGCGACTCGACGGACTCGGGGTTCCCGGAGCAGACATCCTCGAATCTGACGACGACCCACGACGCGAGGCCCGCGCCAAGTCGATCTCCAATGTGCTCGGCAGCACCGTGAGCGTCGTGGTGTGGACCATGGCGCTGATGACCGCGCTCGGGATCGTCGGCATCGACCTCGGCCCGCTCATCGCGGGCGCCGGTATCGCGGGTGTCGCGCTCGGCTTCGGTGCCCAGAGCCTCGTGCAGGACTGCATCGCCGGCCTCTTCATGCTGATGGAAGATCAGTACGGACTGGGCGACGTGGTCGACCTTGGTGAGGCGGTCGGCGTGGTGGAGGAGATCACGCTTCGCGCCACGGTGCTCCGCAGTCTGAATGGAACGGTTTGGCACGTCCCGAACGGCCAGGTGCAGCGGGTGGGCAACCTCAGCCAGCTCTGGTCGGTCGCGGTGGTCGATGTCGACGTCGCCTACGACACGGCGCTCGCTCCGGCGCGCACACTGATCGAGCAGGCGGTGCAGGAGGTTTGCGCCACCGAGGAGTTCGCCGACAAGGTGCTCGAGGCGCCGACGGTGCTCGGCGTCGAGTCCCTCGGCGCCGACGGCATCACGATCCGCGCGATCGTCAAGGTCGAGCCTGGCAACCAGTGGGCTTTTCAGCGCGCCGCCCGCGAGCACATCAAGGCGGTCTTCGACGCCAACGGCATCGAGATCCCGTTCCCCCAGCGCACCGTCTGGGTGCGCAATGAGGACAGCACCGGGTGACCACCGCCGCGGTCGCAGTTGCCGCCCTCACGGCTGTCGCGTGGGTCTGGTGGGGAGTGCAGCGGTGGATCGATCTCAGCCGCGGTGACCGCGGCGCCGACCTTCCCGAGGAGATTCCGGTCGGGTCGGACCCGCCGGGCTCGGAGCGTCCCGCCGTCGCGTCGATGCTCGTGGTCGGACTGTCCGGGGGCGCGTGCCGCGCGGCCGGCTCCGCGGCCACAGCGACCGTGGTCGACCTGGCAGCTCGCGGCGCAGTGACGCTGCGCGACGATCCGGCCGCCGAGGCTGGCCTGCTCGTGACGGTCGAAAATGGTGCGCCAGATGTCGAGGCCCACGAATCGATGGTGCTCGGCCTCCTCCGCTCGCGCTCGCGCAACGGCCTCGTCTCGACGGGGACGCTGCTCCGCAATCAACCCGGATGGTTGTGGTGGGCGCGATTCCGTCGCGCTGTCGCAGCAGCCTCTCGACGAGACGGGCTGAGCGTCGCTGCTCGAGACGAGCGTCTGGTCGCCGCGCCGGCGCTACCAGCCCTGCCGGCCGCGGTGTGGGCTATCGGCGAGGTGCTCGGTGTGATCTCATCGCGTTCGCTCGACGGCCTCTCGGTCGACGGATTGGTGCTCGGCCTGCTCTCCCTCGCGCTTCTGCGGACGGTGGTCGCCGATCTCGCCGACCCAGTCGACCACCTCACCGACTCAGGTCGTCGCCATGCCTTCGCCTGGATGGCCATCCGGGCCGACCTCTCTCGTCGAATCCCGAACGATGCCTCCCCGGTCACCTCGGCCACACGCCAACGCGCGCTCGCGGTCGCGGTCGCCACGGGCGCCCACGAGGCGACCCGCTGGGCGCTGCCGCTGATGGACCCCGTACAGCCGAGGCGGGTCTGGTCGGATGCCGGAAACCGTGCCCGAGTGGTCACCATCCACTCGCCGCTCATCCCCGGACGGGGCGGACGACCGCCCGTGGTCGCCGCGGTCGGTCTCCTCGCGATCATCGGCTCTCGTGTGGCCGGCTCGATCGTCAACAGCATCCGGTCCTCGGATCGGCTGGACGAACTGGATCGCCTCGTGCCAGATGCGAATCGATGGATCGATGTCCTCGTCGACGCCGTCGGCTGGGCATTGTGGATCCCTCTCGTGGCCGGCATCTGGCTCACGGTCGCCGGGGTGTTCGACTCGGTCGTAAGTCGCGCGCGCCGCGGTCTCGTCGTCGATGTCCGACTCGTCGATGAGGGATCCGGACGAGCCTCATGGCTCCGAGCGCTCGCGGGAGCGGGCCGTGATGGATCGGCGCTGGTCGAGTTGACCGTCGATGACGGCGAGCAACCGTGGCTGTCGTCATGGCTGGTGAACGGACGCTCGGCGCCA
>Ga0222718_10002531_pt1 | contig 16353 bp, 24 predicted proteins | sample C33_27DmetaG_FD_165045 | JGI IMG/M metagenome (GOLD analysis project Ga0222718, IMG submission 165045) | Estuarine water microbial communities from San Francisco Bay, California, United States - C33_27D | ecosystem: Environmental > Aquatic > Marine > Unclassified | place: USA: California... | reverse complement strand
TCGGAGGATGATCCCTCATCTCATTTTCTATATTGATAATATCAAAAATTTAACGGCTGGGCAATCAAAAAGTATAATTTTTAACACTAGTATGTCTTTTTATGTACTAAATCGCAGTACCGCTTTACTACACGTTCACTACGCAAAGGACACCCACGCATCAACCACTGAAACCGCTCTTTCCATGTAGCTTTGTGAGTGACCCCATTTTCAGTCACTACTTTAAGGGTAAAAAACTTCCAGATCATGTAAATGCTCCTTTTTTGTTTTGAAGATATAATTTATCTTAAAAAGGAGCATTTAGCAATCTTGAAATAGTTTATTTAACTAAGTATTTGTCAGGATTAAGAGGTTTAAAAGGAGTGATAGAGTTTTTAAGAAACATATGACTTACACCATTAGTAAAAAAATTACCTACTAAAGTATTGTCAGCAAAATAAGGAGTTCCGAGCACGGTGTATTTTTTATCAGAGTATGGTTCAATAAAAAGACTTGGAATAGGATTATTTAAGTTAAAGACAACTTCTTCAATGTCCAGATCCTCTACATCCTCATAAGAACAAAAAGCTTTTATTCCGCCTGTTGAAAGTGCTTTTTGAGTATATCTTCTACCTTCAGGTTCGTCTGAGTGTAAGTATTTATCTAATTGTTTAGAATTAAATCTAAAAACGTACAATGAATGTGTTAAAGGTAGTATTTTTGCTACTTTCTGCCAATTATTAATATTTTCATAAAAGTCTGAAGTATATGAACGATTAGTAAAACAATCCTCAAAAACCGCGTAATCAAAACCATCAAGTGGGTAACACATGTTTGCTTTAATATATTTTACTTTTGGATAATTACTAGCACAGATTGTTTCGTAAATATCAGAAATATCTAAATTATACGAATCTACGCCGTTTTGGGCAGCATAAGCAGCGATTCTACCGACACCGCCTGCAATAAATACTACCTTCTTATTAACTAATTCAGAAAGATGACGATCAATAATAGCTATTGCTCTTTGTTTTACAATAGAATTACCGATCGACCAAGCACCGATCTTTATATGAGCCTGAGTTTCATTGGCTCTTAAAGTTATCATTAGGCTGCTACTTTGTGTTCTACCATTCCATCAATATCAATGTATTGAACAGTTTCGTTTTTGATCAAGTTGTCAATCCAATCATTACGTTTTACAACCATCATGAAAGTATTTCTTGGAACATCAGTCAAGTTTTCAGTACCATGACCTGTGTGATCTGGATTGAAGATTAAAAACTGACCTTTTTGCAAGTTAATATGAACTTGTGAGTCAGCAGTCTTAAAATGAAACCAAGCACCTCCAGGCATATCAGTAAGTTGTACAAAGATACGAAGAGTCTCTCCATGTTCTGTGCCTTTTTGATTATCAAAATCAGTATGAATTGCAAGAGAGTGACCAGGCTGTTGCTGAAATATTCTGATGCGGGACTTCTCACACTGGAACCAGTCAATCATTGCCTTCAATTTTGGGCTACTATAGTATGACTTTGTATACTGATAGTCTTGTGGTGCTTCCTCTTCCCAAAAATCTTTTTCCTGATCGTGCATGGTGCTTTCACCATTAGCACTTTTGAATGAATTGTAAAGATAATTAGTAGCGATACCTTTTGCATCGTCAAAATCTTTAACTTCTTCAATCACTTTCGTACGACGAGTATAATCTAGAGCTGATAACTCATGCGACCAATCGCCTGCAAAAATATAGGAACTTGCATAAATCCCAGTTGAAGGGTTATAACCTTCTGGTTTGTATTGTTTAATTTCTGACATAACTGTCCTCCTTTATTGGGTAATGTCCCAGATTCTTAAAATAGTATAATCTCTATAACAACTTTTGACAAATTTATATTCTCTATTCACGAAGTTTTCCTGTTAGGCTTACTGTGTATTTAATGTTGTAACCGAAGTTAGTGCTTGCATGTGGAACACCCCATGGAATATTCCAAACATCTCCTGCGCTACAAGAGTACTTTACTTGCGATAGCTTTTGCCACAGTATTGACATGTGTAGTCTTTGATTTCCATACTATAGTTAATTATAGCATCTTTTATGACGCTTGTAAAGTCTGTCATTTTAATGCGCTTAAAATCCGTGTCCAGTGTTTATAATATTTCTTAATATAAGGAAGTGCAGTATTGAAATCTTTGTAGCCTAGTTCATCGTATAACATTTCAATGTTCTTTAAAAAAATGTTTTCATTTTCAAACCACTTACAATCCCAGGGTATAAAATTGTCCAACTGTTGTTCTGATATGTTAGATAACTCTATGTGTACATGCTTTGGCACAACATCTTTATATTGGGATCTTTTGTATACTATATTGGTTGTGTTTACTAATCTTATTGTACGAGAATCTATATAGGAATTTTGCAAAACTTTAGTAGCCGGAATAGAATGTGCTATTACAAATACATCCTTGGTTCCATTAACAAGAGTTTTAAACTCGTCACAAAAATAAAGATCCCAGTAATATCTTTCTAATTCAGATGGCGTAAATGTATCAATATTATCTAAACTATGACCTACAAATTTAGTAGTTATAAGTCCTAGATCATCCCATTGACCTTTTTTAAATGTTAGTGCAAACTGTTGTGTGAAGTAATTGCTTTTTTGTTTTATGCTACCATATGCTAGTTCATGATGCATAATAGTTGCACTGTTGCTTAAACCTAGGCAATTAATGACACATTTACCTCCACTACCACGTGGAAAACTAGCAATTATGATATTGCAATTTATGTTCATTCGCCATATAACTTTGCTATTGCTTTAAGATCTTTGTCAGTGTACATGTTTACTAGCATGTCTAGTTCATCACTTTTTGCAAGTATCGTTCTACCCTGTTTGTATAGTAACCATTATTAACAGTCTCACGACATACAATGTCGTGCATATACTCCCAGTACTGAGCTTTTACTTCACTAAATCTACGTTCTAGATTATGACACTTAATCATTAACAAATCCAGTTATAGTAAGTGTGTACTTTGGGTTAATACCACAATTTCCACTTACATGAAAAACTCTATTTGGAATATCCACAGCATAACCAGGCTTCCAATGATGAATCATATTATCATGAACCTGTAAAAAATGACCCCAGTCCCAAGGGGATACTGCTACAAAAAATCTTTTAACCTTTCCTTCTCCAAAACGATCTTTGAAACCATTATAAGAATCAGTATGCAAAGGAATACAATGACCTGGGTCATATCTAAGAAGTCTAACTAAACAAGTGTCTTTCTTAAGGTTCATGATCTTAAACGCTTCATCACCTAACATATCTTTTAGAATAGCATCATCTTGTACTTCAATGCCCCAATTAATTTCTGTAGTATTATATTTATTGTATCCCAACTCCTGAGTCAAAACAGCTTCGCGTAAAGATTGTTCTGAAACAAAAGGCCTCGGTTTATAATCTTTAACTGTCGCTCTATGCTCATTTTCTTCTGCCCAAGAAATCATAGCTTCATGATTAATGGGTATTTCAAATTCGTTTAGTTCCAAATGGTCATCTAGACTAACTCCCAGTTTATCTAAAAAATCAGAGTAATATCTCTTATATGTATAAACATTAGTTTTTGTCATTTTACTATATCCCATATTCTCCATTTTTGTTATCAGTGGAGGGTAAACCCTCCACTAATACTTATCGTTGGGTTGCTACCATAGTTTCCCAATTTTTGCTGGCTTCTTCAACAGTTAGGTCCCAACGTGAATTAAGTGTAGTGTTACACTTAGACCACGTACCAATAGCACTATTACAGTTTAGATGCTTTTCCATCATGCTCATTTTAATTTTGTTTGTCGTATTAGCGTCTGCATTTAGTACCAACCACACTGTGTCAAAACCAAATGCGAGTTTTTTGTTACCTGTCGAAGCAGCAAGACCATCTACAGCTAGGCTAGTGTCACAGTTTATAGATGAATCAGCTTCCATCACAATACCTGTGTGCTTTTTTGACAACAAAGCATAATCAACTTCACCATTAATAATTGCCAACCGTGCATCTCCTGACCCGTCGTATACAACAGGGGAGTGTGATGTTTTAAATTCTTTATTAAGTTCTGTAATCACACGAGCCAAAGGACCATTTGCGGGAACAGTGTGTCCAACTTTACCTGAGTCTTTTGTAACATCCCCACCACGAGTACATACATACACCGGGCTAGTATCGTAGCGAACTACAGTGCCTTGGTTAATATCAAAGGTGACACAAGCGCCATCACGTCCAACAGCTTCATAATCTGAGGCCCAAGGCATCAGAACAGGACCAGTAATCTTTGGGAGAAGGTTACCAAGAGCCACACAACGGTCGCCTGGGTTTACAAGAGTAATGTCAAAGTCCTTTGCTAAGTCTTGTGAATAAGCAGTTGACTGCATAGAGAAGCCACCAGTTTTTGACCCCGAGTTGAGTATTGTAATTGAGTCTGCCATAGCAGCTGTACTGTACAATAAGGCAGCACCGATAATCAAATAGTTTTTCATTTAAACTCCTATTATTTGAGATAGTCTGTAAATACTGTCAATTAGTTTATCATGCACAATGAACGCAAAAACCAAGGGTAAAGTATTAACATTTTTTAAAAACGCACCAATAGGTGCTAACAAAATAAAACATATGAAGTAATAACTCATATTGTAGTTTATGTGACCCGTATATAAAGTAACAAAAAATAGACTCGCCAGGATCACATACATAAGTGCATTAAGATTAATTTTATAAAACAAAGTAACAAACTTTGACAAAGGCCAAGCAATGCAAAGACCTATAAGATTAATGTAAATTAAAGATATACTTAACTCCTTTAAAGAATTAGTAAAGTCCCAACTAACAATGGAAAAACCTTTTTGCTCCATTAAAAATAATAGTATAGCTTCACTACCAATAATCGGGATACCAAATAAAAGAAGTGGTAGTAACATACTAAAAGCCCCTGCATTATTTGCAGTCTCACTTACTACTATTCTTTTAACAGGGTCTCTAGTAAATAATAAACTTACACTGTAAGCAGAAATACTAGAGAAGACTGTTGTAAGACCAGGCACTAATCCTCCAAAAAATCCTATAACAGTGCTAAAAAAGAGATAAATAGGGTTTAAAATATAAACTTTTCCAATTTTGAAAGAGTTACCTAACTTTTTGACATCAAAATTAATATTGTTCAATATTTGAGGTATAGCAAACAAACATATTAATACTACTGTTAAGGGTAGTCCTGACCATAAGGAGTTAACCCCAAAGGTCAGAAACTCAGTATTCAAGTATGAATTATAACCAATAGAACCGAGTAACAACCCAGACATAATTAGTAATAAGTTAACCCACCACCGATTATCAATAGTTAGTACCATAACTATACATACTGAAAGTAATAATCCAACAAGCAATTTAGTACTATAAAAGTGTTTAATCAACTCTAGATATTGTACAAAATAAAAACACAAACCAGCAACAAAAATACCGCCGAAAGCACTACCAAAAGCAGATCCAGAAATAGATTTACTTACTTCTTCTATAGTTGTTAGTCTCTTACTCTCTTGAACAGCAGGAAAACTAGAAGATTCACCAGGTATCCCAAAAACAATAGCAGGAATACTACCGATAAACTGTGAAATCGAAGCCATTGAGACGTAAATTATAAGCAGTTCCATAACATCAAAATTATATAGAAAAGGCCAAGCAAGAAGTAGTAAAACAAAGTTACCGACTCCTGGAATTAATCCAGATATTAATCCCATAGCGATACCCAATAAATACGGTTCCATCTACTCTAATCGCCCAAACACAAAGGTTTTGTGGCGAAAGGTTTTACTAAGTGTCGATATAAAGAAACATTATTAACAGAAGTAGAAACGGAGTATCTAAATCTGTCTTTAAGGAACTGGGGCAACTCACCGAAAACAATTCTATCTTTTTGATTAGCAAACCTAGTTTTATCACCTTTATAATATATTTTATTAGAATAAAGGGCGTTATCTCTGCAAAGTTTTTTTACTATATCTAAGTAACTTTGTTGATCTTTGTAATAAAGATCTAGTATCTGCTTTGGGTTATCACTAAATTTAATAAAGTTTTTAACCATGTGTAATTGCTTTATGTGTAAGTCAAAAAAGTCGGGAGATGAGAAGAAGCACTCAATATTTCTAGAGTTTACTAGCTCGTCAATCTGGCCATCAAATAGTTGATGATAGTATTTACCCTTATCATAATAAACTGTAGGATCTAAGTATCCAAAGATATTGCAGTAGTTTTTACCTCTTAGATTCGGAACATTAAAATGTCTAATTGAAAGGTTTGATCTTGTCTGTAACCACTTTTCTCCCAAATATCTATCATAATAATTAAAATCACTCTTTATAAGTGATATTTTTGTTTTGGTATGTTCAAAGTGTTTTTTCACAAAAGGAATAGCGTATTCATTAGCTTCCCTGTTTGATTTACTATTTTCACTCCCAAAAAGATTAATGTTTATTTGATCTACAAAAATATTATTTTCAACAAAGACATTTAGCATAGTTATGCTGTCCTGACCTCCGCTAAAGTACAGTTTAAGAAACTTGTATTTATCACGAAGTTGTAAGGCTCTTTGTCTTAAAAGTTCTTTATAAGGAGTAGGCGGTTCTGATGTGAAATCTTTTTGGTATAAAAAATCAGGGTAAGCATGGAAAGAAATTTTTTGAAGGTCTCCACGAGATGCTTCAATTACCTTGAATTTGTTTTTGTACCGAGTACCTGCATACTCCCAATACATATTTAACATTATTATCCTATTTTAAATCAAGTATTAAATTTGTCAACGCTAAATTCATGCTCTCCAACCAGTAAAAACTAAAACTAATCGAGGCTTTCTACCAGCGTTCACAAAACCATGAGTTTTGCCACCAACTAGTTCCCAAACATTTCCTTTCACCCATTTGTCAACAACTTGATCAGGAGAGAATAAAAGATGACCAAGCTCACTGTCCTGCAAAGGTATCCAAAGTCTAATAATTTTCTTGCTTTGTTCAGCAATATATTCTTGACTATGAAGCTTACCTTCTTTACCTGTGTGTCCGATAAAAGAGGGGAAAAAGTCAATATGAGGAGGCTCTATGTTACCAGGGAGAGTTTTGTAAATTTTTGCTTGATAATCCTGATTTTTTATTCTAAAAACTCTAAACCATTCAGGAGTGAAAAAATTCTGGTCTTTCACAACAGCATCGAATCTACTTGCATTGTGTTTATTGTAATATGTCGATTGTTTTTGTTCATTAAGAGGGCGGTTACTTTTACTGTGATCAGTCTCAGAACTACACACCTGCTGCCAATCAGCAGTTTCAGCAAATTTTAAGATTTTATCGTAAGGCAGAATAGAAGAAAAGTCTCCTAAGTATATAAAAGAACTCATATTAATTCATCCGATAAACAAAGTCTAAAATTATGTGGATCTCCTCTTAAAAGATATTTCCAATTTTCGTCAGGAGAAGTAGCAAGAGAAACTACATTAGAAGGTGTTACTCCTAATTCAGAACACAATGATAGTTGTTTTTCTCTGTACTTTTCAAATAAGTAATCTGAAGAAAAATTTGACATATAACTAATACCTAAATGTTGAGAAAAAAAGTTTATATACTTATCTTTTTTATATGCAAATAATCCGTCATCTTCATAATTTTCTTTTGAAAATCTTATACCAATCCTAAATCTAGAAACAGGAAACGTTTTAGAGAGACAAAACGTAACTTCTCTGATACAAGGATAATTAAGATCAATATGTAAATCACCACAGGTTCCAAACCAACAGCAATCAACAAGCACAGGAATATCAAGTAAGCTAGCTTCCTTAAGTATTTCTTGATACTTGAAGGCATTACCAGAATTAGCAAAAGGAATTGAAATAATTAGTGCATCATTTTTACTTAGTGGAGAATCTTCAATAAAAGACCAATCAAGTCCTGATTTAAACATTATTTTATGATAAGCATATTCTCCACGAAAAACTCTAAAAACTCGTTTAGAGTGTCGAATGTAGAATTTATCAAAAGCTTCGGTTGTACCTTGTGAAAAAGCAGCAAAAGGAAAAGAAGACAAACCAGATAGACTGTTGTTTTTTGTCGAAAGTATCCAAGAACGATAGGTATCTAAATACTTATCAGAAACAGAATCATCATTAACAAGTGATAAATCAATATCAGGCATAAAAGAAAGCAGAGTAGGATCTGGAATGAACTTACCCTGCCGAAATCTAGGTCTCTTTGTGTTTATCATGCAATACCTTATAATAACACTTAGTAAGTTCTCTATTATCTTCTTTAAGAAACTCAATAGTGTCTCTAAGTTCTGCTACCTGGCGTCTTAAAAATAAAACTTCTGCTGCTTGGTGGTCATTAAAAGTCAATCTGTCCGAGTCCACTGCTCATCTCCCCTCCATGTCTAATACTTAAGTGTGTATGTTGCTCCTCTTTTGCTTCATAAGGACAACCAGTAACATTACAAGGCCAGATTACAGGGTCTCCGTCTGCAGATGACCAAAGATTGATAGTGCAAATGTTACACTTACCTACAACTTCTCCAAAGTTATGTTTTGCCATTATCGCTTTGCTCCCCAGTGTTCAACACCGCCTTGGTGTTCATCTTCAGGATTGTAGTCGTTTTTGGTCTCTTGCGTCTCAGCTTCGCTCTTTCCTTCACTGTCAGCTGCGGTCTCTTGAAGATCATATTCTTCACTTTCCCTCTCCCATTCTTCCATGCTTTCTGAAATTCCATACTCATCATCAAGGTCATCGCCTACAACTTCTCGAACGTCTTTAGAAGTACATTCTTGAAACTCATAGTGTTCGTCCATTCCATCAACCCAAGAACCGACAAAACACATACCAGGCTCGTAGTACGTAGCAACAACTCCCCAACCTTGTTCCATCGCTGCTTCATAAACTGGAATAGGAGGAGACCAAGCGGTATCAAACGACATCACCAGAGTATAATCATCTACCCAATCAAAGCCTGCCAAATTAGCATCCCATTTTGTTCCCCAATGATTTACCCGTGAATAGTACCACTCTTCTGATTCCCAAGTCTCTGGAACAAAGAATCCGAAGAAAGTCCAATCATCTGCTTCTTGAGTAGATAAATGAGCATGAAGTTCTTGAGCTTCTTCTTTAGTTGCGGCTGTAAGAGTAAGTGAGTTAGAGCACCAATTAGGCATTGAAAAATCTCCTATAATTAAATTATGAGTAAATATAACAAATTAAAGAGTATTTAGCAAGATCAATGAAGTACTGGACGCTCTATAGGACCGATCTTATGTCTACTTTCATAAATAGAAGTCATCATCTTATGATAGTCCTCTTCTGGTAGTACAGTGCGGTAGATTCTCATAGCATGAGTCATGTAAGATGCAGCCAACTCCAGAGGACCGATATCCATAGAATCCATTAATTCGTTAGATTGTTTTACTAATTCTGCATATACTTCGTATGGGTCGTTCTTTGTCATTGTGTTATCCCTAAAGTGACAAGCCTGTTGCATTAGTTGATGTAAATCTTTTAATAAACTTTTTATATTCATTTGTATGTCTTAAAAAACCAAATAGAGTTTCGTCAATCTTTACTAAATCAAACCCAAGTTGTTTAAATTTTACAGAATTATTTTTAAGGAAATTATAAAATAGGTTTTTTGCTTCATCAGAATTTACAAAAATATCAAAGTTATAACTTCTGAAAACAAAAGTAAAAGGTTTAGAATGAATATTCCAGCTTGAACCTCTTGAATTTAATAATATACAAGGACTTTGTTGTTTTTCAAAAAGTTCGTGAATTTTACAACTGTATCCAGCAGTATTATAGATTATAGAGTATTGTTTTGTAGATTTTGTGACATCAGACCAACAAAAATTGACATAAGGTTTATCAAAGTGTCTTTTTATTACATAGTCTTGCATCACTTTTTTATCATTATCATTTAGATATGGGTAATAATCATAAGCATCAACTTTGTAATTTTTTAAGAGACAAGTTTCATGAAGATTGTATAAATCATTTCCAGTAAAAATACCAGCAAAACAAATTGGATTGTGATAAAATGTATCTACTAATCCTTGATAGAACATTTTTTCTTGGTCATTAAACGGGTGTTCTGACCATTGTGAATCAAGTTTATGAATATCATCTGAATTTAGCATAATTAATAATACAATAAATTTAAGTGTTTAACAAGTTATAGACGCAAGTGTGGCGTATCGAGATGTGGAACTACGTTCCCTCACTAGCTCCCTACGGTCGCACAGCTTTCGAATAGCTTGTGCCGCGCTGTGTTCCAGCGTTGTAATCGAAACCAGCTAGTGCCTATAAATTAGCACACTTGAATGCCGTTGTCGAACACAAAAGTTTCAAGATTGGGATTTGGTATAAGCGCAAACCACTGTACTTCTATAATTATATGATATTCTGGGCGTAAGGCTAGTGTGCTCAAACGATTCCAGATAGTCGCATCGCTGTAGCCTTGTATTGTTCTCATACCCTCTATACCCCAACGTTTTTGAAAATGGCGACGAGCTGTGGAAGATTGAGCAAAAGCTTTAAGAGACTGAGGTTGAGTCCAACGATGCTGCTCTACTCCATCTTTTAGAGCAACTTGACATTGATCAGGAAGGTCACACTGTTCATCCCAAATTGTTAAAGTGTTAGGATAGTGAGTTTGAATTGTGGGGTGTACGATTGCGAGGTTAGAGACTATGCAGATGTTGTGAGTAAGAGAATGTAAATAATCAAGGTGTGGTTTGTCTTGAAAGATATTTGTATATCTAGTAACAATCCAAGCACCTTGATTAGGTAGAGTGATAGGGTTAAATTTTGAATCAAGCATTAACAGGCTTGAATACGGTCAACCAATGCATTAGGGAAAAAAGCTCTCCACTTTTCGCGAACAGGCTCAAGCTTTTCACGCAGCTTTGCATGTTGAGCTGCGTCAAATTCAATAAGCTGAGAGATGTTAAGTGAACGCTGAAGAGCTGGTGTGACGGAAATGTCATCAGCATCTTGTACAGATTTGATACGCTCTGCGTGTGCTGCAACTTTTGCTGCTTGCTTAAACGCTTCAAAGTGTGACTCGCTCATAGAATCCATCATCTCTCGATTAGCTAAGATAGTAGTAAGATACATAGCGTGCTCAGTTTTAATTGCATGTGTCTGATCTTCACGAGCATCAGCGCCATAGCGTGGGAGAGTAGTGTCTCTAAAGTCGGCTACATCACCCTCAACAGGGGTAGCTCCTAGTGCGTTAAACATGTCCACACCTACAGAATTAGTTTTTAACTTATAAGTTAGATTGTTAAACTCTTCAACTGTGTGAACTGGCCTATTAACTGCCATACACTTATAACCACCAGAATAAGTGAAAGACAAACCTTTAATGCCAATAGTTTCTTGTACGTGATCAAGCAGTTCTGTACCAATTTCACCCTCAAATACACGAGTTGCGTGTGCATGATCGCGGAATAGGTAGGGAAGTGCTAGAGCTAAGAAGTTAGTAACATTAGCCTGTGCAAGAGCTTCAATATACAACTGGCTCATCTGTACACGACCACTGCGAAGTTCTTCAAGAGGGTCACATTGCTTACCACCACAATACTTGGCTTCATAGTCTGCTAGCTCTAGAATTTCAAACTCATAAGCATTCCCAGTTTGTGCATTTAATTCTTGCTCAAAGTGTTCTGCTGTACGAATAAATAGTTCGGCTGGCTCGTGAAATAGCAGCCAAGTGATTTTTTTCTTCATATCTGTCTCCTTAAGATAATAGTAACTATACAGGAATTGTACGTTAGTTCTCTATAGATGTCAAAACTTTTTTACTGAATGACAGATAATGTTTTTTGTTAATAAGTTCTATCTCTTATTACCATGTTATAAAAAGTATTAAGACTTTTGTCTAAATCAAAAATAGGAAATCTGAACCATAAAGGAAACGGTACTCCACAAAGTTCTTTTCTAGTTTGTATGTCAAAAACTTTCATAAAGTGCCTTTTACCAGATTCTGTATCAATTAAAAGTTTATCATTGATATAGTAGTCAGAATAATGCTTTCGCCATTCGTGTAAGATGTGTCTTGGTCTTTTTGGTATCCAGTCTATCTCTTGAGTTAAAAGCCACGAATGAAACTGTTTAATAATGTGCTTACTATACACTACGATAGCATTATCTTCCTCCATACAATGAGCATCATTTTCTTCAAAATAATGTTTGCTTGTTTCAAAAGGCACACCCGATAGTAAATGATCAAAGCGAAACATAATCATTGACCTATTACATAAAAAATAGGTAGTGTCAAATGGAGAGAGGTGTAGAGCATATACGCTTTCATGACTTGGATCATTTCTAGTAGGCTCAAAATATATCATTTGAGCGTCACAAGAAAACAAACTGTCTGATGTCGCAACGCAATGTGGTAATTCAGGATAGTGTCTTTTTGCTAAGATCATAGACCATTTTAGTAATTTCTGTTGAGTGGTGTCATTAGAAACGACCCAAAAAAAGCCTAAACTAGACATTACTCTAAATAGGATTCTACCATCTCAATCACATCGTGGTACTTTGCCATCTCCATAATCTCAAGCTCCATAGCTTCAAAAATATCTTGATGCTCTCCAATTCCTGCTGGATTTTTAAGATACACTTCAACATTCATTTGATGTTTGGCTAAGTGTCCTTCGGCATGGGCTACTAGTGCCTTGAGCATTTGTTCTCTATCTAACATTGTTTCTCCTCATAATGTATTCCCAAACGGTAAGTAAGTACTCACAGTATTGTGGGTAGTTTGCGTAAAGTTTAAGTTGTGTTTCTAAATATTCTTTGTTCATTATAAATCTTTTAAACCTTCTAGCCAAGCACTAGTTTGCTTTATACGTCTCCTTAGATTGTTATGATTATGCTCTAGAATAGGTTTGCAGTTTTCTATTAGCCTATACCACTCATCATCCGTCATCTGCCTTAATCTGACTATCTCTCTCAGTACGGCAAGGCTTCTAAGTTTTGTATCTTTAATAGTATCATAAGACTCATCTATAAGTGGATGAAAAGTTTTATATCCTTGTTTATGAAGAGATGCAAGAATATGGTGTTGCCCCATTATTATGAAGGGTTTTTTGTATTTAATATTTCTATAAGTTTTTTCAGTAACGAAAGGATAGTCAATCATTTCATTATCATCATAGGCTTCCATCACAATGTTAAGATCAGTTGCAAAAATTGCTTCAGGCAGTAGTAAAAAGTTAGGAGATTTATCTTTACTTTTATAAACTTTGCATGAGCTGTCTAAAAAACTGTCAGGATACTTTCTAGCATATTTTGCAAAAATGTAAGCTGAAGGAAAATCTATATAATTATTGAGGAGTAAAAATCTTTTGTGAGGGTAAGAGGCTTTTTTAAGACGATAAGGATTACAGCTGCAAATACCTCGTGATTTGTATAAGCCAGGTCTCAATGTCTGGTAAAGACAACTAATCTCTTGAAAACTTGGGTAATTTAACACTTTCTCACTTACAGCAGCAAGATAAGGGGAAGTTACATTTATCAATATTCTATCGTTTGGAAATGTAGTGCTATCAGAGAGGGAATCTATAACAGAATCAAAATCAGTCTGACTAATAGGTTCCATACATATTTCAATAATAATCCAACCTCTTTTTTCTCTTAACCCCTTAATCACGCTATCAGACACATAAGACCAAAAGCCGCCCCTAAGATTATAGTTTGCTATTAAAGATCTAGCAAAAATATAAGGTTCTAGCATAATAACAGGATAAATAAAGTTATCTAAACCGTCTGCTGAAGAGTGAAAACTAAGATTGTCTATAAGATGTAAAAATTTAGGAAGCTGCTCATTGTACCTAGGACAAAAAGAGTGGAGATATATTTTTGTGTAGGGCCAGACGTTTAAGTTGGGTGGGTTATCGTGAACTATATTTAGCATACTAAATCTAAATCCTCAATAACTCTCTTAGCAAATGTGTAGTTTTCTTTATCAGTCAGATGATTTGTAGTAGTTTGAAACTCTTTTTCATAATCATAAGGACCAGAGTTAATTAAATACTTTTCCAAGCCAAAAAAGTGTTCATTTTTATATTTTGAGTTGTCTTCATGATACCGAGGGTATATATTACGATATAAAATATACTCACAAGGTAACGATTTTATAAAGTGTTGAATAGCCCAAGATTGATACTGAGCCGATAACCTAAAAGAGCTTGTAATTAAGTACTTTTTTACTTGTTCAATGTTATAATTACGTAATTGAGAATATACATTACCAGAAGTAATTGTTCGAGAGCTTTTAAATGGAGAATGAGTTATTTCGTCTATATCATATCTGAAATCAGCTATACTTGCCGGAATATTATACTCATCATCGTCTATCTCAAATCTCTCAGCAGTAGTTAAAGATATTATCACTAAGTCATCAGAAGTAAGAAAAGATAGGGCATGTTGTAATTGAAAACAAATAGCATAATTACTACAACCTACTAATGCAAGATTAGTTAGGTTACGATTAGTTTTTTGAGCTACAATCTGAGGCCAGTGATTAGCTTCTGTACCGTAACTAAAACTCTCACCGCAAACTACGAGCTTTTTCTTTTCAGATCCAAAGTTACGCAATGAAATCCCCCACTTATAATTCTATCATGTCGTAATTCAAGAGGAATAGTTTCAACCCCAAAATAGTTGAGTCTTTCATGAATCTGTGTTTGCTTTTTATCGACTATAGCAAGATTCTCATTAACACTGAGTAGGTTCATACCAATCCACTCACTTGCGCCCCAAGGTAGCCCTAGAGGAGGCTCTGTCGGTCCTACACACTCATTAATCCATATCTTATCCCAACTCTTAAATAGTTCAGGTTCGTTTTCAGGAGTCACTCTGTCGGCGTTATAAAGTACTAGACCTTCTCTAATAGGAACAATAGTACTATCAAGATGTGCGTAAGAATAAAGATCTTTTGCCATGTGTACTTTGTAAGAATCTCCAAGAACTCGTTGTAACCATTTAGCTCCATTTTCGTTTCCTGTGTTTGATACTTGATACAATATGTCATCATTCACCCTAACACAATTAGCAGCTTCAAAAAGTATCTCCTCATTATGTAATGAAGGAACTCCTTTAGTATCTTCTTTATAGTTTTCATCATAAAGCAGCGGAACAGGTGCTTTGATCCAATTATAACCTTCATTCCAAAGATTTGTAAATATATCTCTATAAGCCCAGGTTTCAAACTGTCTATTCCAGATTGGAGAAGGAGTCTCTATGAGTGTGTCTCCTACAACAAGAGTTAAATCTCTAGGACAATGATAGTGCCAATTCTTTCCGTGCCATGTAGGAGATTTAATTTCAGCTGCGGCATAGGTTGTATCAGGACGATGCACTACAACACCTAAACTTTTGAGTACATCTGAAAGATTTTCTAAATCTTCATTCTGTTCATCAATAATTTGATCTGGATAAAAACCCGTAAACTCTTTGATAAAAGACTCTTCATACTCAGGAAACTGGCATTTCATAGTACTAATATTAGGAACATTAATTGTAGCATAGTCAGCAGTTCCTACAATGATTTCTTCTAGCGGATCCCAGTCGTTATTGCACGTCATAAATTTTATCTTTCAAACTTAAATAAATTAAAATCTTTTTGATATCTTTCAAAAATAATGTCTTTACTTTCTTTGCTTAATTCTACGTTAAAAGAAGAGATGTTAGCAACTTTAAATTCACAACCTAGAGAGGCAAGAAAGGTGCTAATTTCTTCTCTATCTTCTTCAATCTTAAAAATTAAGTCAGGTATTACTTTTCCCTCTTCATCACATAAAAAGTAAGATATAGACTTTAAATGATGATTAGGATTTTTATTAGGAAAATGAGGAATTACTTTTGCAACAAAATCATCTACATCTTTTATCTCAGTAACCTCTAACCCAGTTAGTAGTTCTTTAGCTCTAGATCCGTCTTTTAGTACAAAGTGTTTATATAAAGATATAATTCTATTGTAAGGATGTCGAATCACTGAAACATTTTTACACCCATTTGTTTGTGCAAACTCTTTTGTTATATAGGTTAAACTGTCGTGCACATAATCATATCTAGCACTATTAGGATCGATGATACTAATTTTTCCTAAACTAGCCAGCATCGCTGTGCCAACTGCTTTTGTCACAGCAAAATAGTTTACATTTAGTTCAGGATACCAAACGATATTTTGCCACCTATCTGGGTCTAATTTCTTCATAAAATTTCTGCAATTTTGTTAGTCTGTTTTCATAATTATCTAAATTATGTTTATGAATAGCATCTAGCTTAT
>Ga0222718_10002527_pt1 | contig 16365 bp, 23 predicted proteins | sample C33_27DmetaG_FD_165045 | JGI IMG/M metagenome (GOLD analysis project Ga0222718, IMG submission 165045) | Estuarine water microbial communities from San Francisco Bay, California, United States - C33_27D | ecosystem: Environmental > Aquatic > Marine > Unclassified | place: USA: California... | reverse complement strand
GGGACGCTTCTTAGCGAAGCATTTGCGGATTGCGTTAACAGCACCAACTGAGGTTACTGTACGTGATTCTGCTACTTGGGACATAGGGCTTATCCTTTGTTTGTGAATGTACTATTATAATAAGACACTTCTAAGAAGATGTCAACCATTTATTATCGCATCAACTACTGAGGTAAAGTGCATAAGGCCATCGTATTTGCGTCTCTGAGTCAATAGCATTCCGCGTCTGTTGTAAAACTTGCGCAATTTGTAAATGATATCGTTTTCGACTTTATCAATATCTACAAAACCACAAGTTTGGTTTTTCTTTAAACGCAAACTTTTGTACATAATTTTTCTAATGTACAACGGAGCGTACCAACGACTATCAAAAAAAAGTGAGTCTGCTTTTGTTACTGTTTCAAACGGAATTTGCATTTCTAGCTCTCCTAATTTCTTTATACTTAAAGTATAACCGAATTAGGTATTTTGGTCAACCTTTTTGTGCGGCATTTTGTGCCATGACCATTGCAGCATCATCCACGGCACCAGGAAGTACTGCTGTATCACATTGCATACAACATTCGTCTGTGCCACACTTGTCATGTGTGTCAAAAATTTTATCCCAGTTACTAGCAAATTGTTTTTGCGTAACACTGTATGGACGTGGCTTGGATCCTTTTCCTGCCATTATAAGCCTCCGTAAATTAATAGTATAGTTCTTACTGTATCACTGTTGTTTACTACACCGTGCGCATAGTCACAAGCGTTTATCATCAGTGGATGGTGCGTTGGTAAACAACCAACATTTGCAAACTTGAAATATACATCTTTTGTATCTGACATACTCCAATAGAACTTTGCACACCCACGTACTCTTTGCCATGCAAGCGGCAACTTATCATAGTTATCTGTGTGAATATCTATATATGTTTGTGGCTCAAGTGTTTGCAAACTGATATAAAGAACACTTTTGTAACCCACATTATTTACAATTTTTTCAATTTCTGTATCTTTGTATATTAATGGATCTATTGGTTCAGTAACCAGATTCTGAGATTTTGGATAACTCCAACGACGCCAATTATCATTATCATCATACAGTCCATAATAAACACTTAAGTCTTTTACCTGTTGCTGTAGCAGGTCTTTGTTAATAAATGACAGATCATTGTCTATCTTCTTGTATGGTAAGCTACTACGAGCTTTTTTATACCAATGTGGACCAGTGCTATGATTGAAATATTCTCTGATGTCTACAGGATAAAGATTGGGTAAACTTACTGGTTTATCCACAAGCAAGCTGTGGCTTGCATTCAAATCCGCGCCATAAACACCATTGGGTAATTCGCTCAACCAACGACTATACATTTCTCCCCAATTTGGGTGGAACCAAATTTTAAACACAGTGCCTTCTTCCCATAATGTGGTTGCTGGTTGCACTATGTTTCCTTGTTCATCTTCGACCCATCCAGTGAACAAATAATGATCTAAATCTACACCATTAATAGATATGTTTTTAATGTTGTTTTCGGCGCCTTGATAGTAGACGCAGAGTTGATGCCATTGATATTCTAACTTGTAATGGTAATTATTAGCACCAGTACGCCGTGTACCGTCAAGACAAGTAAGGTCCAACGAAAATATTGGTTTTTCGGCTTTAACATTGATTTGACAGACTTGCATTATAGTCCTTGTTTTAGTGGTTGTCCTTTTAACACACCACGTACCTCGTCATACTTGTTTGCATCAACACAGGTAAAGCTGTAGACGCTACTGCGTTTAATTTCTTGCACACTCTCACGAATATCCCATTGGTTTTCATGCAGAAACTCTAGGCACTGTTGTTTGCTGGTCCACACTGCTTGATCCCAAACATTACTGCCTAAATAATTACCTTGCAATCCTGCATACCACAGGACTACTATAACCCACATTATTCAACTTCTACTACTGCGGGGGCATTGTATACTAAGCCCATTTTAATTTTTCTTGCAATTTCTTTACGCACTGCATCTTTTTGCTTTGCCATTTGTGCGCTTTCAAGGCGCTGGTGTAACTGTTTCAATGAAAGTGGGCGTAGACGCAGTTTTTCTTTGCGGTATGCAAGACTGCTAAGATTGTGAACTGCACGTTTGCGATTGTTGTTGTTTAAACTTGCCAATTTTTGTCCCCTTACGTTGGCAGAGATGGTGGGATTCGAACCCACGATACGCTATTAACGTATGCACCCTTAGCAGGGGTGTGCCTTCAGCCACTCAGCCACATCTCTAGTAACGTAATTATGGTTCTAATCCAGCATTTCTAATATTTCTGCGGTGTTGGCAAACTGGCTATCTAAGATCTTAAAAAAGTTAAATGCCTCAAAATCTTCTGGGAAATACTTGAGATGTAGTGTAAAGTATTCATCTGCATTTTCTTTGAATGCATCCAGTGTAGTAAGTCGATCTTGGTAAAATATTTCAGCAACACTTGCATCTTTTACCATGAATAATTCTGGTGAGGGTAATCGAGACTTCAACATTGTTGGTATAAGCAATCCATACAAAAAGTTCAAGGTTCGCTGTGGAAATCTAAATTCACAGTAAACAATTTTTTCAAACTGATGTTCCTCATAAAGTTCTGCAAACTGTTCCTGTGTAATACCGCCAGATTCTCCTGGTGTACCGTCTTTGTGCAAGCACTCCCAGTCAGCAATTTTTTTATCCAAGCAACCATCAAAGTATAAAAGCCAATCATCTCGTAATCTTGTTTCTAAGATAAGTTTTATTGCATTGGTATATGCTGGCCCAGTAATCAATGGAGCTAAAGATCTGTCGTCGTTTAGACCGTTGTACGCATTTCTTATCAATAATAAATTCATATGGATACTTCCAAGTTTTAAAGGAGGCCTATTTTGGTAACAAGGCTGGCCAAACCCCGTAGCCTTAAGCGGCTAGTGCGAATGTTTCATCATTTGCAGTTATTTTATTTTGCTAGGATTACGTCCTTCGCCTAACGGTAACTCCACTTTCTTAATCATGTCGGCGTCGAGTCCAATATCTGCCCCATCATAAACACTTGTTGGCTGGACTTGAACCCACCGTACTCCTTAGTACAACAAGTGCTTATGGTGGAGCAGCCGGGATTCGAACCCGGGTCCGTCAACCTTTCGGTCTGCTTCATCGTTACAAAAGTAATTATACTTTCAACACCGAAAGTTGTCAACATAATTAATATTGTATGTACGAACTTTATTATAATCCATTCACATCGGTAGAAATAATTAAACCAGTTATGAGTCTTGCTGAGTGTTTAGAATTAGCCAATCAAAAAGACCTTGCTACATTAATTAACATTGTAAGAGTAAATTGGATTGTAAACGATCTAAGAAGCAACATTGTCTGCAAGCCTTTGTTACTGCGTAAAGATTTTCAGGTGGTGACAGGTGATACACGCATGATGGCAATTGGTTTACATCCATATATAAATGATGTACCAGCCCTGCTTACGGTAGAGAAATCTTACACAGTAGATCCTGAATGGATCCAAATAAAAAGTCTACAACACCTGGCTGAACTGATCGGCACACAGCCTGAAAACATCCTTTGTAATGAAAATTGGAACAACAATGAAGTCACTTGGATAGAGTTTGCAATGCCGCACACAGCTCATCACCTACATGATGAAAGTCAAAGAGAGAGAATGATCCTGAACTATCTTGAACAATATCCTGACACAGTCTTCGATTATGATTGGTTGCGAGCTCCAATAGATTGGATCACATACGATAGCTTGTGAGGCCAATCTTTAGCCAGTTTATCTAAACGTTCTTGGTTATGTTCAACAGCCTGTTGATATCTATCTTGATCAAACACGCGATCTTGTACTAATTGTGGCAACAGTTTATCAAGTCTCGATTCAAACTCCGTTTCTTCATCATAACTATGATCCACAACGTCATCTAAAACGTCAAACTCATAATCACGTAGTACATTAATACTATTTGGACTGCAAATCAACAACCAGGGCCTGGGAGTTTGTAATGCTCTAAATATTTTTTCACTAAAAGTGATTGTTCTTGGTGTGCAATAGGTTTCGCAGACCAGTGTGATATGACTGCGCATAGCTGCTTGATCAGGATCTAGGTCAGTCATCAATGGTAACTGTTGATATAGTTCTTCACTGTCTGACAGATCAATGCCATAGCTTTTAAAATATTCTTCTAGTGGCGTGTGCTGCAGAAATTCTCGCATGTCACAATTAAAACTAATAATACCTTTGTCTAACATATTTGCCTGCCATAATCGTTTTAACACAAGATAACGTTCGCCGCTGATACGATTAATAAGACAGTTGTATTTGTAATTAGGATATTGGGTAACGTCAATTGTTGGACATCGGTATATGCTGTAAAACTCTGGTGCAACATTGATACTGTTATTTAAAAAACGGAAATGATTATCAGTAACAAGTCCATCTGTAAGAGTGTAAAAAGGTTTATCGTCAAAAGTTTCAGAATTTTCTTCTACGGACCAAAGAGCATCCACCAGTTGATGTTTTATGCCAAGACGTTCAAATGTAGATTTGATGTTCGCTTCATGAGCCAGACAATTGCTTTTCCATATTCTATCTTGATAGTTGTTAAGTGCCATTTTTAAACTTAAATTTATACAAGGTCAGTCCACCGTTTTTATAATTAAAAAGATTTACAAAGTCGACAAAATGGTTTCCTATACTTGGATGTATTTCTTCAACTTGCCAATGTTTAAACCAACCTAAAAACTGTTTGTTACTGAAGCTGATATCCCATGGCACTAGCTCTTGATCTTTGTACAGAGTTTCGCTGGCATATAAAACAGGACTGTAACGTTTTTTTACCTTGCCCATTTTGTTATACACACCAAAGATCAGTGTGCCGCCTGGCTTGACAAACTGCTTTATGTGTCCAATAGCTCTTGTAGTGTCAGGTACACAAGGCAATAAGCCATTTGCATACACCAAATCGTATTGCTTGGTTGCTGGATAAAAGTATATATTCTTTTTATGATAGGAGATGTTTTGTATCCCATGCTGTTCACTGAACGCTTGTGCTTGATCGATACCGTCACCAAAGTCTACAGCGTCAATTGGTACATTAGGATAGCGTCTGGCTAAAAAGTTTGTGATAAGTCCAGCACCACAGCCCATGTCCAGCACTGACTCAACACCTGTCATACTGCGATCGTAGAAGTCTAAATAGCGATTGCAAACTATTTCATCGTAGTATGCTAGATTCTCTATGGTGTACGGACCAGGAAATTTAATTTCGCTGTAAAACTTTTGAATCTGTTGTTCAATCATGGTAGTGTTTCTCAGTTTCCCTCTGAATGTATTCCAGTAAAGGTTTTTCTACTCTTTGCCTATGTGAGATAAGGTAATGATTATATTCTAATTCAGGTTGTAAGTGCTTGTATACTTTTACTGGATCTTCGTTACTTATACGCAAGGCACTTTCATAAGCAGCTTTTATGCGTTCAAAATCATCGTCGATCATGTCGTAGCTTTCGTCAACTATGCTACTAAATGTACAGAATCCAAATTCGCGCAGTTTGGCAAGCATGCCTTTACACCCAAACATCCAAAAAATACGTTTTGCAAAAAGTGGTTTGGTTGTTTTTTCTGTAAAAAATGCCATCTTATTGGGCCATGTTTCTGCAACAAGACTGTACCAACTGGCATTGTACACTTGCCAAGGAACCATTTGCGCCACAACGCTTTTGATAAAGGTTGGCTGATTAGGATATGTTTTGTAACCATTAAAAGTTTGGTTAGCAAACATTTCTCTTAAGGTAGGATCTTCATAGTGATCTAATTCAGCACTACGGTAAATGGTTTCGAACTTTACATTGGTTTGCCAAAAATTTGTGGTATAGTTTATTAACGTGTCACTGAGCATGTCTTTGTCTTTGATCATCCTGAACAGCATGTCTCTGTGGGGCTTTTGTAAACCCAGTAAACATTCAAAATTGAATGGCTTTTGTGTTGTTGACGTATCTTGCAAGACTTGATTTCTTACACTACTGTATAGCAGTCCAGGATAAGCAAAAAAATCTAATCCTTCTTCAAGAGTAGCACCAGTGACCAAACGTATGTTATTGTTGCAAAACTTTTCTTTGAGTAGCATCATGTAAGGCGCTAACGGGCGGTCAACCAACTCCTGATCTAACACAAACACCAAATCAAAACAACTTAAATCAACTTTGTCTCCCTCGCCATGACTGCAAACCACAAACGCAACCAAAAAGTTTTTGCTGGTTTCAAATCCTGATCTGGCTAATTCCAACTCTGCGCTGCTAACTCCACGATGCCAATGTGTATGTCCGTCTACTACATTGTTTCCAAAAATAGTATCGCAGTAGCCGCGTAACGCTCCGTTTACATCAACAAACTCTATCATGCTACAACTCCGTTTTTGTGCATTCTTACACGCTGTAGATTGGTAGGATTAAGTCTTTTAATAATAGCAAAGCTGAGTTCGGCGTGGGTAACCTGTCTTATAATCGTGTCAGCATCTGCGCACAATGATAGATCAATTAATTCTATATTTTTAAACGGTGTAAATGTAATAGTGTCATTGATGTGCCACATTTGATAATCATTTACAATTTGATTTTTTACATTTAGTCTTGCGTTTTCATCTTTGTCAAGATGTATTTTATTACGGTAATAACGATTGAAAAATCCAAGCATGTAACTTTGCTTGATTTTATCAAATTCTTTTGTTAGATCAATGTTGTGTGCATTTAACAACAGTTGACAATATTTAGGATTGCGCAGTAAACATTCATCTCCGCAAAAGCCAGTTCCCTGCATATGCGGGTAATCAAGTTTTAGTACTTGTTTGTACCCCCAAGTGAATTGTTCATTGTAACTACTACCGGTTTGCGTTTCATAGGGTATGCTCAAATAGTCTAAAGCACTAGCAACACATGCTGTGTCTACCCCATTAGTATCAGGTACTACCAATGGTAAATCTGTGTTTAAATTTTCACAGGTTGCTAGTAAAATTCCACAGCTTTTATCAACAATTGCATCAAAATTGTATTCCTGTGATGGCGCTGTTATTGGCTTAGGAATGCCCCATTGCCATTGTTTGTTATAGGTGATATAGCCATTGTACCAAACTGGTTCGCTGGATTCAAAATAGATGTTACTTGCTGTGTCTTTGGAAAAATAAAGAGGGTAGGAACGAGCATTATCATGATACAAACAGTGGTTGTCAAGATCAATAATTGTATAGTTGCCTGTTTCTTCAGTGAAATCTTTGGCTTTTACTTTGCTGTGAAGATCCTGTGTTATACAGTAGCCTTTGTAATAAACGTTACCTGTTTTATTCCAGCCTTGATCCAGGTGTAATTCAGGTGCTACTTGTGATAAAATTTTATTAGTGGATTTGCCAATGCTAAAAAACATAATGTATATATAAGGAATTTGGCACCGGGTGAGAGAATCGAACTCCCAGTAAGTGATTTGGAGTCACCTGTGTTTCCATTACACCAACCCGGCATGTGTTAATTATACACAGATTTCGTTAATGGTCAACCGTATAGTTTATGTAAGTTTGTAAATCACATACATGGCCATATTTGTGATGTATATCCCAAAGGCTAATAGCATGGCTTATAGGGTTTGCATCAAACACACATTCTTCTATCAGTACCGGGCGGTAACCGTAATTAAATGCGTCCACAGTGCTTGCTCTTACACATCCACTGGTGCTTACTCCGGCATATATCAAACTATCAATGCCTTCACTGCGTAAATATTCTGCTAAGCCAGTGTCAAAAAATATACTTGCACGAGTTTTGTAAAATATCTTGTCACTCGATTCAGGTGCAAAATCACTGCGTATCGCATAGTCATATGCTGTTGCTGGACGTCTTTTCCTTTGTGTGCTGTTTACACCTTCATTGTATTGTTGCCAATCTCTTGTAAAATATATTACTGGCATAGTTTTGTTACGACAGTGTTGGATAAGTTTCTTTGTTGGCTCGATTGCCTCCGCCGCATACTTTCCACAACTGCTTGGATAGCTATCCATTAATAATGCAGGATCAAAACTTCCCCCATAATAGCTAATGTTGTATAGGTCGATGCATATTAATGCAGGGTTAGATCCAAGTTGTGGCGTAGTATCGTAGTGTTTGTATATTTCTTGCACATTTGGCGGTACAAGTTGATTCCAGATATCTTTTATCATAGTTTTATATATAAAAAAAGCACTCCTTAGAGTGCTTTTTGTTTGCAATGCACTTTTAATTAGAATTTAAAAGCAATACCTGTAGCCAGTGTGTCAGCTGTTGCGTCTTTGTCGTCCGAAGTTTGTTCAACAAACGCCACTAGTCCACTGCCTAGATCTTGATGTACCCCATAAGTGATTACATCAGCACTTACTGCGCCAGCACTTGATGTTTCGTTTGTTTCTACTGCAAAAGTGGTTGCGCCTAAAGCATAAGTTGCACCAAAACTCTTGGTTTCTGTGTCTACGTCTGAACTGTTAGTGTCAGTGTGTAACTCATACGCCAGGTTTAATCCACCAAATGAAGTTGACGCATTTACAAGAGTTGCTTCTGTGTCGTCGTCGTTGTCAAGTACAGCGTATCCAGCCTTAGCAATTCCAAAGTTGTAAACACCAGCAACACTGCTACCGCCAGCATTGCCATCTTGGTTTGAATCGGCAGCCATACTTGCGTGAATTGACAAACCATCAACAATAGTTGGCAGTGAAAGGAGAGCTGCATGATCAACACTTGGAGAACCTGAGCCTAAAACATAAGCCCATTCTGTAGTGTCATCAATTTTGTCCATTGCACTTGATGTATCGCCAAGATCAATTGAGCCAAAAGACCCTGCTAGTGTAATACTTGAACCGCCATCGTTAGCACCATCTTCTGCAATATTGATATCTGCACTTGCTGTGATACCACCATCTGTTTCTGTGGTAGCTTTGATTGAAAAATTACCATCCAGTGCAGAAGTGGTTGCACCGTTGTTGTTTTGGTAACTCCATTCTTGGGCACCAGTAACAGTAACATCTGCTGCCATTGCAGAACCTGTAAACGCAGTTGCTACTGCGAGTGTCATAAGTTTTTTAGTCATGTAAATCTATTTCCTTTATATAAAGATTTTACTCGTGCATTGCACAACGAGCATTTTACTTACCGTATATAAATCAAAGTTATAACAAAAGATTGCACTGAATCAGTGCAAATGCAGGCCTAAATCATTGAAAAGGTTAAATTGGTGCCCTTGGAGGGAGTCGAACCCCCAACCTTCTGGACCTAAACCAGACGCCTCTGCCAATTGGGCTACAAGGGCAATTTTGACTGTGTATTTAACATCATAGCAAGAATTGCACTAAGTACTTTTGTGAGCATGTACGTTGTCGCTTTGAACAATTCTCACTTCAGCGTAACATACCTCGCTATATATCAGCAGCATTGCTGACACTGCATGTTCACATTTTACTGTTGTATTCATCAATGATTGGAACATGATCCACTTGTTCTAACCCCTTATCCGTGATTTTCATACACCATTGTATATGGTCTTGCATGTATGGAAATTTCATAGTGTGTCCAGGGTTTAGTGGATCATCAACTTCAAAAACTTTTACCCACCTATGGTCGCCTTCAAAAGCGTCTACAACTTCCTGCACTCTATCTTTCCATTGCTGTACAATATCAGTGTAACCTTTATCAATAAGTTCTTGCATTGCATGAACATGTTTTTGATTTAGACTGTGAACGCCTTTGCCAAGTAGACCTGCACCTATTTTTTTGCTAAACAGATTAACTCGTCCAAGTTCAGGTAGTAATTTAAATTTATTTTCCATATCAAGACTACCGTATGTAAACCAGCCTTGTTTTTCAGGGTAATGTTGATTGTACCAATTACGCATTGCATAAACTGTTGCAACACTGAGTTTTGCAGTGGCGCCATCCATGAAGAAATCTATGTGTTTGGGTATACTTGCTGTGCCATCGTTGAATCCGTGTGTTTGAATCCAGTACCATTGATCATCTAGTTTGAACAACATGGGTTTGGCGTGTCCAGTAATATTGATGTCCGCCGGGCCGTTGCAGTTATCAAAATATCTAACATGCTGTTGTCTATTGTGACTAGCAAAACCTAAATGCTTACGACTTGCTATTTTGTATAATCCAGGTTGCCACTCTGAGGTGTAGTACCATAAAGGATTGGATATGCTCCATGGTTTCCAGTGTTCCCAATGATCGGTATACTGTTGCCAACGAGGTGTAAACCATTTTACCGGTTGTTTAACTTCTGTGTCTGCCCCTTCTGGCTCGCCAAACACACTCATCCAATAGGTATACACTGCATGCCATCTATATCCTAGATCATGGGTTTTAACAAGCACAGTATGACTATCAGTTCCGCCACTCCAGTGCAATCGTGGTTTGCTGTATTGTGAGAAAATATTGTGAATCTGTTTGTCAATCCAATACCAAATTGGTTTGCTTTTTACCTGTTGAGGATCGACGTCAGCCCATTGTTCCAAGTGCCAAGGATCAACTTTTGCTTCGATCCATCCATTTACACTTTTGCCATATTCACACGCGGCCCAGTAGTTTTCAAAGGGTACGTCATGAACGTAAAAATATTGTCCTTTCATTATAATACTTTTTATGTCATAGAAAAAGGTGCGCCATAGTAGACGCACCTTTTTGGTTCTATCCTATCGATAGTTTGCTGTATTCTTAACTACGTCATCTACAGAGTAAGTAGGAATATCTGACCCAGGAATCATGATTGAATCTTGGATCCACTGTCCCCAAGTTGGGCTATCCTTACTAAGATTTACCGCAACATTTGCCATTTGAGCTTTTTGCTCATCCGTCATGTTCACAGTATATGCAAACCATGTTGCACTCAATGTACCCATTTCATAACCAGGAAATGTATCATTAAGCGGAGCAATACCAGCTACTGGGTTCGCACTGGTTACACCAAAGCAGTCCAACTTGTCGTTTTTAGCAACCTTAGCAACCAGTCCAGTATACAAGAAGTCTGTATCACCTGCAAGTAAACCACGTGTTGCTGAGCCTGAGCTCTTGTATGGAACAAACTGCATTTTCTTGCCACTAGCATCGCTTAGTGTGGTAAAGATGCGCTCTGGCCATGTGTTACTAGCCGCTACTGTAAAAGTGTCTTTGCTAGCAAGGAACTTGCGAATGTCTGCAACTTCTCCCTTGCGTGTACACATCACATTTACACGATTGTAAAGTGGACCTGCGTAACCTGATTCAAGATCATAAGCACAACCACGCTTTTCAAAGTTGACGTGAGTTAACTCACTGTAGATGAACACGGTTGGCTTTTTGTTGAAGTTTTTCTTTAAATGCTTTTGCGCATTAAAGCAACTGCCTGCAGGAATAACATTTGTGTCGTAGCCTACTTCCTTGAGACTGTCTGAAAAAATGTTACTGATGCGCCAAGTGTTGCCGCCTTCTTTAGCCTGGATGATAACGTCGACATTACCTTTGTCTCCAGCAAATGACAATGAACTTGCAGCCAAGGCAACAACTGCAATACCTTTCGAAAGTGTTTTTAACATATTTTTTAAAACCTCTTTTTTCTATGTTATAACTGCCTACGCAGTGTTTAAATATTAACTTCAATTCTGTTAGAAGTCAACTTGCATTTGGAAATTATGCCGTAGTAATTTGCCAAAATACCGTAAACGATTCGAAAAACTTTGCTTGTAAAACGAATCCGATAACCAAAATAATTGGTTCTGTTTTTCTCAGCATCCATCCTATAGGTGCTAGTGCTAGGAAAGTTCCTATATAGTAGATGCCATCCATTTCTCTATTTCCTTGCCACCAAACTAGATAAATCAATATTATCATTGTGGCGCTGAAAATATACTTGAATGGAATCTGTCCTATCCATGTTACCAGTTTAACAAGTGGCCAACTTAATGCAAAACATATGATGTTTACTGCAATAAAAAATAAAACCAATATTTCAAACATACCGCTTTGCACAGTTTGTGATAGTGTAATACCATAACTGGTGCGTTCGATAATGCTTATAAGAATAGCTTCACTAGTTGTGATTGGAATACCCAACAGCACAAGAGGCATCAACTGCATAAACACAGCGGCATTGTTTGAAGTTTCGGCACTGGTTAAACTTGGCAAGTCACCATCAGGATTGTATGTACCTTTTTTCTTTGCTATGCTTTTTTCAACACTATAAGAAACATTTGTAGCAAGCGGAACGCCAACATGTGGTATCAAGCCTCCCACAATGCCTATAACTGTGCCTCTAATTGCACTGCTTATGTTTTTAACAAACTCTTTGATGTGTGTTAGGATACTATCTACGTCTTGATATTGTTTACTACTGTCTGACATCTTTTGATTGATGTTCCAACTTTGCCACAATACCGGAATAACAAACAGAGCTACCACAACCGGGAAAAATGGAAGTCCTTCTCTAACACTGTCGTGCAAAAGATGATAAGGAAACCAGCTCTCGTACATCAACCCATATGGGATATCGTTCCATCCAATGCTTGCTAAAAACATACCAAACAAGAAGATTGCAATGTTTTCAATCCAGCTTCTACCGTAAATGAAAATGATGATACCACTAGCCAGAGTAATCAATGCTAGTTGCATTTGATAACTGTAGTACTCTAAGATAATTTCCACTGCAAATGGCAGTACCAGCAATACACCTGCACAAGCTAAAAAAGCTCCTAATGCACTGCCCATTGCCGCACTGCTGATTGCAAGATGGCCTCTGCCACTGTAAAACATAGCATTACCTTCTTTCACAGCAGGTAGACTAGAACTCTCACCAGGAATTCCCATGGTTGTCGCAATAACACTACCACTGAATTGAGCAGCACTAGCGGCACTCATATAAAATAACAGTAGATGAAATAAGTCCCAAGTGATTAACATTGGATAACTTACTAGAAGCAGTATTACTAATCCAATGCCAGGAATAAGTCCTGATAGATAACCAAAGGCAACCCCCATTAACATAACAGTAATGTCAGGTGCTAGTGCTTGTATTTCAAACATACCTTACCCTAAAAAGTTTGTTATTGATATGTTAGTGCTGGATTGCACATACGGTTGGCGGCGTTATAGAATAACATTCTAATAAAGCAGTTATACTGCAAGCGTCACTGTGTATTTCCGACGTCAACTGACAGTTGGCGTTACAAATCTTAAATCTATTTAGCATCTAGGAAATCTTGGCTGGAATTTTTTTCTTCAACCTCAATCCAGGCATTGTCTGCAAGGATCTTGAATGCACCAACAAAAGTCTTGTGTTGCATATATGATTCTCCGAACTCTTCTGGACTTACCATGCTTATAAAGTCCTCACTATCTTTATTGTACAAATAGTAAACCTGCCCAATAATAGGCTTGAATGCCATAGCAGCATTGAGCAAACGATCATTGTATTGAGCCTGCGTCATAAGCTCGTGCATGGCCTGTTCAAGTTCTTCGTAGCGTTGATGAAATCTATGACTTGCTTCCGCAGCTTGCTCTTTCTTGAATCCAGCAACATCTGGTACAGTAAAAGCAGGAGCAGATAGATCTGTACCGTATGGAGTGGTCATCGGCGAATCAGCTACTCGATCTGGTTTGCGTTTTGTCAACTTATACCTCTAAAAAACTGCTGGCCCGTTGCGAGCCAGCGTGTTTATTATATTAATTATGCGTTCTCTTCGCGGTATGCGTCAAGTGTTTTGGTAAACTTATTTGCGTGTGAGCGTTCTGCTTTGGCTAGTGTTTCGAACCAGTCAGCAATCTCGTCGAATCCTTCCTCGCGGGCTGTTTTAGCCATTCCTGGGTACATATCCGTGTACTCGTGAGTTTCACCTGCAATAGCACTTTCCAATGCTTCTTCTACTGTGCCTGCCGCTAGTCCAGTTTCTGGGTCTCCAGCGCCGCCGTCGATCAAGTATTCCATGTGACCGTGTGCGTGACCTGTTTCACCTTCCGCTGTATTACGAAATACATTAGCAACTTCAGGAGCACCCTGAATGTCTGCCATGTTTGCAAAGTAGAGATATCTACGGTTTGCTTTTGATTCTCCAGCGAATGCCGCCTTCAAACTTTCTTCAGTTTTTGTACCTTTTACGTTCATATTCTCTCCAGTTATGCCGCTTCGGCTTGTTTTAGATATGCCATTACTGATTCAGGAGATGACACTCCATATGGATCTGGATCTTCTTCACTGCTGTCTGGTTCTACAAACAGTTGCTCAATGGTGCCGTCGTTTACAATCATAGCATAACGACGACTGCGTGGCCCAAATCCTACCACACGCATGCAATTTAGCATGCCCATACCTTCTGTGAATTCACCGTTGCCATCAGGAATAAACTTAACGTTTTCTGCACCCTGATCAATCATCCAACGACGCATTACAAAAGTATCGTTCACACTCAGTACATAGATCTCATCTACGCCTAAGCCTTGAATTTCTGCGTAGTTCTCCTCAAAGCCAGGGAGCTGATATGTACTACACGTTGGTGTGTACGCTCCTGGCAATGAAAAGACTAAAACACGCTTGCCTGCAAAGATATCATCAGTTGTGACGTCCTTGAACTCGAATGGGTTCTCACCGCCATTGGTTGTGTCAACGTAGGTGATAGGATGTCCGTCGGTGCGGACACGATATTTAAAGGTTACTTGTGGTACCTTGTTTCCAATTTCCATTTAAAACTTCTCCGTGTGTATTAGAAATGTATATATGATAGTGTATATTACAAATCTATTAAAATCCTGCATTTATTGCAGTTTTATCAATGGTATTTTTCTATGTATGTTATAGAGTTTGTCTATTAGTTAAATACACTATGTGGATACTATTATTAACCTGGATGAGCTTGCAATCCAGTGAAACTGCTCAATTTAACAGCAAAATCCTTTACAGTTACAACACCAAAGAAGACTGTGAATGGGCACGAGAGTGGATATTAGAAAACAACGAGCCAAGTAAAAATCCAACTATGCGGGCTTTGTGTGTTCAAAAGTTACACTCTCAACCCAACGAAGATTCTCAATCCTCTCCTGCTCAGTAGCCAGTTGCTTGTCATTTAATCGTTGTTCATAACTGTGTGTGAATCCGTGTTTCCACTTTATGGTTACTGTGTATAGTGTTTGATCTTGTGCAAAACCGTTAGTCGTCATCGGACCACTCCAATGGTTCCCAACCAAGAGCAAGCAGATCGGCCTTAATCTCATCAGTTACTATGCCTTCATTGCCCCCGGCATAATAGTCCATGTAATCACCAGAACCCTCAATGTCAGCAACTATGCCGCCAGCATACCGCCAACTACAACTCCAACGCTCGTCACGCAGGAAAGGCATTACTTCTCGCTTGATCCACTGCATGTTGCACAACGCACCGTACAGTTCTTGTGCATAGTGCGGCCGTGTTTGTACCTTTTCACACACCGTAGGGTCATTCATAAGTTCGTCTGCTAAGTTATAATCTATCTGGTGCATATCTAAATTGGCCTCCCCTGCTCGACTCGAACGAGCGACCTACTGCTTAGAAGGCAGTTGTTCTATCCAACTGAACTAAGGGGAGAAAAGTGGTGGGCCCACCTGGACTCGAACCAGGGACCAAGGCGTTATGAGCACCCTGCTCTAACCACTGAGCTATAGGCCCAAAAACTTTATGCTTTCCTTTTGTTTTTCTTTTGGTTGCTTACTAGACTGCCGCCTGTGATGTCTGCGGCCATTCCTGTATCTCCTACTCGCATTTTTTTAAGTCGAGTATGATCAAGACTGCGATCGTGTTCTAACACTGATTGCACTGCCCGTAGTTCTCTGGTGCGATCATCACTGCTACGCCTTTGCAGTTGTTCTAGCACAATTTCATACAGCTCATACTTTTGATTACTACCTAATCCTGCTACCATTTCTTTTGCTTCGCGGTCGTAGTTACGAGTTTTTGCTACCATTTTGTATCCCCAAACTTTTGCCAATTGTGCGTTCAAGTTCTTCAAGGCTTGTTAAGTCTTGCTGTGCTTCTAGTATAGCACGTTTAGGATTAAGATTAAACCGATCTTGTATCCAAATGTTAATAATATCACAAAAGTCCACACACCATCTGAATACTTCACGTTTACGCAATAACTTCATAGTTCTACAATCTCTACCATGTCACCAAACTTTTCTTTGAGTTCATTCCAGATACCTGCGTTGCTCATACGCAATCCTTGATAATCTTTACGCAAATTATACACACTTCCGCTGTCTGTTTCGACTGTGATATAATCTTTATCGATGTCTATGTGCATATTTTTGATAGGACTGCTCAGTCGCCAACTGTCCCCGTACATGTAGCTACCACTCCAG
>Ga0222718_10002526_pt1 | contig 16366 bp, 12 predicted proteins | sample C33_27DmetaG_FD_165045 | JGI IMG/M metagenome (GOLD analysis project Ga0222718, IMG submission 165045) | Estuarine water microbial communities from San Francisco Bay, California, United States - C33_27D | ecosystem: Environmental > Aquatic > Marine > Unclassified | place: USA: California... | reverse complement strand
AACTGTAAATTAATTGCTTTAAGCCTTTTCAGAGAGTACATATCAAAAATATTTTCAGATTTTTATACAACTTTTATTTTTTCAAGAATTTTCAGAGATATGTACTCTTCCAATCAACTTACAAGAAACTGTTAATCAATCGCTTTAAGCCTTTTCAGAGAGTACATATCAAAAATATTTTCAGATTTTTACACAACTTTTATTTTTTTCTAAAATTTTCAGAGATATGTACTCTTCCAATTAATCTGTTACAAAACTGTTAAATAGATGCTTTAAACCTTTTCAGAGAGTACATATCACAATGTTTTTTAGATTTTATAACAACTTTTATTTTTTTCTAAAATTTTCAGAGATATGTACTCTTCCAATTAAACTGTTACAAAACTGTTAATCAATCGCTTTAAGCCTTTTCAGAGAGTACATATCACAAATTATTTCAGATTTTTATACAACTTTTATTTTTTCAAGAATTTTCAGAGATATGTACTCTTCCAATCAAACTGTTACAAAACTGGTAATCAATCGCTTTAAGCCTTTTCAGAGAGTACATATCAAAAATATTTTCAGATTTTCTCACAACTTTTATTTTTTTCTAAAATTTTCAGAGATATGTACTCTTCCAATTAATTTACAAGAATCTGTTCAGCTCGCTATAAAAAGATTGAAATAATTGTAATATCTCATTTTCTGTACGCTGACGCTTCTTCCCAGCCTTGTCTTTGATTATCATCCAATCATCTATTGACTTAAATTTGAGTATCTCTGATTTTAGTGAAATCATGCTCAATTCACGACTTTCGCCAACATAGATATCCCGTATGGTGAGTTATAATTATGAAGTAATTTTCTGTCCTCAAAAAGAACTTCAAATATATATTTCATACCAGCTGAACTATTTTCAAGTCCTTGTCCGTGTAGCTCCCTATCTACATCAATATACGCTGGAAATACACAAACCTTATATATTGGAAAGTTTAAACCTGAAGAATCATGACCAAACCTTTTTACTATATATACTTCATAAAAGTTGTCTTTCAAAATAAAAAATATTGAAAGTTTTCTATCAAAATGCAAAGTCGAATCAATATTTTCAATATTTGGATCCTGTAATGCATATTTTACACCGTTCATTATTTTTTTAATATCATCTTGTGTTAATTCTTCCTTGGTAAAAGGATTTTCTGGTTTTTTCCCAAGATTCCAAAAACTTATGACATAATTATACATGTCAATTGGATTACCACAATGGGTCTTGATTATTTTTTTTATTTTATAGAAATAATATTTGGAATATTGGAAACGTTAGTATCGCGTTCATTCCACAATATATTAAACTGTTTGAAATATTCCTTTGCATAATCGGTTTTTGTTTTCAATATTGATACATATTTATTGTCTTGCGATCTTGGTTTTGTTTTAGAAGATTTTCTTGATTTTGATATAACACCTCCTGAAAATACTTTTGATTTCTGTGATTTCTTAGTTACAATCTTTTCTAAACAGTCTTCACCATAATTGTAGTTATATTTGATAACCATTTCGGGAAGATATTTTGAATTAAAATTATTTTTAGAATTCATTTGCAATGTTCTGTATTATTCAAATAATATTTTTGATTCAGAAAAGTAAGTATATACTTTGATTAAAAAAAACTGATCAAGTCAAAATCTTTTGACTCATTTCAAAAGATGACACAAGATTATATGAAAATAAAAAAGAGTGCATCTTTTTGTGATGTATTACATATTCCAGACGCGATGAATAATTCTAATATAATAAAGCCTATTTTGAAAGAAAGTTCATCATTTAAGTTAGATAATAATTTGAAACTTTTCTCATCTTCAAAATATGATCAAGAAGGAAATAAACTTCAAATATGTAAAACTTGCAAAAAAGAGTTTTATACATGTTGCAATTATTTATATTGCTCCTCACAATGTTACAAAAATTCAAAAAAAGATGTATTTGGATGTTTTCATACAGTATGTTATCAATGTAAACAACTTTTTATCACCAAATGTATATTCACTGATTTTTGTAGCAACGAATGTTTTGAAATCTCGAGAAGTGGAAATCGTCCTGATAAAATAGAATCATTGTTTATATAAAAATATATTATAATATAAATCAATAACTGAGTATATTAATCATGCAAGGAGGGTATGAAAGTATGGAAAATGTAACATTTACAGATAAAATGTATTTGAAAATGAAACAAAAAGATATTATTACGAATATATTCAATGATCTCAAATATAAATTTGATTTAGAGAACCCTGATTTTTATTATTTGCTGAAATACATTTATTACATTAACTATAAACAAATCAATAATAAGAGTATATTTATGTCTATTGTAAGTATGCTTTTGAGTAAAAGAAAACTATTTGAGTTAATGTCTGTTTATATGAATCCTCGAAGTAAATGTAAAAAGATTTTAACAAGATTGTTTCACAAACTGCTTTATAATACAATGATGTTTGAATATTATCATATTGATAATGTAATAAAAATACAAAAATATACCAGAAAGATGATTTATGAAAGAATTACCAAGCATTATGAAAAGCCCAGTGAAAACAATGCTGATCCATTTACATTTGACAATATCGACGAAATGCCGAAATGTCAAATTTTTACATATCAAGACAAAACTGGTCATATTTATAAATTTAATGCAATAGAGTTAGACTATTATATATCTTATTTTGATAATTGGAATCCATACACTAAAGAACCTTTTGAAGAAAAAGATTTGCGACATCTCAGTTTGTTTTTAAAGTATAACGGATTAATTCGAAAAACCCCACAAGATATTCAATGGTTTACTAATTTGCATGCATTAACTGCAGCATCTCAAGAAATGGAAAGAGCAGGATTCTATAATAATGTTTCATGGTTACAATCGTTGACTTTTAATGATGTAATTAATGTCATCGTATTATTCAAAGATATTTCATATGAAATGGATCATGACTTTTTTTCAAATGAAATATTCTATAACGAATATCAATATGAATTTTCAAAAGAGATAGTGAGATTGTTTTCAGATTCAGAGAACAATTTTTTCTTATGTTGTAATTTAATCAAAGCTTTATCAGTTTATTCACAAGATTTTTATACTAATATGCCTAGTTGGTTGTCATACTATCAAAACATTGTTGGTGATCATAATACAGAATTCCTAACATTAATTTATTATTTTAATATAGAAAATGTTCATAACACCGATGGATTTGCAAGATAAACCATTTATAGTAAATCAAAAAAAAGAGACAATTGATTTTCAGTATACTTCAAAGCTTCGCTCAGCATTTATATCTTTTGTCTTATTTATAGTATTTTCACAAAAAGTGTCATATCAAATTTTACAGCTTCTATTAGGAACATTTACAAATGTAACTGTTACTAATGATGACTGTCCAAACTTTCTTGGTCTTATAATCATGGCTACTATAATCGCATTTGTAGTATTTTTAACATAATTTATTAAAAATAAATAAAAAAAAGATTTTTTTGCTTTGTTTTATAGTATAAATTGTTTAGGATAATTGTTTAGGATAATTGTTTAGGGTTGTTTGAAATTTTAGTATTTTATTTACTTGGTTTTGCCTGTAGTCTTCTTGGTTGTCTTTTTAGCAGGAACTTTCACAGGCTCGGGCTCTGGTTCCGGCTCTGGTTCTGGCTCCTCATCAAGTTCCTCCTCTTCTTCCTCCTCTTCAAGTTCTTCCTCTTCATCTTCTTCATCTTCTTCATCTTCTTCATTACTCTTTGAAGTTTTAGCATTATCAATGTTTTGTTGGCAATCGACGTCAATAATGTCATCATCGTCATTGTCCTCTTCAATATTTTCAGTGTCTGAGTCTTGGATGAAGGTCATCTTGGTAACTTGCTGCAGTTGAAATTTGGATGAAACAACCTTCCAACTACATCCGTATTTTCCACCTGCAAACCAAATGCCTGTGAACTGAACAATCAGTTGTGTTTTGGCTCCTTTCAAAGATTTCATAATGTTATTGAAATCAATCTCATTGTTCTCCATATCATAGGTGTCAAATATGAACGTATTCGACTTATTATCATATGGAAGCTTGGCCTTGAATGTAGGAGGGTATTTTCCAACTGGTTTTCCCGTGTTAGGATCCTTGTCAACTTTCACAATTGGAGTGAAGAGCTTGGAAACAAAGGTCTTATTTCCATCAAAATCATCCTTAAACCAAGCAAGACGATTTGCGAAAGCATCATCGATAACTTTGGCCTCGATCTCCTTCAACTTGTCGTGAAAGATCTGCACTTTGGCATTGTCATCCATTCCTCTGAAAGATACTGTGAGGTCGTATTTTTTGTCTTTATCAGCTGTAACAACACCATCCTTGGCCTCATATGGCTCTCCAAGACCATATGGAAGATAAAGAATAGGCGTTTGAATTGTTAGCTTCTCTGCACCATAATTTACATAAACAGTTTTGGCACCAGATGCGAGTGTTCGCACCTCAGAATAACGCAATTTGTTTACGTCAACGTTCTTTGAAAGAAATACCATTGTGATTCTATATATACAACATCTTCTTATATATTTGTCATTTTTTTATTTTTATGTTTTCAAAATAAAAAAATATATAACACATGAACATAATGTGAAAACTTTTTGAAATTATCATAATATATATTTGCTTATTTAATAGTCGTAGTCTTCTTCAAATTCAGGATATTCATTATCTTCTTCGTATGTATCGTAATTACTTTCATAATCGTACGAAGTTGATGACATATATGATAATTCAGTTTCATAACCATTGTCAGTTAATTCATCTATTACATCTTTCTCTGTTTCATTATTCCCATACATTAAAGCTATTGTCGTATAATGATTATTTATAAAATTATAATGATCTACGACATCATCGTTTACATATTCATTACTTTCTGTTTGCTCCATATATAAACTAGGTGGAGGATTGAATTGATAATTATAGTTGTCTGTAATTGATTTTCGAAAGTATTCTTCAATTTCTTTATTCCATTGATAATTTGTGTAATTGTTGATTAACCAATGCATTCTTTCAGTTTTTATTAGTGGTCGTAATGAAGTTTTACACATTGTCGCAGTTGTAAAACCATTAAAATATTCAAATTCAGCTGTGTTCTTATCAAAATGCATTTTTACAAAATTGTCAAAATCTTGCATTGTTGATATTATATAAGACATTTTTCAAAATCGACTGATTTTTTTCGTGTTCTGCTTCTAGTGAATGTTTGTATTCTATATATACACTAGTTGCATTTATATCTTTTTTTATCACAATTGATATTCTATTTGATACACGACATTCTTCTATCGTGTAAGTCAATTTATCATCAATATCGTCAGTACAAGCAAAAAGATATGTTGGCAATTTTGAATGCTTATATGTTATGATAATGTTATTCTTGTCAATCACATGATTTTTCATCTCTTTCGTACATACTATTTGGTTGTCAGATGACCTATCATATTGATACATCATATTGTCTTTATGAAATACCGTATATTCACATTTCTTCCAATTAAAATATTTTTTCTTTATCTTTTCAATAACCTCATCTTCTACATTTACACCTACTACATTTTCATCGTGAAAATTGAATAAATATATTTCAATTAAATTTATGTCATCTTTTACAAAATCTTGAAGTTCAAACATTGAATACGTTTCGAAAATACAAATTAATCATTTTTTTTATTATTTATAATTAGATATAAATGGAAGATAAAATTTTCATATCTTCTGTTGTAATCATTTCAGCATTCTCTATGATATATGGTAATCTTGCATTAAACGCTATTGGTGACAAAAATGTATCATATGTAAACGATAACCCTATTATAATGTATCTGGCTATTTTAGTTTATGTTGTATTCGTTGTAGTCACAATGTATAAAGAAACTTTTCAAGAAAATATTTTTGAAATATTTATTATGTCGTTACTACTATTTATCGCAATAATTGCATTGGTTTCATCTCATCCTGTTGTTGCTATATCTATTGCAATTTTAACCCTGTTTATTTATATTAATAGCATTCAAAATGCTGATAATAAAACAGTAGACTATATTTAAAAAAATGAACAATGAATATTATATAATTCATTATGACTAAAAACTCACATAATCAACATGATGTCCGAAATAAATTTAAGGAAATGTTAATGAAAAATATAAATTTGAGTGATCATGATGCAACTGATGTTGAGATAGGTGTATTCAATTCTACAATTGATTATGCAAATGCTCACAACATTCAATTATCATGGAAATCTCTTATGTTTGCTGATGTATATATCAATAATGCACGTTCGATATATACTAATCTCAAAAGTGATAGTTATGTAGGAAATACAAATCTTATCAATCGTTTGAAAGCTAAAGAGTTTAGCCCACACGAACTTGCATATATGAGAAGTCAAGAACTTTTTCCTGAAAGATGGAAAGATATTATTGACAAACAAAAAGAAAAATTGAAAGCTGCATATGAAGTTAAACAAGTTTCTATGACAGATGCAATTAAATGCGGTAAATGTAAAAATAATAAGATATCGTATTATGAACTACAAATTCGTTCTGGTGATGAAAATATGACTCAATTCTTCAACTGCATTTCGTGCGGCCATAAGTGGAAAAGTTAAAAAAATGATTATTTATATTTCTTTTTTATATGTTAAATGATATCATTAAACACTGAACAAAACAATGCATTGAATGCAATTAAAAAAAACAAAAATATATTTCTCACAGGATCGCCTGGAACAGGTAAGTCATTTACATTAAAAGAGATTATTAGATATCTATCACAAAATAATAAAGAGTTTGTTGTGACATCTTCCACAGGATGCTCTGCTGTATTGATAAATGGGCAAACTGTACACTCATATTTCAGTATTGGCATAGGTACAATTGTTGTCGATCAAATTATAAAAAAACTAAAAATGTATATGACAAAATACAATCAAATCAAAGAACTACAGTGTATTATCATTGATGAAATAAGTATGATTGACGTAACTACCTTTGAAAGTATTTCGCTTATTCTCAAGAAAATAAAACAAATTGATTTACCATTTGGAGGAATTCAAATGATATTTGTGGGAGATTTTTGCCAACTGTCTCCGGTAAAAGGTGATTACTGCTTTAATTCAAATGAGTGGAAAGAATGCAATCTTACAAATATTGTATTGAAAGAATTCATGAGACAAAAAGACGATTTGGTTTTACAAAATATTCTAAGTGAAGTGAGATTTGGTAAATGTTCAAATAAAACACTTAATATATTGAAAAAGCTCAAAGAAACAAAATTTGGTAATTCCATAAAACCCACTAAATTGTTTTCTCTAACAGCTCATGTTGATGAAATCAATCAATACAACTATAAAAAAATTGTACCCAAAGATATCAAAACTATTCAGTGTTACCCGCCAACTCTCGAAGATGAATTCTCTTCAATTTGTATTCAAGATAACATAGGTATTGATTGTACTATATGCTATAATGCTATTTCAAATGATAAAAAAATACAAATCAAAGATTATAAGATAGAACTGTATATTGGTCTTCAAGTTATGGTAACAAGAAATATTTCTATTGAAAAAAGATTAATTAATGGTACAATGGGTGTTATTTCAAAATTGACACCAACTTATGTTCAAATTAAAGACAAAGACTCGTGTGAACATATCATTTATTATCACAAAGACATTAATGAAAATACGAAAACATATACTAAATTTATGCCTATTAAATTAGCTTATGCATTATCGATTCACAAATCGCAAGGAGCCACTCTTGATGCTGTTGAAGTAGATGGTGGGTTATTTATATTTGCTCCAGGGCAATTGTATACGGCATTGTCTAGAGCACAAAATTTAGATTCCATTAAGATACTTGATATTGATAAGAGTTCTTTCATTTGTAATATAAAAGTGAAACAATTTTATGAAGATATAGTAGTATAAATGGTTGACGTAACACATCTATTCTTTGAATTTTTAGCTAATATAAAATACGCTCATTTGTTATCAAAAACATACACTGAACACAAGGCAACTGACAAATTATATAATTCAATTGATGATTTATATGATAAGTTTTTAGAAGTATATATAGGAAAATATGGAGTTAAAAATATAAAAACAAAAAAGCACATCAATTTAAATGCTCATAATGGAAATATAAGCCAATATATCAAAACTATCATCAAAAAGATTGATTTAATATATAAAAAACAAGATAATGATTTAAAATCAATATTAGATGAAATGAAAGTAGAGATGAATCAATCTCTATATCTTCTCAGCTTGCTAGACACTCGTTTCAAAAGTGTATAAAGTGGTCTTTTTTATGGTTCTTGCGTTGATAAAGTTTCCTCTATATTTGATAACCTCGCAAGTATATCTGTATTATCTTTCTCTAGCTTTTCTATTTTTTTCATTGCATGTTTGAAAGCACCATATAGGGACATACTTATTTGTTCTGCATCCAGTGCTAAACAATCTGTAATTTCTTCGATTACAACATTACTACTATTATATATTGACATAGGTTCTATTGTTACATTTTTAGGGAATATTTTTTGAACATCTTGTGCTATATACCCTAGACGGTATTTGTCATGTTGACTTATTTTTTTAACACCATCTTTATATTTGAATCTTTTTAATGAAAGATTATTGATGTTTTGATAACACAATTCGTAATTGGCTTCTTGTATATCTTCTTTAATTCTTTCATCACTATTGATTGACCAGTAATAACTGTTAGTTCTTGACTGATAATTGTAACCTCCAAAATATGCGTTGTTATTTTCTAAATCTAAGTAAAGCGGCCAGTAGTTATAGATTGTAGACCAAGATTCTGTATTTGTACCGCTTCCTCGTAAGAAATATAATCGATTGCCGTTACAATGTATCATCGACGAACGATTATTTGTATCTTTCAAGTAGATCGTGGGAGATGTACCTTGTACAACCAATTTACCACTGCCAGAAGACACTAAACATTCTCCATTTATATGCAATGTTCTGCTTGGGGAAGTTGTATTGATACCAACTTTTCCTAAACCAGGCATTAATGCTATATGGTCGTCGCCGTCATTTTGAGTTCCTATTGTTAATATAGCATTTTCACCAGAAGTAGCACCAGATGTGTTGTCTTGATATTGAATATATCCATGATCACTTCCACGATTATTTTTTGAACGAAATACAATACTTGATTTTCCACCACCATTCTCATGATCTAATATTATAGTACCATTGTTTGCACTTGCTGCAGTTCCTGTACTTTCAATAATTTGTATTTTACTATTGGCAATTATAGGGTTTGTACCTGTCCATTGAGATTCAGAACTTGATATGTCATCAATTGTTGCTAATTGAACTGGAGGATCAGGTATTTTCCATCTTATTATCACAATACCAGAACCACCTGTTCCTCCTTGATAATTTAAACCACCACCACCACCACCCCCTCCTGTATTTGCTACACCATTACCTCCTGTATTTGCAGAACCATTTCCACCACCTCCTATCCCACCAGCTGGAGTACCACTAAAAGAATATATAGCTCCTCCTCCCCCACCACCCCAATAAGAATTATTTCCATCAATATTAATTAATATTCCGTCACCACCGTAACCAAGTTGATTATTAGGATTTATATTTGGCGCAGCAGTTCCAGCACCTCCCCCACCAGATGCATTTGTTGTCCCTGAATACATTTGTGTTCTTGTAGTAGTATTACTCCCACCTTTATTCCCATATATGCTTCCAGTAAATGTACCTAATGTACTGTCTGTACTTACATTACCTCCTGTATTGAAATCATTAACTGGAGCTGATCCACCACCTCCAGAACCTCCATCTCTTCCATCACCATAAGAGTATCCAGCAGTTACACCCCCGCCACCTTTAGCAATAATCTCTATACTAGTACTTGTAATGAGTTTGGAATCATCACCGTTGCTAGATGCTGAGGATGAAGTAGTTCCTCCATTTCCAACTATTATAGTTGTATTTCCAGATGGCAAAGTTGCTACAGGGATGTGAATAACTGCTCCACCACCTCCTCCGCCACCAATTCCACCAGCACCCCCGCCACCCCCAGCTACAATCAATATTTCACATTCAGTGTCTTCTAGAAATTCTATACTATTTACACCAGATGTTGAAGTGAAAGAAAAATAGTAATCGTTCGTTCCTGTTATTTGTATAGGTGTCGTACTCGTTCCATTATTAATTATAGTTGGTTGAACAAATGGTGCAGCACGACCTATTGTTATTTTGTCATCATATATATTAACATCTCTATAAGAAATATAATCGGTATAATCTGTGAAAAAAGACGGTGTTATTGGAACTTCGTCTATTGTAATATAATTACAGCTTTCAACAATTGATCCTACATTTTCGAAAGTAGTGTAATTTGTCAAATCCGTTTCAGGAACTTCATCTATTGTAATGTAATTGCAACTATCTATTATTGACCTAACATCATTAGAAGTTGTATATCCTGTGCTTTGAACATATGTTTCAACCCTGTCGTCAGTATAATATTTGTTTGTAGTTCCTTCACTTAACATATCAGTGTCTCTATTTTGAAGATTCACAGAATGTAGGTTTTCACCAGAGCCATAAAAGTTGGAGGCATAAATGTTTGAAACCCTTATATCACCTGATGTAAAAATGTCTCCAACCACATCCAAAGTATGTTGAGGAGTTGGTGTTCCTACTCCTATTTTGCCATCGCTCTGTATCATCATCAATGAATTTGAAGTAATTGTACCACCTGTTTCTTGATAATTCCATGCTGAAAATAAATCACCTGTTATAGAACTGTAATTATCAATTCGTAAAGCAGCACCTTGGTAATTATCATTTATGATATGTAACTTTTCAGCAGTATATTCGAATGTGTCAATTACTGTCGTTTCACCAATTACACGAAGATTGCTTGTTGTTAGATCGCCGACAACAAAAAGATCGTTATCATACACATTATTGACAATAAACTTTGAATTTGTCCCTACGGCAATATCATCAGTGTTGAAGTCATTTATTGTAATATAGTTACAGCTTTCAACAATTGATCCTACGTTTTCGAAAGTAGTGTAATTTGTCAAATCAGTTTCAGGAACTTCGTCTAATGTAATATAGTTACAGCTTTCAACAATTGATCCTACATCATCCAATGTTGCTAATTGAACTAAGGTTTGTGCAGACTTTCCATAGAATTCTAATTCGGCAAAATGAGCATATATGCCATTATATGTCTTATTTATTACTATGTAATAATATCTGTATTGTGAAGATGATTGTATATTATATATTTTCATATTATTATTAGCAATGTCATTAACATCTGATAATCTTTCATTAATTAATACCCATTCGCTATCATTTACACCATTATCATATGCATTTTGTGAATTTGAAGCATATATACGAAATTGTCTTGGTTGTCTTTTATTATCATTTGTTTCAGGGTAAACATTAATATTTTGAAGAAATATTTGTTCCCCTAAATCAATCATTAACCATTCGCCAGCATACCCATCGTCTTTATAAGTATAAATAGCTTCGCCAGTAGAACTGCTATATGATGGATTTCCAGTATTTCCACTTGACCAACCAACCCATCCTGTTCCAGTTTTTATCCCATCAAATAAATTCGAAGGTCTATAAGAATTGCTTGAAGCTGTTTCATATACAGTTGAAGCTTTGAATTTAACAACTGTACCATCAGTATAAGAAATTTGTTGGTTATTAACTGTCTGTGCTGTTTGTGATAGTTCACGAGGATATTTCAATACAGTAGGGCGTCCATAGAATTCTAATTCAGCAAATTGGACTGAAGTGTCGCTACTAACAAATTTTTTGTTAATGACCATTGTATAATATTTGTATTGATTTGTGTTTGCAATGGTATATGTATATGGTGTTGTTTGAGAACCATCACTTGTATCAATTCCTTCAAATATCTGTACCCAACCTGAATCATTAATATCTGAATAACTACTTGCAGAATTTGACGCATATATTCTAAATTCTTTTGGACATTTCTTTGGAAGTTCAATACGGGGATATATTTTAATATAATCTAATATTATTTGTTCTCCTAAGTCAATGATAAAATATTCACCAGCATATTCAGTTCTATGAGTTGTGTTGGCAATACCAGTGCTTGTACTATATCTGGATGATGCAGATGACCAGCCAAAATTTGGAGAATTACTAATTAAAATATTATCAAATGAATGAAATACTCTACGTCCCGAAGTTTCACTTGAAGCAACCACATTCACGACAGTACCATCTGTATATGTCGTACTCAAATCTGTAAGAGGTTCACGAGGATATTTTATAATAGGACTTGACTCAGTATTTGTTACACCTATTGTTATTTTGTTATCATATATATTAACATTTCCATATGTAATATAATTGGTATTATCTGTGAAAAGAGACGGTGTAATTGGAACTTCGTCTATTGTAATATAATTGCAGCTTTCAACAATTGATCCTACATTTTCGAAAGTAGTGTAATTTGTCAAATCTGTTTCAGGAACATCATCTATTGTTATATAATTACAGCTTTCAACAATTGATCCTACATTTTCGAAAGTAGTGTAATTTGTTAAATCAGTTTCAGGAACTTCGTCTAATGTAATATAATTGCAGTTTTCAACAATTGATCCTACATTTTCGAAAGTAGTGTAATTTGTCAAATCCGTTTCAGGAACTTCGTCTAATGTAATATAATTACAGCTGTCAACAATAGACCTAACAGCATTAGACGTTGTATATCCTGTGCTTTGAACATATGTTTCAACCCTGTCGTCAGTATAATATTTGTTTATAGTTCCTTCACTCAACATATTAGTGTCTCTATTTTGAAGATTCACAGAATGAAGGTTTTCGCCAGAGCCATAAAAGTTGGAGGCATAAATATTTGAAACCCTTATATCACCTGATGTAAAAATGTCTCCAACCACATCCAAAGTATGTTGAGGAGTGGATGTTCCTACTCCTATTTTGCCATCACTTTGTATCATCATCAATGAATTTGAAGAAATTGTACCATCTGTTTCTTGATAATTCCACGCTGAAAATAAATCACCTGTTATAGAACTGTAATTATCAATTCGTAAAGCAGCACCTTGGTAATTATCATTTATAATATGTAACTTTTCAGCAGTATATTTGAATGTGTCAATTACTGTTGTTTCACCAATTACACGAAGATTACTTGTTGTTAGATCGCCAACAATAACAAGATCGTTATCATATACATTATTGACAATAAACTTTGAATTCGGTCCTACTGCAATATCATCAGTGTTGAAGTCATTTATTGTAATATAATTGCAGTTTTCAATAATTGATCCTACATTTTCGAAAGTAGTATAATTTGTCAAATCAGTTTCAGGAACTTCATCTAATGTAATATAATTACAGCTTTCAACAATTGATCCTACATTTTCGAAAGTAGTGTAATTTGTCAAATCTGTTTCAGGAACTTCGTCTAATGTAATGTAATTACAGCTTTCAACAATTGATCCTACATTTTCGAAAGTAGTGTAATTTGTCAAATCTGTTTCAGGAACTTCGTCTAATGTAATGTAATTACAGCTTTCAACAATTGATCCTACATTTTCGAAAGTAGTGTAATTTGTCAAATCTGTTTCAGGAACTTCGTCTAATGTAATATAATTACAGCTTTCAACAATTGATCCTACATTTTCGAAAGTAGTGTAATTTGTCAAATCTGTTTCAGGAACTTCGTCTAATGTAATATAGTTAGCATTTTGAATATTCAATATTTGTTGATTTCTTTCTTCTTCCAGGTTGTCTAATGTCGCAACTTGTGATGGTTTTGATATCTTCCATCGTATTATAAAAAGTCCACTACCACCGTTGCCTCCAGTATTATTAAATGTTTCAGAACCACCACCACCACCAGAACCAGTATTTGCAATAGCATTTTGACCATTTCCTCCACTCTCACCACCATTACCCGCACCACCCTTACCACCTGTTCCAAAACTACTATTTGTTCCAGATCCTCCACCACCCCCCCCTCCTGCCAAATAATATTTATTAGTTCCATCATTAATACCCAAACTATTTGCAGATAGATTAAATGTGGTTTCTAAATTAATTTCACCTACAATATATACACCATCTCCGCCGTCACCCCCGTATCCTGTGTTAGCTTTACCACTGCCGTCTTGACCAATTGTTCCTGCACCACCTCCTCCACCACCATTACCATATTGTTGAGAAAAATTCCCTCCGTCATTTCCTAAAACAACACCATAATATCCATTTATATTAGCTAAGTAACTTTTTGCTACACCATTTTGATATGTTGAGGTGAAAGAATCAGCATCACCACCTGCACCTGAACCACCATCTTCATCTCCGTCACTTCTACCAGCACCACCACCACCTTCTGCAGAACATAACAATATCCCTGATTTAATAATTTCAGTATCACCTCCTTTAGAACCATGTCCTCCACCTGATCCAGAAGTACCTCCGTTTCCTATATTAATAATGTATTCTCCTTTTGTTATAATAACTTCATTGAATAAAATTAATTTACCAGCACCTCCTCCTCCACCATTCGTTCCAGAACCGGCTCCTCCACCACCAATAATCAAAATATCACATTTTGTATCATTAATAAAATTTATACTGTTTGTTCCTGAAGTAAAGATCGCTTGTTTATATGTATCGTCAACTTTATAGTTAAAACCACCCACAATTACAGGATCAATATATTCCGCACCTAAAACTATTTTATCATAATGTACATAAACCTCTCTGTAAGAAATATAATCACTATGATCTTTCCATCTTGAAGCATTTGCAACATCATTAAAAGATGGATAATTACAGCTCTCTATTATTGATCCCACATTCTCGAAAGTAGTGTGATTTCTTAAGTCTGTTTCAGGAACTTCGTCTATTGTAATATAATTACAGCTTTCAACAATTGATCCTACATTTTCGAAAGTAGTGTAATTTGTTAAATCTGTTTCAGGAACTTCGTCCAATGTAATATAATTGCAACTTTCGATGGTAATACCAACGTCTTCTTTTGTCATGTAATTGCAGCTTTCGATGGTAATACCAACATCTTCGTTTGTCATATAATTGCAACTTTCGATGGTAATACCAACGTCTTCTTTTGTCATGTAATTACAGCTTTCGATGGTAATACCAACATTTTCATTTGTCATGTAATTGCAACTTTCGATGGTAATACCAACGTCTTCTTTTGTCATGTAATTGCAGCTTTCGATGGTAATACCAACGTCTTCTTTTGTCATGTAATTACAGCTTTCGATGGTAATACCAACATTTTCATTTGTCATGTAATTGCAACTTTCGATGGTAATACCAACGTCTTCTTTTGTCATGTAATTGCAGCTTTCGATGGTAATACCAACATCTTCGTTTGTCATGTAATTGCAGCTGTCAACAATGGACATAACAGCATTAGAAGTTGTATATCCTGTAGCTTGAACATATGTTTCAACCCTGTCGTCAGTATAATATTTGTTTGTAGTTCCTTCACTCAACATATTAGTGTCTCTATTTTGAAGATTCACAGAATGTAGGTTTTCGCCAGAGCCATAAAAGTTGGAAGCATAAATGTTCGAAACCCTTATATCACCTGTTGTAAGAATGTCTCCAACCACATCCAAAGTATGTTGAGGAGTTGATGTTCCTACTCCTATTTTGCCATCGCTTTGTATCATCATCAATGAATTTGAAGTAATTGCACCACCTGTTTCTTGATAATTCCATGCTGAAAATAAATCACCTGTTATAGAACTGTAATTATCAATTCGTAAAGCAGCACCTTGGTAATCGTCATTTATGATATGTAACTTTTCAGCAGTATATTCGAACGTATCAATTACTGTAGTTTCACCAATTACACGAAGATTACTTGTTGTTAGATCACCTACAATAACGAGATCGTTGTCATAAACATTATTGACAATAAACTTTGAATTTGTCCCAACTGCAATATCATCAGTGTTGAAGTCATTTATTGTAATATAATTACAGCTTTCAACAATTGATCCTACATTTTCGAAAGTAGTGTAATTTGTCAAATCTGTTTCAGGAACTTCGTCTAATGTAATATAATTACAGCTTTCGATGGTAATACCAACATCTTCGTTTGTCATGTAATTACAGCTTTCGATGGTAATACCAACATCTTCGTTTGTCATATAATTGCAACTTTCGATTGTAATACCAACGTCCTCTTCTGTCATATAATTACAGCTTTCGATGGTAATACCAACATCTTCGT
>Ga0222718_10002524_pt1 | contig 16373 bp, 14 predicted proteins | sample C33_27DmetaG_FD_165045 | JGI IMG/M metagenome (GOLD analysis project Ga0222718, IMG submission 165045) | Estuarine water microbial communities from San Francisco Bay, California, United States - C33_27D | ecosystem: Environmental > Aquatic > Marine > Unclassified | place: USA: California... | reverse complement strand
CGTCCTGCTTGCTGCATTGGTTTGTCTGCGGTCTAATACTACAGAGGGGGAGGGGTACTACACCTCTCTCCCTTTTTTATTGGAGTTACAAATGCCAGAAGTAGGTGGGAAAAAGTATAAGTACACGAAAGAAGGCATAGCAGCAGCGAAGGCAGCATCTAAGAAGACAGGTAAGAAGATGTCTTTCGGCAACATGAAGCCAGAACAAGTAGCTGCTATCATGGCGAAGTACGGAAAGAAAAGTAAATGAGCATTGAACGTGGTGGACACACCTTTAAGGGATTACGTATTCCAATTCCAACCAGAAACCATCCTACGAAATCACACGCTGTTCTTGTGGGTACAAAGGAGTCGCCACGATTAATTAGGTTTGGTGAGCAGGGTGCAAAGACAAACCAGAATGAGAAACAACGTAAGTCATTCAAGGCTAGGCATCGTAAGAATATAGCTAAGGGTGAGAAGAGTGCAGCTTATTGGGCTAACAAGGTAAAATGGTGACAGCATGGCAGGAACAACACAACTAGATGCTGTGAACACAATGCTCTCTGCTATTGGTGAAGCACCAGTAAACAGCCTATCCTCTGGATTTGTAGAGGCTGAGGTAGCAGAAAGTATCTTAAACACAGTTGACCGTGAGGTGCAGGCTATGGGCTGGCACTTCAATACAGAATTGAATAAGTCGTTTGCACAGGATACTAGTGGTAATATTATTTTACCAGCAGAAGTACTGAGAGCAGACGCAACACTAAAGGCAGATAGCCCTGACTTAGTTCAACGTGGTACAAAAATGTACGACAGAAAGAACCACACATTTAACATAGGCACGAATGTCTACCTAGATGTAGTAGTCAAATTAAATTTTGATGAATTGCCTGAGGTAGCTAGACGTTATATTACTCTTCGTGCTACTCGCATCTTTCAAGATAGAATTGTTGGTTCTAATACCCTTCACGAATTTCAATTAAGAGACGAACAGATGGCTCTGGTTGACCTTAAAGAGTTTGACATAGCCACAGAAGATAGCAATATCTTTGATAACTACGATACATTTAGCATCATTGATAGGCAGGGACGGAGAACTTTCTGATGGCACTCATAAGTCAATCTATTCCTAACCTCATCAATGGGGTATCACAACAGCCGCCATCGCTGCGCCTAAGTACACAGGCAGAAATACAAGAGAATGGATTGTCTGATGTTGTTACAGGCTTGCAGAAGCGTCCTAGTACACAGCACCTAGCAGATTTAGGTGTCATAAGCAATCTTGATAAAGCCTTTATTCATACCATCCGTAGAGATGAGAATGAATTTTACTCCATGATTGTGGACACGGCTGGCACAATTAGAGTATTCGATAAGGACGGAGTAGCAAAGACAGTAACAAACAGTGCACCTTCCTATCTAACTGGATTGACTAATCCTAATGAGGAACTAGCGGCTGTCTCTATTGCTGATGCTACATTCATTATAAACAAGAACAAGACTGTTGCTAAAGGAACTGCAACGTCTACCGTTAGAAATCCAGAAGCACTGGTCTACGTAAAACAGTCTGACTATTCTTCGACATATCGGCTTAAGCTAACAAAGGGTGGGAGTACTAGCACAGTAGAATTTGCTACTAAGTCTTCTACACAGGCTAGTACAGCCGACACACAGAACGCTGAACGTGGTGCATCAACCGACTTGATTGCTACGAATTTAAATACATTCTCAGGCACAAGCGTTAGCACTACGTTTTACGATAACATAACCAATGGTTCTGCTGTTACAGGTTTGACCTTAACACGCATTGGTTCTACTATTCATATTCAGTCTACCGATAGCACAGACTTTCAGGTAGAAGTAGGTGACTCTCATGGTGGTGACCATCTCCTTGTATTCAAAGATGAGACAGGAGACTTTAAGAAACTACCAATAGAAGCAGCAAACGGCTTTGTAATTAAAGTATCTGGTGATAACCAGAAGGCACAAGACGACTACTATGTTAGATACAATGACGGCGTTTGGAAAGAAACAAACGAGCCAGGGTCTTTAACACAGTTAGACGCCTCAACTATGCCACACAAGTTAGCTAAGCTATCTAGTGGTAACTTTACATTTAGTACTGCTGTCTATGCAGAACGTAAAGTAGGAGATGAGGATACTAATCCATTTCCCTCTTTTGTTGACTTTACCTTATCAGATATATTCTTCCATAGAAACAGACTAGGACTACTAGCTGACGAGAATATTATATTCGCTCGTGCTGGCGAGTTTCTTGAGTTTGACTTCTTTAGGAAATCAACCCTGGCTATTGTAGACAGTGACCCTATTGATGTAGCAGTATCCTCTAACAAGGTTAGCATACTTAAACATGCTGTACCATTTAACGAGAGTTTGCTACTCTTCTCTGATCTAACACAGTTTAAGGTAACTGCTGATCCCGTACTAACACCAGAGACTATTAACGTAGCCAATACCACAGAGTTCGAGGCCTCCCTAAGATCAACACCAGCACAGGCTGGTAAGTTTGTCTATTTTGCCTCCAAGCGTGGTGCGTGGTCTGGTATGTGGGAATACTTTGTAGACACTGACACAGATACAAACGATGCTAGTGAAATCTCTGCACATATCCCAGAGTATCTAGAAGGTGAGATTACGAATATCCAAGCCTCGTCTAACGAGGATATGCTTTTAATACAGACTACTAATGATCCCACAGCACTTTACGTGTATCGTTACTACTGGCAGGGTAGAGAGAAACTACAGGCCTCGTGGTCACGTTGGGTATTTGAGGGAGATGTTATAGGTTGTTCATTTAATCGTGCAGATATTTATATACTTATCAAACGAGGAACTAACCTATTCCTAGAGCGTATCAATCTCTCTGTGGATGATGCAACAAACTACACTGATGGTTCCTTCTCTATTCATATGGATAGACGAGTGATGCTACAATCCTCTGGATTAACTAGTGTCCCCTATACAGATGCTAGTACAATCTATGTTGACCAGACTGGAGGACTAATACCTCTATCGGAAGTTGCAGGTAAACTATCAGCAGGGCAAGTAGTATTTGCAGGCATACCGTTTACTTTTAAATACGAGTTCTCTGAACCAGTAATAAGACAGAACAATATCGCAATTACAACAAGTGTGTTACACTTACGTAATTATACTGTAGTGTATAACAACACAGGTTTCTTCAAGGTAGTTGTAGAGCCGTTAAAGAGGACACCCTATACTCGTTCCTTCACTGGTAGGATTATAGGTGGGTCTGCTAACGTATTAAACAAGGCAGCTATCGACAGTGGTACTTATCGTTTTGGTGTTATAGGCCACTCAGGAGAAACAAAGATTAGATTAGAAAGCGACAGTCATCTTCCCTGCCAGTTCCAATCGGCAGAGTGGGAAGGTTTCTATGTATTGCGTTCTAGGAGAATGTAGTGAAGGTACATGTGAGAGCTAGCACACAATCAGATATAGACTACTTAGAGCATAACTTAAGGCAAGAAGATGCTGAAGAAGTGTTAGCCTCACATGGCGGTGTCCGAGAGGCACTACAGTTTGGGTTCGATAACTCTGACGAGTGTTGGACTTTTCTTGTAAAAGATACAGAAGAGATTGCAGGTATCTATGGTGTAGCACCAGTAGATGATACTACTGCTGTACCCTGGTTACTAACTACTCCTAACATACGTAAGGTATGGATACCATTTTTACGTGGTTCACGGAAATGGGTAGAAGAAACTAATAACAAATACCCCCTACTATTTAATGCAGTTGATGCAGACTATAAGGTAGCTATTAAATGGTTACGCTTTGTCGGCTTCACATTTATAAAGAAACATGAAAGATGGGGCGTAGGAAACAAACCATTTTTAGAATTTGTGAGGATTGGCAATGGCTATTGATCCGATGACCGCTATAGCTGTCGGACAAACTGTACTTGGGTTTTTCGATCAGCAGAACCAAGCTAAAGAACAGGAACGACGCTATCAAGAGAATAGGCTACGAGCCGCAGCAGCACGTGACTTGAAGATACAGTCTCTTAATACAAGAGCTATTCAAGAAGCAGAGCGGATGGCTGGTGCTAAACTAGAGAACGCTATCAAAGCCCTACAAGTTAGAGAAGCAAAGGTAGTAGCGGCTGGAGAAGCAGGTGTAGAAGGGCAGGGCATTGACGCCCTACTAGCTCAGACAGAAGCACGTAAGTTGCGTGGTGATACTATCTACAACGATGCACTGAAAAATACACTGCAACAAATAAACCTTGAAAAGCAGGGCGTTGATGCAGAAGCTGCCGCTAGGATTTCGTCGGTAGAGCGAGGCAGAAAGCCTAGTGCTTTAGCTGCTCTTGTTTCAGGTGTAGCTACTGCATATGCCACAGAACGAAAGTATGGTGGAAACAAAAAAGGTAGTTTCTTATCTACCATAGGACTAGGTGGCAATGACCCAGGAATACCTACTATAGGTCAACAGGGTCTGCCGTCAGTAGTACCAATGGGCGGTGGTGATAGTACTTACTTTGGGGGTACATAAGAGGAAGACATGGCAGAACGTAGAACGCAGATAAGGGAACTTGACATCCCTTCAATGTCCAGTGTGACACCTACTGCTAGTCCAGTAGAAACATATGTAAGACCAGAGCAGGTGCGGTCTGAGGCTGGAGCTTTAAGTCAATTTGTATCCGCTCTAGCTCCTGCTATTAAAGCAGATAGTGATGAGAGGCTACGTAAAACCCTAGAGCGTGAGCATAAAATTCAGGACGGTAGGCTCAAGAACCAGATCAATGAATTAGATCAGTATGCTCTTCAAGTTGGTTTTAATTTACATAAAGATTTTGAAAAAAACAAAGACGAATACCTAGAGCTTAGAGACGACGAAGACGGCACAGCCGCTGATAAAATTCTAGGACTACGCCAAACATATATTGATGAAAATGTTGCTGCCCTCGAACGCGAGGGAGTAGACGAGCTTCTTGTTCAAACCTTTAAGAACGAGATGCAGGATTATAACACTAAGTTTCTTGCAAATGTCTTTCTTCCAGGGAGAGAAGAGAAGCAGCAAAAAGATAGGCAGAATAGGCTCACAACTTCCTTATCCATAATTTTAGAATCAACTAAAGACAGACAAGACGCTCTGGAAAAAATAAATGATACCTATCTTAAACATGTAGACGCAAACTGGGGAAATCATGCGGAGACCCTAGACACTCTGTGGAAATATGCAGAAGAAATTTCTCTATATAATGCGGATAATGCGTTAGTTGACTGGTTAAAGTCTGCCCAATCTAGCCCTGAGGGACAGCCTGCACAGTGGTTTGTAGGTAAACGAGCAGGTCAAAGAGCTACAATCGAAAACCGCATAAGAAAACAGGCTGAACAAAATAAGAAACGGGTAACAAAAGCTCTAACGCATGAGATGCTCTTGGCCTCAGTGGGCGGTAACTTTGAAACAAGAACATGGGGCAATGTGCCAATAGGAGGACAAGGCGTACAGCTAAGAAATGGCGAGGTTGTAAAGCTAGACGCTGATAAAGTAGCTCCTTACGTTGATGATAAATTTTTAAGGTTAAGACAGAGTATCCAAGAAAATCCTAACATAGATGAGGATACTAAAGAGGCACGTATAGCTGAGATAGCTGGTTCTAGACTTACGTTCTACTCTCTTCATAATCGTGTTCCCCCTGAAGTCTCTCAGTCTGTGGGCAATGCTTCACAATACCTTGCACAAGGTGACATAGCAAATTATCCAGAAAGAGTGCAAGCTCTTGAAACAATGTATAAGACCTTAACAGAGGCAGACGCTTATACACAGGGAAAAATATCTTCCATAGTTTTAAAGGGTGATGATGCAACAAGATTTAAACATCTTCAAGCATTAGTTAAGGTTGGTAAAGATTTTGAACAAGCTGTCGGTATCGTACAGGGTCCACTATACGAAGGCCGTACTATTAAATTAGAAGACGGGGAACTTAGAAGTTTCTTAGATAATCCAGCCATCATAAATTTAGTCTGGTCATCTAAAGCTTCAAGGGCAAATAATCTCTATGTTATGGCCCCTGAAATTAAAAGAGTTTCCGAGGCACTCTTACAGACTGGTGGTGCTGCTACGCCTGAAGAGGCAAAGGTAATGGCTATGTCTCTAGTAGGAGACGACTACCAGTATATTACAAATACAGATGGCACAGTTTCTGCTGTTCGCATTGAAAGTAATGCCCTTAACAATCCTGTTAATATTGAACAGATTGAGCAAGGTCTAGTAGAAATTCAGAGTGATCCTGTTATTAGCTCTTATATTAATAGGAGATTGAGTACAGAAAGCACACCGATTAGTTCCTCTACATATCGGGTTGGAGGCGTACAGGCTGGTTTTGATCTTTTTCTTAGAGAGACAGGCAATCCAAATCAGTTTTATGTTATGGCAAAAGCAGCAGGAGAGCCTGAAGCAACCACACAAAGTATTATTGTAAATACCGTAAATCTGTGGGATTATAATAAGAATACTATTCAGGGATTAAAAGACCAGACACTGCGAAATTATTATAAAGCAGTAGAAGAAGGTTTCTTAGAGTCGGACGAGGCTGTTGATACTTTCTATAGTCTTGCGTCTGTACCTTCTAGTGACGAGGCTTTTGTAGCAACTGTGCAGAGGGCCATAGGAGATGATGGTGTACCATATCCTCCTGTAAGACCAGAAGAATTAGGCGGTCCTGCTCCTCAGACTGTACCTGAAAGAAGGCTCTCTAATGCTCAAATTAAGCTGAATGAGAGACTACAAAAAAGTATCGAACTAAACAAGGAAGCCATGTCTGAAGAGATTGTTACAGACGAGGGGGCTAGTAGTTGGATACGTAGTGTAGGAGCTTCTATTGGTAAACTCTTGTTTGGCGGAGACGCCGAGGGAGCAGAACTTGAAAGCACTGTAGAAAAATCTCTAGATACTGCTGCTACAAATCCACTAGAGTTTGTACTTAACAACAGGTACTTAGGATTAAGCGAGAAAGACCCAGACCACCAGAAGACTATCGCTGGCTTTATGAACAGGGCTGTTAAGGGACGAGTTAAGAACCCTAGTGATATGCAGCTAGATAGTAATGCATGGTGTGCTGCCTTTGCTGGACATGTCTTAACTAGTTTAGGAGTTGCTTCTCCTCAGAGGTATGATGCTCTAAGAGCTAGGTCATACCTTAAAGTAGGGCAGGGCATCTCTCTAGATAAGGCACAGCCAGGAGACCTTGTTGTTATGAAAACTCAATTACGAAACGGTAAGACACAGTGGCATGCAGGTTTCTTCGTGGAGCATGATGGCGGTAAAAGCTTTAAGCTCTTAGGTGGAAACCAGAAGGACCAAGTGAATGTTCAAACCAATACTGTAGCTAACATAGCTGGCATAAGAAGGATTAGTAATGTCCAAAAGATTAATCCTGATGCCTTGAAAGCTATCCAGAGAGATATGACTTTCTTTGGTAAGCTACAGAATTTCATAGCAGGTTATAGAGCAAAATAACAACAGCTAAATTAAATCATAAGGATATACAATGGCTGAAGAATACGTTCAAAGGGAACTGAGCAAGTTTGGATTTGGTGGTCCTGAACCATCACCTGTAACTCCTGTAGTCAGTGACCTAGCTATCAAGGCAGCCCAACGCCAAGTCGAGGAAGAGGCTGAGGAGTACGGCTTCTGGGACTTAGTAAAAGAACGGCAACTTGATGCTGGAACTATTCCTTCAGCCCTTGCTTTATTTGAGAGGCCTTCTCCTGTCAAGGACGAGCCAGTCTCAGCAGAAATTATTAACGAGCTAACAGCAGGAATTACTGATGAGTTAGCTGTAAAGCGTATTCTTTCTGCACTAGAAAGCAAGGGTGTAACCTACGCACGTGCTATCGCTTCTGAAGTCCGACAAACTATAGACACTAACAAGAAGATGTCTGAAGCAGGACTGCGGGGCGCAGGTGCTATGTTATTCTCTGACGTACTAGACCCTGCTGATGCTGTTATAATGGCTAATACCGCAGCCGCAGTCTCCGCTGTAGCTCCTCAGTTTGCTCCTATAACAGCCCCTGTTGCGGCAGGTGCTGCAAAGGCTGCAAGATTGTTCGGTAAATTTAAGAACAATAAAAAATACTTAGCAATGGCTGCTGGTGTAGGTGGTACAGAATTAGCTGCACTAGAACTACTGAGGGCACAGTCTAAGTACGACATTACTGGCGGCGATATTTTGCTAGCAGGTACACTAGGTACTGGAGGTGCTTTAGGTTTTACAAAACTTGGACAGGTATTAACCAAGCGTTCAATGATACAACAGGCATTGCGAAAGCAAGCCGACGGCGAAACTCTGACAGATTTTGAAACTACTCTGTTGCGACAGAATGACGACGAAATCTTGGCACAGCGTTTCCGCCAACAAGCCTTTGACAACGACGACTTTGGCGTAGATGAACTAGACGAGGTAACAAGCGGCTCTGGTCTTACCCGTAAAGATTATACGGATATAACACAAGAAGAGCTTGCTGCTATTCCTAAACAGCGTGGTGTACTTGCTGGACTACGGGGTAGTCTCTCGGCCTTTGTTCGAGCCAAGAACTCTGAAGATGATACGATTAGATGGTTAGCTGATGGTCTAGGTCTTAATAGCACTGGTAATAAAGTAGGTGCTGATGGACGAGTTACTGCGGTAAACTTTGGAGCATTAGAGCAACGTGATACCCTTGTAATGCGTTACAGGTTAAGTATAGCGAACCCAATCAAAGAACTTCTAGAACAGTCAGGCTTATCTCGTGCAGACTTTAACGTCCTTGTATCTAGACAAATTCGTGGAACAACTGAGCAGATGCCTCCCACTGTTGTACGTGCAGCAGAAGTATATAAAACAAAGATGAAGGAATTAGCACAACAGGCTATTGACGCTAATGTTGCTGGCTTCCAACCAGGGATTATTTCCCGCATCCAAGACTATGCTCCACGTATGTTTAACAGGGGTAACATTCAAAGACTGCGCCAGGGTAAACTGGCAGATAATCCAGATGGCACACTCAACGAGGCTTGGTTTGAATTATCAGAAGAGGCAATCCGCAGAGGACAGCCAGATATAGAAGCAACAGTAGCAGCAGCTATTAGAAGAAAGAACAAAGAAAAGAAGAAAGATAAAATACCTACCGATGCTGAGATACAGGCTTTTATTAAGCGTATGGCTCGTGGGTATATTCAGTCTGTAATTGATCCAAAGTACGATCAACTTGCTAGACTACGTGTAGCTAATGGCGATTTCGATGTTGATACTTTTGCTACTATTATGAAGGCAGAAGGATTTAACGCCGACGAAATAGATATTATGGTAGGCGTACTATCTCGCAACATCAAAGCTAAGGGAAACAAACGAGCAAGACCTCGTATGCTTCTCGATGAAATGGCAAGCGTAACTGTACGGGGTTCTGATGGAACTACCTTTGACCTTAAGTTCACTGATATTCTTGAAGAGAACATGGAGAACTTGTTCGATAGTTATGTCTTCCAACTCTCTGGTGCTATTGGTCTAGCACGAAACGGTATCAATACCAACAATGCTGGAACTAGCTTTGAGAATATTATTAGCAAGGCTACAAAAGCTACAGCAGAAGAGAAGAAGGCTATTCGCTATATGTATGAGGCCACTACTGGTGAGTGGGCATACACGGGCGCACAGTTTGCTGGACAGGAAATTTCTCCAACTATGCGACAACTTGCAAGGCGAGGCCGTGAAATTAGCTTTGCTGCAAATATGGGCATGTCAGGTATGGCCGCTCTGATGGAACTTTCTAATGCTTTGTTTGAATACTCCATACCTACTCTAATCAAAGCAGTGCCGATGTATGGCAAACTTATTAAAAGAGCAAGGAACGGAGAACTAACAAGCAAGCTAGCTCGTGAGATGACTGCTGGTACTGGTATAGGTGGCGATGGTCTCGTATCTAAAGTTACAACCATGAGAAGTAGACTAGAAGGTGACGTAACTGAGGGTATTCGGATTGATGGTGAGATAACAGAGACAGATCAATTACTTGGTGGCGCACGTATGTTCGTATCCAAGTGGTCTGGTCTACAGGGCGTAACAGATGTGCTACGTAGGATTTCACTGTACAACTATGCATCAGAATGGGCTTACAAGCACAAAGCAGGAGATATTGCTTTCTCTGCAATCAAGCGTGAACAGTTAGGCATTACAGATAAGATGGCCCAACGTATCAGAAATCAGATAGATGAACACGCTGAGTTTCTACCAGACGGTACGCTAGAAGCTTTACATGTAGATAAATGGTCTACAGGTAAAAACGCTGACCCAGAAGCAGCAGAAATCTTCTTTGCCTCTGCTCGTAGAGAAGCCACACAGGCTGTTCAGGAGATGAACGCTGGCTCTGTGAATGGACTACTACGTAGTGAAGTAGGTAAGACATTCTTTCAGTTCTTGTCATTCCCTATGGCTTCAATGGAGCAACAGGCTATGCGCCTTGGTGTGCGTATGATGAACGGAGATGCTGGAAATGTTGCACGTATTATGGCTTTTTCTAGCTTAATGGGCAGCATGATGTACGTCAGCAGGTCTTATCTCAATTCAATGGGACGTAGTGATCAAAAAGATTACATGGAACGCAGAATGTCGGCAGAAGAACTCTTTCAAGGTTCTCTTAGTCAGGTAGGAGCTGCCTCTTTGTTCGGTTTCATTTATCAAATCACAACAGGTACGATAGATGGTAATACAAATGTATTAACACCGCCCGCTGTATCAATGTTCGGGGCTGGCATTAAGGGAGTTTCAGACTTATTTCATGCCTACTCGACTAGTGGAAAAGACTTAACTGAAAATGAACTACGAAGCCTCCTAAGGGTTATACCTTTTACATCATTATACGGAGCGAGACAGATAATTAACGCAACAGCCGATGCGCTAACAGTAGATAAATAGGATAAGAAATGGCTCTTTCATATCAAAACTATACAGGGGATAGCGTCACAACTACGTTTTCTATTCCCTTTACATACACAGACACTAGCGAAATCAGTGTCACAGTAGATGGTGTGGCGCAGACAGGCCTAACTTTTCCTTCTGCATCATCCGTACAATTAACTTCCGCTCCTGCTACAAGTACTCTTGTACAGGTTAAGCGAACCACTGACCTGACTGCACGTGCTGTTGACTACGTGTCAGGCTCAGTTCTCACTGAGGAAGACTTGGATAATGCAAACATTCAGGTCTTCCATGCAGTGCAGGAATCCGTTGATGCAACAGGTGATACGATTGCTCTTGCTACTGACGACAAATGGGATGCACAGAATAAGGTTATTAAAAACCTAGCAAACCCAGTCGCAGACACAGATGCAGTCAACAAGCAGTTTATCTCAACAAACCTACCTAACATTAATACTGTTGCTGGTATTGCCACAGATGTAACAACTGTTGCAGGTATCTCTAGTAATGTCACAACTGTTGCAGGTAATAACACAAACGTAACTACAGTAGGTAGTAATATAGCTAGTGTTAATACTGTAGCAAATAATATCTCAGACGTTATAACAGTAGCCAATGACTTGAACGAGGCTATCTCTGAGATTGAAACTGCTGCTCTTGACTTGCAGGAAGCAACGTCTGAGATTGATGTAGTAGCCAATAGTATTGCTAACGTAGACACAGTAGGGGCAGCTATTGCTAATGTAAACCTTACTGCTGCTAGTATCACGGATGTAAACACAGTTGCAGCAGATATTACAAATGTTAATACCGTTGCAGGTTCCGTCACTAATGTCAATACCGTGGCTGGAGATATTACTAATGTTAATAATGTAGCAGGTAACGCTACTAACATTAACACAGTTGCAGGTAACAATGCTAACGTAACTACAGTAGCTACTGATATAACAAATGTTAATACTGTAGCAACAAGCATTGCTAATGTTAATAGCGTAGGAACTAATATTGCTTCTGTTATTAACGCATCTAATAGCATTAGTAGCATCAATAACTTTGGTGATACCTACTTTGTAAGTGCGACAGCGCCATCAAGCCCTACCTTAGGTGACCTCTGGTTTGATACTAGTAGTAACGTAATGAAGGTCTACACGGCTACTGGATTTGCTAACGCAGGTTCATCAGTCAATGGTACATCCGAGAGACAGACTTACACAGCTACAGGTGGACAGACTGACTTTGCTGCTACTTATGATGCAGGATATGTTGACGTTTACCTGAACGGTGTAAAACTTATTAGCGGTACTGACTTCACAGCGACAGATGGTGCTACCATAGTTTTAGCCTCAGGCGCAACTGCTGGCGATACTGTTGATATAGTAGCCTTTGGTACGTTTGATGTTACCGATGTAGGGGGTTCTCTAACTACTCTTGGGATTGATAATCACAATCTTGTGACTGTTGATGGTTCTGGTAATGTTGACGTAAATGGCTCTGTCACTTCTGATGGATTGACGGTTGATGGAAATCTCTCAGTAGACGGCGGCACAATCAAGCTCGATGGTAATTATCCTGTCGGTACAGGCAACGTGGCGTTGGGTAACACTGCGCTGGATAGTAATGTTTCTGGCGGGTCAAACACGGCCATTGGGGCTAACGCGTTGACGGCAAATACCGCAAGCAACAACACGGCGGTTGGTTATCAAGCAGGGTATAGCAATACTACTGGATATAACAATATAGCCATTGGCTATCAGGCTCTATATAACAATACTACTGGCTATGAAAATAACGCCACTGGTGTTGTTGCCTTGCTATCCAACACGGCTGGTGCTTTTAATACTGCATACGGCAATGCCTCTGTTCGTAGCAACACCACGGGCAACTACAACACTGGCATTGGTGTAAATGCCCTCTACTCCAACACCACCGCAAGTAACAACACGGCTGTTGGTTATCAGGCTGGGTATGCGAATATTACTGGCACTGAGTTAACTTTTTTAGGGTATAAAGCTGGCACAAATACAACGGGCAGCTATAACACTTTTGTTGGCAGTCAAACAGGCATTACAAACACAACTGGCACAGGCAATACTGGAGTTGGTTGGGGTGCAATTTCTTCAACATCTGGAGCGACAGATAACACTGCGATAGGATATGGTGCAGGATCATCTATAACCACAGGCTCCAAGAACACCATCCTAGGCCGCTACAACGGCAACCAAAACGGCGTGGACATCCGCACCGCAAGCGGCAATATCGTGCTTTCGGATGGGGATGGTTATCCTAGGTGCAATTGGGACGCTACTGGAGCTATGACTACTAGGTGTAGTACTGCGAATGACTATGGTATAAGAGCACTTGTTACCGGTTCTGCTGGCTACCCTATTATATTGGAGTATGGCGCTAGTTCGCCAAACGACACTACTTACAGATTTTTAACATGCCGAGACACTTCAACCCCCAGTACGGGCCGCATGTATGTTTATTCAAATGGCAACGTAGTAAACACGAACAACAGCTACGGTGCTCTTTCAGACGAGAAGCTAAAAGAAAACATTGTAGATAGTGGCTCTCAATGGAATGACATAAAAGCTCTTCGTGTTCGCAAATACAGCATGAAAGAAGATGCTCTTGATGCACCGAATAGACTTGGTGTTATAGCACAAGAGGTTGAAGCGGCTGGCATGGGTGGTCTTGTATTTGAAAGCCCAGATACTGATGCTGACCTAAACGATCTTGGTACAGTAACCAAGCAGGTAAACTACTCCGTCCTTTACATGAAAGCAGTCAAGGCACTGCAAGAGGCAATGGAGCGCATCGAAACATTAGAAGCTAAAGTCGCTGCACTGGAGACCCCATAATGGACGAAATCACAGCAGAACAAATCGCCCAGCACTACAAAGCTATGGGCGACAGTGTAGACCTACTCAACGCTGGACAACCAGAAGACATGGACGATGCAGAGTGGGCAGACTGCGTTCAGCGCAACGTCGATCATCTGAAGATCATGGTGGCTAAAGACTTCTGGACCGACGAAGACATGACCGCTGCCAATGCTGCAATAGCTGCTAATTCTTAAACAAAGGAGACTATGATGGGAAAAGATAAAAAGAACCTCATCACCATTGACGACACTGAGTACAACATTGACGAAATGTCAGACCAACAGCGTACTATTTTAAACCACGTAGCAGACTTAGAACGAAAATTAAGCAGTGCGAGATTTAACTTAGACCAGCTAGAAGTTGGCCGTCAGGCGTTTCTTAACATGCTTAAAACATCTTTAGCTGAGAAGGCATAAACTATGGTATTATTTAAAAAATTATTAGGAGGTGCTGAATGACTAAAGCAAGAGACTTAGCTGACGGTACCTTTTCTGGCGATGTAACCGTAAGCGGTAACATAACCAGCACAGGCATCGACGATAACGCTACCAGCACTGCCATGACACTCGACAGCAGCGGTAATGCAATTATCGGTGGCACGTCAGCGGGTCAAGATGGAGCGGTTACCCTATCTAACACTGGCTATATTCAAGCTAGAATTGATAACGATACAGTCGCTTATTTTGATCGCACTGGTGCTGGGGATGATGGCGAAGTTATTCGCATACAGCAAAACGGCACAACTGTGGGGAGTATTGGGTCTTATGCAGGCAACCAAACCTACATAACGTCCCTTGGTGGTGGTATGAAGTTTAACTGGTATTCAGGAACTCAAGCCGCTATTGAGCCATGCTCTACTTCTGGAGTGCCTGCTGATAACTTACATGATTTGGGTGGTGCATCTGCACGCTGGCAAGACCTCTACCTCTCTGGCGGTGTGTATCTCGGCGGGACAGGGTCGGCAAATCTGCTGGATGATTATGAGGAGGGAACTTTCACGCCTGCTTTTGTTAATGGTTCTTTTTCAGGTGGTGCCGCACTTGGTTACTACGTTAAGGTTGGGGATCTTGTTTTTGTAGCAGGTAAGATTGATTGGACTAGTAAATCTGGTTCCGGAGGTTTAGAGGTTACAAATTTACCTTTTACACCTTATTCGGGGATCGCTGCCGCAAGAGGTGCTATATCATTAGGTACTCTAACTGGAATAGACAATAATGGTAATAGACAACTAATAATTGGTATGGATGGTAATATAAATAAATTATTCATTCGTATGATTAATGATAACGCTAGTTGGTCTGCTGTTCAGGTTCAAAATTGCAGTTCAACCGGTGAAGTTCAATTTAGTGGTACGTATAGAGCATAACCCAGCAAGCGTTGGGTCGGACAGTCCACGCCACAGGAGATAAAAATGGCACTACAAAAAGTAATCAGTGAAGATAAAATAGAAATCGTTGGTGATTTCAAAATACTACAAATCAGAACCAAAACAGCAGTGCTAGAAGATGGAGTGGAGCTATCTTCTTCATTTCATAGACACACCATAGCACCCGGTGACGACGTATCCGGTGAAAGCGCTGAAGTTCAAGCCATAGCCAATGCTGTTCACACCGCTGAAGTGATTGCTGCATACCAAGCGCATATAGCAGCGCAGGAAGTCTAAGGTATGCCACCCGGCGTTCACATGTTCACCACTGCTGAACTACTTATTGCAGGGCTTGTGCTTTGTGCTATTGCCCTGCTCCTAAGGAAAGATAAATGAATGATAACCGTATCTTCGACTGGTCTGCACTAGGTATATCGTTAGGCGCATTTATGGAGATTTTACCTGCTATCTCAGCGTTGTTATCTATCATCTGGTTGTCACTGCGTATCTGGCAGACTGTGAAGGAGATGCGGAATGGACGGGGCGATTGATATACGTCTGATTGTCACACTGCTCGGCGTCGCCGCTAGTATATTTGGCGGCGCTGCTGTAGCAAAGATGAGGATCAAAGACTTACAGGAATCAATTTCTGAAATTCATGCAACCCTAAAACACAACGACAAGCGTATAGATGTCTTAGAAAATCAGAGTAGCATAATCCAACAACGTCTTGATATACTTGCAAAAATGAATAGTCCTGAGAACTTAAGACGTGACCATATAGCTATGGCAGAGTTGTCCTCAACTGTAGCTCAATTACGCAAGGAGATGGATCACCAGCTACACATCCACAACGGGAAGCATATACCTGTAGCAAATGAAAGGGTAGGAACATGATCCAGGCATTGATAGGTCCAGTAACAGGACTACTAGATAAATTCATAGAAGATAAAGATCAGAAGAACGCCCTTGCCCATGAGATAGCAACGCTAGCCACTAAACAGGCTCACGAGGCAGCTATGGGCCAGCTTGAAATAAACAAGGCAGAGGCACAGCATCGTAACATATTTGTTGCAGGGTGGCGTCCCTTTCTTGGTTGGGGACTATCCTTCGCAATGCTGTGGCATTTTGTCTTAGCTCCTATTACAATCTTTGGTTTTTCTTATGCAGGAGTACCAGCACCAGTCTTACCTGT
>Ga0222718_10002523_pt1 | contig 16374 bp, 18 predicted proteins | sample C33_27DmetaG_FD_165045 | JGI IMG/M metagenome (GOLD analysis project Ga0222718, IMG submission 165045) | Estuarine water microbial communities from San Francisco Bay, California, United States - C33_27D | ecosystem: Environmental > Aquatic > Marine > Unclassified | place: USA: California... | reverse complement strand
GAGTGGTTCAAGTGTACACCAGAGCAGGCACAGGAAGCTGTGTCTAAACTTATGGAGAACTGTCAATGAACGAAATATACTCACTAGTAGAGGACATATATAAAGTAGTCGCCACCAAGGAAGTACCAGATGAGGTGGATCTCTATGATGAGATAGAAAACTTTGGTGAAAACTGTAAGCGTCTCATGACTAAACTGTTTACAGAGGATCGTAACGACGGACGCAAGCTACGTATGTCCAACATCGGGCGAGATGATCGCTACCTCTGGAACGCTGTGAATAACTCTGACGTACAAGAGGAGATGACCCCTAATACTTACGTCAAGTTTATGTACGGGCACTTGATCGAAGAGATGCTGCTGTTTCTCACTAAGCTATCAGGACACGAGGTTACAGATGAGCAAAAGCAATGTGAAGTCGCGGGTATTGTGGGCCATATGGACTGTAAAATTGACGGTGTTGTCACTGATATTAAAAGCACTTCCACTTTTGGGTTTAAAAAATTCAAGGACGGAAGTCTCGCTTTTGATGATTCGTTTGGATACGTTGCTCAAATTAAGGGGTATGCACATTCTGAAGGGGAGAGTAAATTTGGTTGGTTAGCTATGGACAAACAGAACGGGCATCTCACGTACCTGATGTACGATTCTGAGGACACGCAGGCTCCAGTGTACGACAAGATTTCATTTGACATAGAGGAGCATATTGAACGAGTAAAAAAGCTAGTGGAGCAGCCAGACGCGCCAGAGCATTGTCACGAGGTCGTACCAGATGGAAAAAGTGGCAATCAAAAGCTCGCAGTCGGTTGTTCGTATTGTCCCTACAAGCATACTTGCTGGCCCGGAGTGCGAACATTCCTGTATTCAAGTGGTCCCAGATATTTAACAGAGGTAGTCAATGAGCCGAAGGTCACGGAAATCGAAACTAGGTAACTTCAGATCGGAGTTTGAGAGAGATGTCGCAACGCAGTTACAACCCTTTGGCTTTAGCTATGAACCGTTCCAAGTCCCTTACAGAATCGAACGCAAGTACACCCCAGACTTTGTGTACGAACTCAACGGACGAACGTATCTCATTGAGTGCAAAGGATATTTTCGCGCAGGAGACACACAGAAGTATCGTTCGATCAAGAACTGCCTCGCTGAGAATGAAGAACTCATATTTGTACTGATGAAGCCTAACCAGAAAGTGAGCAAAAGTACCAAAAATACTATGGCTCAATGGTGTGACAAACACAATATTTTATGGTATAATATAGATACGCTTAAGGAGTTGGTTGATTATGTCTCTGACACTAGAGGAAATTAAGGAACGGTTGTTGCGGTTGTATGATCCTGATGATCTTCTGGAAGCCCTACAGATAACTGCTGAAGATATACTGGACAGGTTTGAAGACAAACTTCTGCGTAGACTTGATGAGTTTCAAGAAGATTTAGAGGAAGAGTATGAGCATTGATAACGCAACACCTAAAGAGTGGGACACTATCACAGGCAAGCTGTACCATCCTCAGGACCAGCACAATCCTGTGACTCAGCCCGACCACTACAACAAGGGAGCCATCGAAGCCATTGAAGCAATCAAGGCGTCCATGCACCCTCAGGAGTACAAGGGGTATCTCAAGGGGAACTGCCTGAAGTACCTTTGGCGCTACGAGTACAAGAACGGAGTAGAGGACTTGCGCAAGGCTAGGGTCTATCTGGATTGGCTCATCAAGGAGGTTGCCTTATGACAAAGTACAGCGTAGAAATAACAGACGAGTCTGCTGATTGTATAGTCAGAGACGTAATAAGGAGCAGCATCGAAGTCTTGTTTGAGACAGCAACATCAGACGATTTAGCTGACGCTGAGTTTTTGATTGAGGCACACAATTACTTTAGCTATCCAGACCAGCACCTGTCGCTGGAAGATTTTGAGGGGGCCCTATGAAAGTCATAGATGGCGGCTTTGGTAAAAAGAAAGATGACAAAGACATTGTACCCACCAAAGAGTTTTTATCCACGTTTGCATTGAAAGCTAAAGACTACGAAGACGAGGGCAGGGAAGTAAAGGCAATTGTCTTGATGTACGAGGACGGTGGAGTATTTGAAGTGGCATCTAACGAACAGTACCCTGACGGTGTGTTCATGCTACTACACATGTCAGCACACGCAATACTTAACGAAACGCTAGGAGTAACAATATAGATGGACGCATACCAGCAATACATTCACAAGTCAAGATACGCACGTTACCTACCAGAAGAGAAGCGGCGGGAGACTTGGGAGGAGACAATCGACAGGTATCTAAACTTCTGGATTGAAAAGGGTAAGTTAACACTCGAAGAAGCTAACGGTATCTTTGCAGACATTCACGCTTTGGACGTTATGCCCAGCATGAGGGCGTTGATGACTGCAGGAGAGGCGCTAGACCGTGATAACGTAGCAGGGTTTAACTGTAGCTACCTGCCCATAGACCACCCCAAGGCCTTTGACGAACTGATGTACGTCTTGCTATGCGGAACAGGCGTAGGCTTCAGTGTAGAGCGTCAGTACATCACAAAACTACCAGATGTAGCGGAGACATTCCATGCAACCGACACAGTTATTAATGTTGCAGATTCGAAGATCGGATGGGCGAAATCGTTTAGGGAGCTGGTATCACTGCTGTACTCAGGTCAGGTTCCCGAATGGGACGTTAGCAGAGTTAGATCTGCAGGTGCCCCGCTCAAGACTTTCGGAGGCCGTGCAAGTGGTCCTGAACCTCTCGTCGATCTTTTCAAATTCACAATTGAACTCTTTCAGGGATCAGCTGGACGAAAACTTACGTCCATTGAGTGCCACGATCTTTGCTGCAAGATTGCTCAAATCGTCGTTGTCGGAGGAGTCAGACGAAGCGCTCTCATCAGCCTCAGTAACCTCACCGATGACCGCATCCGACGATGCAAGCACGGACAGTGGTGGGTAGATGAACCACAACGGGGGCTGGCGAATAACTCAGCCTGTTACACAGAGAAGCCTGACTTTGAGGCTTTCCTAAACGAATGGACAAGTCTATATGAATCACGATCTGGCGAGCGAGGTGTCTTTAGCAGAGTGGCAAGCCAAAAGCAAGCTGCAAAAAATGAGCGACGAGATGCTACTTACGATTTTGGAACTAATCCATGCAGCGAGATCATCCTCAGGCCCTATCAATTCTGCAATCTTTCAGAAGTTGTTATCAGGCCGTCCGATACACTTGCAAGCCTCAAACGAAAAGTACGAGTTGCAACTATCCTTGGGACTCTACAGGCGACACTCACAGACTTCCGATACCTGAGAAGCGTATGGAAGACAAACACGGAAGAGGAAGCCCTGCTGGGCGTATCTCTTACGGGTATCATGGATCACCCTCTGCTGTCTGGGCGTGAGGACAAGGCAAAGCTGAAGAGATGGCTTACGGAGATGCGTAATGAAGCGATTGTCACAAACGAGCAGTGGGCTAAAAAGCTGGGTATTAACCCTTCTGTCGCAATTACTGCGATTAAGCCTAGCGGTACTGTTAGCCAGCTGGTTGACTCTGCTAGTGGTATTCACCCTAGGTACAGCAGTCAATATATTCGCAGAGTCCGTGCAGACGCTCGTGACCCACTTTGCGGGGTCCTAGAGGCCGCAGGCGTCCCTGTGGAGGACGATCTAATGTCCCCTAGTACACGGGTATTCTCCTTTCCTATCGCGTCTCCTGAGGGCGCTGTGACAGCCTCAGACATGGGTGCTATGGAGCAGTTGGATCTGTGGGAGATATATCAGGACTACTGGTGTGAGCATAAGCCATCAATGACCTGCTACTACCGTGATGAGGAGTTTCTTGAGGTGGGACAGTGGCTGTACAATAAGTTTGACAAGGTAAGTGGTATATCTTTCCTACCTTACTCAGACCACACGTACCAGCAGGCTCCTTATGAACCTGTGGATAAAGCTACCCTGAAGGAGCTTAAGAAAGGGTTCCCGACAGAAATATCGTGGGATATTGAAGAGGCCAGCGATATGACCGAAGGATCACAGCAACTGGCCTGCACAGGGAACAACTGCGAGTTATAGCAACGCAGGTGCGTTATGACATAAAGAAGATAGAGTAACCTCTGTCGTTACTGCCTACGTCCTCTGGTTTCTTCTTTGGATCATGGGACGTAGGTATTCCTTCCTTCTGCATCTTCTTGATACGATCCTTAGACTTCTCACACATACTGTGGTAATCAATGGATGTGTACTCTACTGTGTGTTTATCGTCGTTCATTAGTTTACGTCCTCAATCTCTAGTAACTCTGGCAATCCTTGTTTAAAAGGACCTGCTCCTAACCGCTGGTTGTACTTTTCAGCACCACCTCCGAACCAGTTGTACAAAATAGGACCAACAACAGGAACCGCTTTAAGAGTTGTTTCAATGTTAGGATCGTCTTTTGGTAGCTCTGTTCCTAACTTAAAGGCGGCATCAATAACAGGAGTAGCGGGAACAAGCAGATTAACAGCAGCCCCTTGTATGTCTCCTCTTTGTAAGTAACGCTCACTGGTATATTTACTTACACCAAACGCGCCTAATAAAGACCACATAGCGCGTCCCGGTATATCTTCTGCAGTAACTTCTCGACCTAATATAAAGTCTTTTACAACACTTGTACCAGTATTAGCAGCCATCATGTAGCCAGAGAGTGCTACTAAGTTTTTAACTGCCTGTACTTTATTACCTTTTTTAAATTCTTGGTAGATATTGCGACGAGCAACGTCGTAAAGATTTAAGGTAAAAGACTTGAGCATGTACAGAAGTCTTCCGGTTTCTGCGTCAAGATACCCTTGTGGCATTTCACTTAGAGACACTGGTTGAATATCAGAGATTTCATTAAACAAATAGTACTTAACATTGTCAGACATTGTATTAGAACGAAGGTCTGCAACGAAAGACTCGAACTCGTCTCCAAAAATATTTCCCCACTTCTCTCTTAGAGCTTCTATTCCTTTGTCTGTTTTAGATAACGCTCTAGATTTTTTTAGAGCAGCATTAATATACGTTTCCTTTCCTAATCTATCAAATCTTTTAAACAGACCAATTTTTAGGCTTTTGTTTAGAAGAGAAGAGACGGCACTTGGATTAGAAAGCTCCTGAGAAATTACTTCATCTAAGCCAATATCAATCAGCTTAGCTTCCCTTGATCCAGAAGCCGCTTCAAAGAAAGATTTAAATGTGTTTCTTAATCCATTTAATGCTGCAGAAATACCCGTATCGCCTAACTGTGTTATTGCGGATAACGGGTTTGCAATAGTTCCCGTGTAACCTAAGTCTCTTACAGTAGAAGAAACAGCGCCCGGTCCTTGTTCTCCTGTCACAAAACGAGATGTTAAAAGTCCTGCTAGTTCGTCCTGTTTTGAGGAAGGAATGTTGCCTGCATCAATTTCATCTTGTATGAATTTACCAATAGATGACTCAGTGCTAAAGCGTCCTGATTCTTCCTTACCTGAACGACCAAAGAACTTTCTTTTCTCTATGTCGTTTACTGCTCTGCGAATGTAGTTATGCAAAGATTCTTCTGCTGGAGCATAGAACTTCATCATCTCTTCTGGAATGTATTCAATAGTTCGGGGCTTAACAAAAGAAGGCTTAGCACCATCGGTTGTTAATCTGTAACCTCTGATGACTAAATCAATAATCTCTGCTTTTTCATCAGGATCAAGTTTATCTACAGTAGTTTTCTTTTTGTCTGCGTACCTTCGAAGCGCTGACTCTATTTTAGACTTTGGTTCTTTGTTTAAAGAATCTAAAAGTTTATTGAGGTCTTTTATTTTTCTAGGGAAATAGTTTTCTATCCCTGTAAAAGAATGTCCTGCCTCAAGTAGCTCTTCTTTTGTTTGGTCCATAACATTTTTTACTGCCTGAAACGAAACAAAGAGGTCTTCATCAATGCGCTTCATAAGTCCTTCAGCAGCAGCAAAGTTACCGTTATACAGATGCCTTGTAATATTGTCCTTGATATTAGTCTTAACTTTAGACAGACCCAGCAAAAAGGGATCAACCTTAATAGCCTTGTTTTGTGTATTTAAGTGTGTGTTAAATTCAAATTTTCTAAGTCTGCCGAAGACAGGTTCAGAAATGTTGCGTACTCTAGTAGACAAAAGGCCTAAGTATTTATCAACTCCTTGGCTGTACACCCTAGATGTTGCACTGTCTTTAGTAATAGCAACATTAGCGGCTACTTCTGCTGGATTAGCTCTCGCAGGTATAACAATTTTTTTGTTTAGTTTTACTTGAGCATCTTTCAGCTTAACTAAATCTACACCTTCTTCTTCCAAGAGGCGTGTTAAATCTCTAGGCTCATAGCCTTCATTAATTTTTTTATCAATTACTTTTTGAGCTTGATCTATTTTCTTTTGTGCCCCTTTATTACTAATTCTGTTAGCCGCTGTCCTTACAACAGCAGTTGTAATAGGAGCAAGCACAGCAGACGATCCTCCAATCACCATTGCTTTTTGAGGATCAACATCTTGATTAGTTGCTATATCTTCGAGAACACTAAAGCTAGTGCCTAAAGCACCTGCTCCTAAGGCCATTGCTTTATAAGTAGCACCAGCAGGAAGAATAGACGTAGGGTCTATAATTCCTTTGGCCATTGCACCTAAATCTGCAGCTAAAGAATCAGAGTCTTCTTTAAAATCGCCATATTCAGCTTCAAGAGATTCTATCTTTTGCTGCATTATTAGTTCACGCCTTTGCTCTGGAGTTGCAGACTCGTACTCTTTACCGTACGCCTCATCAGGAGGTATATAGTCAAACCCATCTTTTAAATCAAACGTGATCCTACCAAGAGGAAAATAAGATTCTAGTATATCTGCAGCATACGACGTTATGTTGCCTGCTTTATCGTAAGCATACCGAAACTGCTCCCAAGCAGAAGAGGCTTCTTCTACCATTTCAGGTTGAGCCTCGCTTACAAGCAGCATTTCGTCTAAATTTAATTTATCTTCTGTAGGCCTTTGGTTTTTTACAGGCTCAGGAGAATTTAATAAACTATCTAGAGTAACTCCATCAGATTCTAAAGAAGCTGAAGAAGTTTCTGACTCGTTTAATAATTCATCAAGAGTTGGCATAATGCGCTCACTTATTTAGTTCAACTTGCATAGCTTCTAATATTGCTTGTTCGCTGACACCTCTAGCTCTTAGTTGATTAACTTTATTTTGAGCTTCTTCTGGCAGTCTTTCGTAAATAGCTTCGCTGTTTAACTCTTCAATGGCTTGTTTAAGAGCTTGCTTTTTTGTCATCTCTGGGTTGTTTGTTCTTATTCTTTCGGCATTATCAAAAAGAGTTTTTTTTGCGTCATCAATATCAACTACAGCGTCTTTACCGCCTCCTACTGATACGTCGAGAAATGGAATAGTAAATAATGGTTCTTCTTCTACTGTTTCTATAAGAGATTCAAACTCTTCTTTATTATCCTTAAAGATTTCCATGTAAACTGTTTCTTCACGTTCAGTTAGAGAGTAATCTTTAAGAGTTTCTGTTTTTTCTTTAGTACGCCCTTCGATTTCAGAAGGGTCTATTCCAGCGCTTGCTGCTACGCGAGACATAACCGCTTCAATTTGTTTAGCTCCGTTAATATCTCCTTCCCTAACTTTTTTTTGTCTTTCAGCTTCAAGACTAGCTAAAGACCTTTTAGTTCTTTCTCTAATAACACTTTGAGTTCCCTGTCGAGCCTTTAGTATTTCAGCAGGATCTCCTGTTTTCAAGGCCTGCTGTTCAGCCATACGTGCTAAATCAACAGGACCCATTCCTTGCATACGCTGCAGCTGCTCCTGACGCTGCTTCTCAGCTGCCATAAGACCGGGAGTTTGCCCAAGACCACGAGCAGCCTCAAACAAACCCTGCTGATACGTAGGATTCAACAGCCCTTGAAGTAGTGCTTGTGAAAATTTAGCCATTATTTATTCCTCAAAGACCAAGAAGGGTAGTAAGAACGTTAGTAGCCCCACCTTCCTTTGTTGCAACGGGCGTAAACAATCCACCCAGCAACCCAGAACCAAGACCACCAAGCAAGTTAGCCTGTGCCTGCTCTGCCAACAACTGAGCTTCGATACCAGACATCATAGTCTCACCAAACTGACCAGCACCGAACAACTGTGCTTGCTGCTGAAGCTGCGGATAAAGCTGTGAAGCCTGCTGTACATTAAGCATCTGAGCTTGCGGCACATAAGCACCACCCAAGAACTGTTGACCCAACGCTGCCTGCTGTGCTTGCTCTTGTTGTGCCTGTTGCATAGCCATGAGAGTAGCTTGGTTTCTGGATTGTGCCTGCGCTCGCTCCATTGCCAACTGCTCTGGAGTGCCGCCAAACATACCAGTGCGTACACCCAATCGACCCTGTGCAGCTAAACGCTCTTCAAGAGCCTGTCGCTGCATACCTTCTTCTTGCATCTGAGTAGCTCTGATGCGGTCGTAAATGTCTTGCTCTCGACCAGCAGTGTCCTGCATAGCCTGACCAAAGAACTGACCAGCACCACCAAACAAGTTCTGCTGGAGAGCTTGCTCTTCTGGAGACAAAGTCATAGTGACTGCTGTACCGTCTTCGCCACCTGTTACACCAAACTGACCACCCGTTGCTGATGTAACAGTAAACGGACGGAACTGTGTCATTGGCTGTATTTGTGCAGCTAGGTCAAACGCTTCTTGTTTAGCTTCACCGCCTAGTTCACCAAGCCTGTTTATGGCTTCTTTAGTAAGAAGGCCACCTCCAACAGCAGTACCAACACCAAGGAGAGGCCCAAGAATTTTTTCCCAATCCATTAGTAAGCCCCTCCGTCTATCGTTCCTGTAGACAGGGTTCCAGACATAGTTAGATTACCATTCAGGGTTAGTGGTCCGTTAATAGTAACGCCTGTAGTAAACGTAGGTGAGTCCTTGTCTGCCTTAGTTGCGCTGGCTGCTGCTATAAGAACAAACTCGTCGTGAAACTCTGATCCTTGAATAATCTTTGCTGCCGAACCAGAAGGCAAAGAGTCTTTATCTTCAAAGTTTACGGCACTAGGGTAAGCATAGTTTGTCATAATGTTTTACCTATTAATGCTAGTACGTTTAGTTCTTGTAGCGATAAAGCCACGCCGTTTATTTCTGTTTCTAAACCAATGGTAATAATGGAACCGTTACCCGTTGCGTTAATCGGTGGTCTAGATGTTGTTACTGCACCAGTAAATTCTGCTTCTACAAACGTAGTTCCGAAAGGGTCTGGAGATGTTCCAAATTGTGAACCCGTTGTGTTGTAGTAGTAGGGAGTCTGATTGCCTACAGTAAAAGACGCATTAGAATAATTGTTGTTAAAGTCATAGTCCCAATACAACGTTACTAGGGCAGAGTTAGCACCTACCAGAGTAGGTCTTAGTTTCTTTAGGATCTTAATCCTAGAAGGATCTCCAAAGGTTAAGCCGGGGCTGTAGTATCTAAATCTGTAAGTATTATTTGAAATAACACCGCCGTTTAATACTTGATCGACGTAACCCGTGTAAGAACCAATACCATCCGCAGTCCCTACTAGCAGCGTACCGTCCGTCTTTCTTTCAAAAGATTTAAAAGGTGCTGAAGTCCACCTAGTAACCCTAAAGCCTCCGTTTTCCAAGCGTCCCTTAAGATCAAAACAATATGTTGTGCTTGTTGCAGGAAACGTAAGCAAGTAAAAAGAGTTCTCAGGGCTGTACGTTGTAGCAACTGGAGTGGTTTTATTTTCAATTTCTGCAATCAGTTCTGTTTTTACGTTTATACTTAAGTCTGATATAGGCATGGACTTTTCAGTAATAGTTCTACCCAAACTTCTCAAGCCTGACTGAGAAACAAACAGAATATCTGTACCAATTGATTGCACAGAGTTTCTGTCAACACAACCAACTCCAGATATAGTGTCAACCAGAGCCATTGTAGCTGGGCTAAACGCACCGCCATAAATCAAGATGCTGTGGTTTCCAAAAATGATTAGAGAATTATTATGAGCAGCTAGTGCTACAACTTCGTCGTATCCGTCAGGCCATGCTTTTGATACATTAATAGAACCGCTAGACCCGCCTGTAAAATCTGTACCGATTAACAAGTCAGACCAGTAGATTGTTTGCGTGTCTGTACCTGAGTCTACAACCCAAAGTCTACCGTAAGCTGCTACAGCTTCGTTGCAGTAAAAGGCTGTGTTAGCCGTAAACGTAGCCAAGCCTGAAACGTTATCATACACAAGAGGACGGTGACCGCGCTGGAAAAAATACGCCTTGTCGTTAAAGTTAACAATTTTCCAATCATTCCCTGTAATACTCGTACCAACAGCAGTGCTAATATCTGTAAGTGTGGTAGTACCACTAAAAATTTTATTATTACCTGTGCTGAAAACTTCTGTGTTTCCTGCATCATCGTAAAAATAATGGATACGATGAATGTAGTCAGCGCCTAAAGCCGTGTTAGTGGTTGTCTCTAACGCAACACCTTTACGTGACGCAATACGACCACGCTTATCAATGACAGCATTATCCGCAACATCAGCGTAAGACTGATCTTGTGCGATAGGAGAGTCTTCTGTGTTTACTCCCTTGAACGCAGGAGCAACTAGATTAATACTTTGTAGTGGTTGTGCCATGCACTAGTCTCCTTAAGGAGTGTACCAAATAGTTTCTTCTGGGTGCTTCTGTGCATCCATAGCGATAGCGTCAGACAAATATTTGTCAGCAATCCCAAAGTATTCTGGCGCAGAAGTGCCGCCCGTTTCTCCTCGCTCCCTTGCCAGTAGAGCAACTGCAAGATGGATTACCGGAAGGCTGGGAATAATCAATTCGTCTGTGTCATTACTTAAAAGTTTTGGTCTAATAACAGCGCCAACAGAGTCTGTAATTTGACCTCTATTAACTACGTTAAACCGCAAGTACACACCGCTAGTGCTAGGCTTGGGATAAACCTCAACCTGCGTATCTCCGCTTGAGTTTACACCGTTAAACGTATAGTACTGAGGAGAACCAGACTGAGGCTCTTCTTTCATATACTTCTGGTCAAACCACAAAGGAGTCTGATACTGTAAATCCCAGTTGTCCGTGTCGTTGTAGGCGTTTAAAACTTTAAACTCGTTACCTGCCCCTGTCATTGCATAGTTAAAAATGCCAGCGGCAGTCTCGACAGTTAAGGTTGTGCGCAATGCAGACCAATCCCAAGACTGTTCAACCAAGGTTTTAGCGTCATTAACAAAATCACCAACCATCTTGCTGTAAGTGTTGTTCTGAACACTAGAAACTTCGTCCTCTCGCATACGCCTAAGAACATTGTTTACAAGATTTAAATATGTCATATCATGTCCTTAAACAAACTGTTTATCATCATTTGATTGAGCATCTGAACGTAATCAGCATTAGAGGGCTGTCGTTGTTGTATTAACGCTGGAGCAGCGGCACTAGAAATATTTAAGCCTTGCAAAGGTGACGCAGTAAAAGCACTTGAAGGCATACCACTAACAGAACTTCGTTGGGCGCTTGCTGTTGATGTTAAATCTTTTGGGTCTGTAGGTTCTTGAGCAGGAGGTTGTTGGCTTTGCTGTTGTTGAACTTGTTTGGCAGCTTCAGTCTGACTAAACTGACTAGGAATACCTTGTGCCTTTTGATACCACATTTCTCCTGTTTGAGGGTTAATACCCAGATGGTGTTCGCCTGCGGTAAAGTTGTTAAGTGTAGGACTAACACCACGCAAAGCGCCTTCCATAGGCTCTAAAGCAAAACCATCAGCAGTCTCAACTACTTTATATTTTCCTGCTGGCGTATCTACAACTTGCCCTACAGTAGTGTCAGACCGATCAGGCGTACCCCAGTTAATGTCTTCACCCATAGCCGCAGTGTTACCAATGCCGCCTACAGTATCTCCAGATGCGCCAGCGTTCCAATCAGGGTTTCTAGCTTGAGGAAACGAACCACCTCCATAAATTTTAGAAACAGTATCGCTTATAGGGTTCTGCACTGCTCCTCCATACAGTCGAGCTATAATGTCATTCATGTAAACATTCCTCTTTGCTTTAACTGCCTAGCAATTAGCTGTTCTAAATCTGATGACCAATCTTTTTGTGGCGTAGAAATAAACTCTGGAACAGGAGTTGTTGTATAGCTAAGGGCTCTAGGGGCTGTTTTCTCAAACATTCCTTTTGAGGGGGTGGCTGATGGTAAAGAAATACTAGGCAAATCTACATCAGGTACATCTATGTCTACGTCTGGACCTTCAATCTTTACACACTCTCCGTCTTCATTACGGAACCCTTCTGGGCAAGTCGTTTCGGGTACTTTAATATCTACACACTCACCAAGCTCAGTGTTGTACTCTTGACCGTCAGGACAGCTTATCTCAGGAACCTTACAGTACTTATCCCAATTTATTTGGGCAATGCCGTACTGTTCTGGTCTAGGCTCAGAGCAAAGATCAGGCAAACCGCCAGAAACTTTTACACACTCTTGTCCAACCAGATCAAAGCCTTCAATACATTCAATAACATCAGGAACACACTCGCCTATGCTGTTCTTTTTGTAGAGTTGCTTTCCGTTTGGTACAGGTGTTGAATCACATCCCACATCAACTTTAGGTACTTTACAATACCAAGAATCAGGAGTACCTATTCTAACTGTATGTCCACCTTGTTCTAATTCTTCGTCTGAGCAAAGTTCAACATTAATACCAGCAGTTTCGGGTGTTTTACAATACCAAGAATCAGGAGTACCTATCCTTATCGTCTCGCCACCTTGTTCTAATTCTTCGTCTGAGCAAAGTTCAACGTCAAAATTAGGCTCAAGACACTCACCGTCCTCATTCTTTAACCACTCAGGACAGTCAATATCAAGACAGTTTCCTTCGTCATCTTTCATCCATTCAGGACACTTTATGTCTGGTAGGTCTACCCCGTCCCCACACAACGGAAAACCGGGAAACTCTTTACAAAAGTCTACGTCAAAATCAAGACCAAGATCAGGAAGCTGCGGAAGAATAAAATCTAAGTCACCGCCTGCTTGGAAGTATCCTCCTAGCATCTTTAGCAAATCTGTTTCGCTTATGCCACCATCAATAGCGGCTTGTATTCCTGATTCAACAAATGGGAACAGAGCTTCTGTTGGTATAAATGAGTCACCTTCACGGAACCAGTTGTCTACGTCAACACCCTCACCAAATGTGTTAGTAAGAAAGCCTTTTATCTTAGCTTCACTCCACCCGCCAACAGCGTTAATAGCAATTCCTTCTAAATCTTCTCCTGATACTGTTCCTTGTAAAACACCTTGCACAATACCTGCTGCTTCGTTATACGGAAGCCCTAACACGTTAGCAACTTTTGTAATATAAGTATCAGCTAGGTTTTGAGCGGTTGACATAACTTCGCCGTTTATTGTGTAAACAGCGTTACCAGCGGCGTCTTGAGTAATGCCTAGTTCACCTGTTGTAAGCTCATTAAAGAACCCGTTTATACCGCCAAGAACACCTGCCGTAACTACGGATGTAGGATCAATTTTGCCGTTGATAACGCCTTGAGCAATAGTAGAACCAATAGCTCCTGATGCGGCTCCACCAGCAGCACCACCTCCGAATAAACCTGAAGAGCCAAACGCTCCACCGGGGCCAAGAATACCTGCTGTCATGTAACCAATGGCGACAGACATAATAATGTCACCAATAGGGAAAGAATCGTCTACCTTATAAGTTTTAGTAAACGACGAACCATTCCACTCAAATATGTCGCCATCAGGGTTTTGGAAGGAAGTAGCAATACCGTACTGGTTTACTAGGGCGTCAAACTCTTCGGGATTATCGTTTCTATTTAAACCAGACGCGCTTAAAGCAGAGGCGTCTTTAACAAAGGAAAACCAAGTGTCATAGTCTAGGTTAGGGTTGGCCTCTTTAAAGTAACCCATGCCTTGATCGGCGTCCCAATAGCCTTTTATTTCTTCTTCAGTACGCCACGTACCAAACTGAGACTCTAAACTTCCCTCTTCACTTAAAGTGTAATAAATCTCTCTAGGGTCACCTAACTCAAGAGGCTGGTGGAAAAAGTATACGGGCGTACTGTAGTCAGGCTCTTCTACCCAGCCACTTGCAGTTAAGTAAGTGTTGTTACGGTACATTTCTCCGTCTTCTCCTTGAACTACAGGATCAGGACGGTTTTCAAATAGCGGTCTTAAATCTATACCAAAGGGCGTCTGATTATTGCCTAAATCAAGTTTAAAGTCATCAGCTACACACGCACCTAGCTCTTCGTTATACGAAAAACCTTCAGGACACTCAGAAGCACTTTGCTCTGCTTGCATAGTAGAGTCTGCAAACAAAGCACCTTCTTGAGTAGTGTCTTGAAGTATGTCTAACTCTTCGTCCATTACTTCTTACCTTTCAACGCAAGCAGCTTGTCAGCGCCACGAATCCCAAACGATGCGGATACTGCCATAAATAACAAGTACTGATACCAATCAGGGAGCCTGTTAAGCTCGCTAAAGGCCAGACCAATGCGGTCTATAATCTCTACGTCATTCATCCCAATACCCCACATAAGCGCAACCACGGGCGCTGAGAGCAACAAAGTAAACCACTCGTCCTTCCACGATGTTGCGCTGGCAGACGCCATAAGCTGTTCCCAAGACGCAGTGTTTTGTATTACCTGCATCTTAGCTGTGTGTACAGCAGCCTTTTCTTCAGCCTTGTTCTTAAGGACCTGCCCAAGAAGGCTCGTAATTGGCGATATAAGCGCCTGCCACATATTACGCGCTCTCCAGTGCCGCTACTTTAGCCTTAAGCTCGTCAATCTCTGTCAGAGCTTCCTTGAGTGCTGCAACGACTGTCGGAAGCAACTCAGCGGCAGCTACCTCTAGCTTTTCAGGATTGTTTTCGTGAACAAGTCCGGGAATATGGTGCCCAGTGCTTTCTTGTGCCGCTTTCAACTGTTGAGCAATAAAACCATGACTGCTCATTCCTTGCATACTTCCGTCACGCCTGTTCCAATCAAACGACACTGGCTCTATCTCTTTAACAAAAGCAGAGCATCCAGTCAGATCAGCAATATTGGTTTTGTCTCTAATGTCTGATAAACCCGACAGTGAGGCATTACAGCGCAAAAAAAGAACGCTAGAGTTTCCTAAAGTAATTTCGTTGCTAACAGTCGCTGAAGATGGCGTAGCTTCAAAACCTAAAAACGAGTTGTTGCCCCCAGTAGTTAAGCCAATACCGCAATTAAAGCCAAATCCAGTATTTCCAACACCAGTAGTTAAATCATCCAAAGCAGACCAGCCCATAGCTGTATTGCCTTGACCGGCTGTGCAAGAGTACAAAGACTTGTAACCAACGCAGGTATTTTCGCCGTATGCGTTAATAGAAGTGTTTAGAGCTTGTGTTCCAATAGCAACATTTTGAACGCTGGTTGTTAGATTTTGACCAGCAAAGTATCCAATTAAAACATTGTCATTAGCTGTCGTAAGGTCATTACCAGCGTTAGAACCTACAGCAACATTGTAACTACCAGTTGTTAGTTTAGGTAACGCTTCTGTACCAAATGCGCCATTACCCACTCCAGAAGAAATATCATTTAGAGTGTTATATCCACATCCAGTATTACCGTTTCCAGTAACACTTCCAGACATAGAGTTGTAGCCAATTGCAGTGTTATAACTAGCAGTTCCAGAGCCGTATGAATTGCCGCCAACAGAAACGTTAAAGCTGCCGCCAATGATTGACAAACCTGAGTACGTGCCAATTGCTGTATTACCTAGTCCCGTTGTAACATTTGTTAAAGCATATTCGCCTATAGCAGTGTTATTGCCTCCTGTAGTGGTTGACGCTAATGCGTTATCTCCAAAAGCAACACTAGCTGAGTCATTGTTTAAACCTCTTCCTAGAGTTAAACCATTAACCCGTAGGTCTGTGTTAAAAGTTGAAACCGAATCGGTTAATATAAATTTTTCTGAAGTTGCCGTAGAAGTAATTCCATCAATGCTTACAGAAATACCAGCTATTTCAGTATCTACATAAGCCTTAATAGATTCTGACGTAGCTACTGTCGTTGATGATGCAGTAGCAAAAGTATCATCATCTAGAACAGCTGTTCCAGCGATGCCTGTATTAATAGTAGGAGATGTAAGCGTTTTATTGGTCAGCGTCTGAGTTCCATCAAGGGTAACCTCTCCGACTTTTACTACATCAGTGCCGTCAGTCGATATGTATACGACACCAGCACTGGTATCAAGGCCCATTTCTGCCGTGTCAAGATCGCCGCTAGTTGGTGCGCCTGTTCCTCTTTTAATCTTGATAGTCGTCATATTTATTTACCTTATTAAATATCCTAGTACTGATGCTACAGTTGCAATACCAATCCAAAACACTCTTTCGCCTGCTCTGACAGAGTGAGAGTTAG
>Ga0222718_10002521_pt1 | contig 16379 bp, 18 predicted proteins | sample C33_27DmetaG_FD_165045 | JGI IMG/M metagenome (GOLD analysis project Ga0222718, IMG submission 165045) | Estuarine water microbial communities from San Francisco Bay, California, United States - C33_27D | ecosystem: Environmental > Aquatic > Marine > Unclassified | place: USA: California... | reverse complement strand
GGCTGGTGGGTTATTAATAAAGCTAATGGACAATTTAAATATGTTCCTGCACAGGGTCTTGAAATTGACGAAGAAGTTACTAAATTAAGTAATACGGCACAGCGTATGGATAGCAATGAGTTTGAGCGTTGCTATGAGCCTGTATCTGAGTTCTTCAGAGGTAAGCCTACTGGCAACAAAATACTCGGCGCTGTCTGTAAATTCTGTGACTTTAAAGAAGATTGTTGGGACACGTTAGTAACGCGCCCATCATTACCTTCTTCAGCTAAAGAGCCACCAGAGGTGGACTACGTATACATACAGGAGAAATACTATGACGAATTTGTACGACGAACTTTCACTAGAGGAACTTAGTGAACGTATTCAGAACATGCAGGAGGAACTTACTGCTGCACGTAAAGAGTACAACGAAAAGCGCACAGCTAATCTACGTAGCCTAATGGAAACACGTAGAGAGACTGAACGTGCTATTCGTGAAGAGATGATGAATCTCGGATACAAAACTTTTAAAACAGCAGGAAATATCTGGTCTTTCTAATGGACGCAAAGCGGTTTCGGGCTGCGCGAAAGAAGGGGTATAGGTCAGGGCTAGAGCTAAAGATAGCTCAATCACTAGACAAAGGTGGCTTCAAGTATACATACGAGAAGCTCAAGATTGAGTGGGAAGATCTAGCGTACAGAACCTATACCCCTGATTTTGTTTTAGCCAACAATATTATTATTGAAACAAAAGGTTTATTTACATCAGCAGATAGACGGAAGCATGTTGAAATTAAGAAGCAGCATCCTGAACTTGATATTCGTTTTGTTTTTGAAAACAGCCGACGTAAACTATACAAGGGCGCTAAGAACACTTATGCTAAGTGGTGTATACAGAAAGGATTTAGGTACTATGATAGGATCATACCTGAAGACTGGTTGACTGAAGCACCAAATCCTGCTATTGCTAAATTCGTTGACTTCAAAGGAACAAAACGTAAATGAGTAGTTTTAAAGAAGCGTTTACTGAAGATAGTTTCTATCTAAAGTTTCAGCCCGTGCTTACACCACAAGGTACGTGGACTGGTGACGTAGATATATCTGCAATCATACATGACGATCATACGTTAGACTATGAAGAATTTGGTGAACTGCTACACGTACTTCAAATGGTATGTGCTAGTGTACCTTTGTACGAACAAAACGAGGACATTAAAGAAAAGGCACAGGCTATAGTAGACGCAGCTATGCAACAGCCAGATAGTGAATATTTGTTCGGACAAACTGATAATCGCAATGACAAACCATCTGTAACTACTGAAGGCAACGTGATTACGTTGAAGTTTAATAATGATTGATGACGTAAATAAACCAGAACATTATAACAAGACAGGCAGAGAGACTATTCAAATTATATTTGACTCTATGCTTGGCGATGAGTTTGAAGGTTATTTGAAGGGTAACGTGTTAAAGTATGTGACACGCTACAGATTTAAGCACGAAGAAGATCCGTTGAAGGATCTGTTAAAAGCTAGATGGTACTTGAACAAACTAATAGACGTTGTTGAAAGTAGACTATGAAAGTACGTATGATGATTACCGTAGAGGTAGACACTGAAGACTATCCAATGCCGTCAGACGAGAATGTTGCGGCAGAACTTGAGCGTACCTTTACGGAAATTATCTATGATATTAGTGGTCTTAGTATAGTCGGCTTTAAATCAACACAAACGGGGAACTAATATGGGAAATATGCTACCTACTGATTATCAGAACTTTATTGCTTTAAGCCGCTATGCTCGGTGGAAAGACGACGAACAAAGACGTGAAAGTTGGGATGAAACAGTTAGTCGTTACTTTGATTATATAGGAAACTATGTAAGTAAGAAATTTGATTTAGACGAAAAAACCTTTAATAAATATCGTAAAGACCTTGAAGAAGGTGTTCTTAATCTAGATACTATGCCTTCTATGAGAGCTATGATGACAGCAGGTCCAGCACTAGATCGCTGCCACGTAGGTGCGTACAACTGTAGCTATATACCCGTAGATAGCCCCCGTTCGTTTGATGAAGCTATGTACATTCTTATGTGTGGTACTGGTGTAGGTTTCAGCGTAGAACGTGAGAACGTAGACAAGCTTCCTATAGTAAATGAAGACTTCCATGACAGCAATACAATCATCATTGTAGACGACAGCAAAGCTGGCTGGTGTAAAGCCCTACGTGAATTGATTGCTTGTCTGTATGCTGGTCAAGTACCTAAATGGGATGTGTCTCTTGTACGTCCAGCAGGCGCAAGACTAAAGACCTTTGGTGGTAGAGCATCAGGTCCAGAACCATTAGAAGATTTATTTAATTTCTGTGTAGAGAAATTTAAAGGTGCAGCAGGGCGTAGATTGTATCCTGTAGAGGCACATGACCTTATGTGTAAGATTGGTGAGATTGTAGTCGTTGGTGGTGTACGACGCAGTGCATTGATTTCACTATCAAATCTTAATGACACATCTATGCGTAAAGCTAAGTCTGGTGAGTGGTGGGTACACGAAGCACAACGCGCACTAGCAAACAACAGTGTGTCATACAAAGAGAAACCTTCTATGGAAGTGTTCTTCTCTGAGTGGCATTCACTATACGAAAGCAAGTCTGGTGAGCGTGGTATCTTTAATCGTCAGGCTGCTAAGAAACAAGTATCTAAAAATGGTAGGCGCAGTAACTATTATGACGAAGAAGAGACCAAGCAGGTTCAATGGGGTACGAATCCGTGTTCTGAAATTATACTACGTCCTTACCAGTTCTGTAATCTTTCCGAAGTAGTAGTACGAGCTACTGACTCTACTTCAACACTATTACGAAAGGTACGTAATGCAACCATACTGGGTACACTCCAGTCTTGCCTTACTAATTTTAAATATCTTCGTTCTATATGGAAAAAGAATACAGAAGAAGAAAGACTACTCGGCGTTAGTTTAACCGGCATTATGGATCATCCAGTTTTGAATGGTTCTAAAGGACTTGACGAGTGCGGCAGACTTCTGATACAATTACGTAATGAAGCTGTTAAGACAAACGCTATGATTTCTAACGAATTAGGTATCAATCAGTCAGCCGCTATTACTTGTGTAAAGCCTAGCGGTACTGTGTCACAGTTAGTTGACAGTGCTAGTGGTATTCACGCTCGCCACAACCCACACTACATTCGTACTGTACGCGCTGATAACAAAGATCCTATGACACAGTTTATGATTGACTCAGGCATACCAGCAGAGCCAGACTTTATGAAACCAGAAAGCACAACAGTGTTCTCATTTCCTATGAAGTCACCAGACAATGCTGTATGTCGCAATGACATGACTGCACTAGAGCATCTAGAGCTATGGCTTACGTATCAGAACCATTGGTGTGAACACAAGCCAAGTATTACTGTAAGTGTACGCGAAGAAGAATGGCTAAAGGTAGGAGACTGGGTATATGAAAACTTTGACAGTATTTCGGGTATTAGTTTCTTACCTCACGTTGAGCATTCTTATAAGCAAGCTCCGTATCAAGATTGTTCTAAAGAGGAATATGATACGCTTATTGCAAAGATGCCAAAGGCTATTGACTGGACTAAACTACGTGAGTATGAAAGGGAAGACAATACTACGGGTTCGCAAGAACTCGCATGTACCGCAGGCGTCTGCGAAGTCGTTGACATCGCCAGTCGCTAAAGCAACAGGAACTTTAAAGGACGTACCTTGAGAGAAATTGAGATAACAACCGAGATTATTGACAATGCTAGAATTAAGGCTAAAGAACTCGGTACACTACGAAACTCAATAACTAGAGGAAAAGGAAACTTAATAGGGTTTATTGGTGAAGAGATAGCTTTATCGTGTTTAGGTGGAAAAGCTGAGAACACATATGACTATGATATTACACTGAAAGACGGTACAAAAGTAGACGTAAAAACAAAAAGCACAAGCGTCAAACCCTTGCCACACTACGACTGTAGTGTAGCAGCTTATAATACTAAGCAGGATTGTGACGCTTATGCTTTTGTTCGAGTAAAGAATGATCTTAGTGTTGGTTGGTATTTAGGCATATTACCTAAGAGTACGTATTTTGATGTTGCGGAAAGATTTAACAAAGGTGACATAGATTCGTCTAATGGTTTTACTATTAAGGCAGACTGTTACAATGTTAAAATATCGGAACTACAGGATAGCATATGAATAGAATTAATAAAAATAGAAAACCAAAGAAAAGTCCACCGCCTCCGTCCCCCAACTTTGTGTTGGGGTACAAGGCGTTTGCTACTCCTGAACAGATGTCCTGCCCTTTTAAGATAAATACAGTGCAGGCTCGTGAATGGCAGAGAGGCTACGATAAAGCCTACTTTGACAATCTGGAGAAGTTACGTGGCGCTAATAGATGACGTTAAAGATTTCATGGACAGAAAAGGTGCAGCTATGACATTTGAGGAATATCAAAAGTTCTGCAAGACTACAGCTATTTATCCTGATACCACTAAGCTGATGTATCCAGCATTAGGGCTTACAGGTGAAGCTGGTGAGGTAGCCAACAAGATTAAGAAATTAGTTAGGGATGGAGTACCTAAAGAACGTAAAGACTTAGATGCCGCTAAAGAACAGATAGCAGCAGAGCTTGGCGACGTACTGTGGTACTGTGCAGCACTCGCTAGTGACCTAGATGTTTCACTAGGCCGTGTAGCTAAGAACAATATGGATAAGCTTACGTCACGTAAAGAGCGTGGTAAGATTGGTGGATCGGGGGACAATCGTTAAGGTTGTCTCCTATTTCTGTATTATTCTAGTTACATCTTTTTCTGTTTGAGCATTTAAGTAATCATTATATTCAGAAGCAAGTTTATACGTTTGTTGCTCCGCAATAGTGGGGCCACGTAAATATAGATATTCAAAACCGGATAGTTTTTCACCACTATTATATTTATTTTTAGTCTCTATATGTCTTCTTTCAAATTCTTTTTCTACTTCGTCCACCGTTTCTTTTTTTGAGTCTGATAACCATTTTGCTTTAGCATAGTCACTAACTATATCAAAATTAGCGTAATATACTACATCGTACATGGCATTAACTTTGTCTTCATCGCTTGCGTCATCTGGCAGACTATTAAATCTATCTTGAGCCTCTAAAAGTTTTTTGTCATAACCTCTGTCTAAGAAGTATTCTGCTGACTTACGCGCTTCATCTCTGTACCGTTTTACGGCCTCTTGAAACATAGCTTTTTTACCGTCTATGTCTTTAGATTTATATTCATCATCATCAATCAAACGGGTTAAGCCTTCATAGGCTCTTTGTGTAAAGTAATATCTTTCTTGATTATATATTCTAGCAGAACGTTTTGTCTGAGGAAGAATATCCTTCTCTCTGAAACCTAAGTATTTATACGCCCTTTCAAGACGGTCTGTTTTAGGACTGTAGTTAATACCTATTAAACGAGCTAAAGGTTTATTTCTATATTTAACATGATCAAAATTCAGTAAAAAGTTTTTTCGCTCCGCTGATTTTTCAATTAGTTTATATCCTAATATTGTTTGATCTCTTAGATCAAAACCAAAAGCTTCTGTAGGCACACCAGTAGCTATCTTTTGGGCTACACGTTCCGCAAAATCTCCATCTTCATATGCAGTTTTAACGTCTCGCATTATGGGTTCTACATCTACAGAATCACTTATGTCTTTGAGTTGTCTCAGTGGCGTAAAGTACGCACCGAATATATCACCCACAAACTCAGCAAAAGCAGCACTACCTGACATCTTTTCAGCACTGTCAGCCGTATTAGCATTGTTAAGTACCCAGTCTACAGCCGCAGCCAACATAGAGCTACTTTGTTGCGCTTGCCTCAATGGAATACCAGACATAACTGAAAAAGCTTTTTTGACTTGAAAAGGGTCATACTGCTCAAGTCCTACAGCCATTCTACCTAAGTAGGTTAGTGCTAAAAAACCGCCTAAAGGATATTCTGCGTCCAAAGTTATGCCTTCAGCTTCGTCCCACGGAACACCTTCTTCTCTATTCGCTAAAACTTCATTAGAAGCATATATAGCGGCAGAACCTACAACGCTTTTACCCCATGCTTGACGCATTTCATCACTAGTTAGTACATTTTTTGCAAAAGTGTCCATCTCTTTTCTATAAAGATTATTGGCACCTTTTACTAAAACACTAGTAGGTAGATATGAATACATGGTAGCCATGGCGTTTACCATAAAACGAGAAAAAGGTGTAACTCCGATAGAACTCACAGGTTTTGTACTTTCCATCAACCTTATAAAGTCTCTACCAACACCATGCTTTGGTGTATAAGAAAGGGTTTCTTTTAAGGCGTCATCAACAGCACCTTGTATTATTTTATTAGGCAGTGTATTTCCCGCCTCAACAAATTCAAGTACGTTTTTATACTTGCCACCCATATATTCTGAGCCATATTGAAGTTTATGCTCTTTCATAAGACGTTTAAATCTTTTGTCTAACGACTGAAGATAAAAACCTCTTCTAAAAAAAGAATCAGCAGACATATTTAGCTGGTTAAGAAACTCCATATACCCTTTAACTGCTCTTCCTGCCTTTGTACCTGCGTTAGCAGAAACGTCAGCCTGATAACGCATAAGTAGTTTCATGCTTCTTGGATTATTTGCAAGAGAGGCTTCCATAACAGCTCTACCTTTTGCACTTCTCCACGCACTACTAACATGATCTAGTGTAGAAAAAGTATCTACAAGTACCTCTTTTAGACCTCTTAGCGCACCCATAGGATTTATATTGCCTTGTTTAGCGCTTGTAACCGCATGTGACGAATGCCAGATTACAGAATCAACAAACTCTACGCCTAATTTTGCCCCAACAACATATCCAGCCGTTCTAACATTTCGTGCTGTTGTTATAAGCTGAGAAGTCATACTAGCAATACGAGCATTTTCTAACAGGCGTAAAGCACCTATGCCTAAACCCATTCGTTCTGTTGTAAGGTCAGGTCTACCATATCTAGTTTCAACTAATTTTTTAAGTACTGGATCTGTATCTAATAAAGGTCCAATATCTCTATTCAGTAGACGAGCGGCAGGACCAACAGAAACCAACTGTTGTCCCGCTGCTGATTGAGTACCTTTTACAATGTCACCTACACTACCTTTTGCATATCGACCATTAATCCCAATTAATCCATCTGTATAAGCATTCATAAAGGCAAAAAATTCTTTTTCTGTTACGTTAGCTTCTTTCATAGATTTTTCTAATGCTTCAAGAAACATTTCAGACTCAGCTTCAGTCAGAGTGTTCTTATCAAATGCTCTCTTAGCACGATTACTTTTTTGTGATCCTATTAGAATATTGTCTATGGCGTCAAAACCGTCAGCTATAACCTCTGTTATACTTGTGATACCTTGTCTTCTAGGTTTATAACCTGAAAAAGTATCAACAACCTGTTGACCCATAATGTCTAACATACCTCTGTCATTTAAATCTTTTTGTACCGCAACAGAAAATTCAGACATTTTTTGAAATAACTTAGGATCTCTTATGGCTCTGTACGCATTTGCTAAATCAGCATCAGATACATTATCAGCAAAAGTAAAGGACTCAGATAAAGTATCCATAAGTTTTTTAGGGCTAGTAGAACCTTCCATAGCCACTTCAAGTGTGTCTGCTAATTGTAGTATGTGTGATGGGTTTCTTCCGGTTTCAGTGTTGTTTGCTACGGAATCCACCACATCTTTTTGTGCTGCTGCTTTAGCTGCGTTCGCATTATTAGAAAACTGTGTTAAATAATCTGTCACACGCGACCTATAATTCCTTGCTAGGTTTGCACCTGCATTACCCTCAAACACACCTCCAAAAGCATTAGCAGCACCTACAAAAGACATTCTGGTATAATTTAAATCTATGTCTTTAGGGTCTCTGTTAGCATCAAACTGTCCTGTATTAGGATCAACATGACCTAATCTTTCAGCAGCTTGTTGAGTGGCGTCGCCGACAGTCCCAGTAAGACCACTGCCAACCATGCCTGACATAGCACTTCTATTAATTAAAAATTTTCTAATACCGCTTACAATACCTTGTCTAGCGGCAGTATAGCCAACAGCAGCGCCACCCCCAGCAGCAAGAAAACCAAAGCCTGTACCTACAACAGTAGTTGGAGAATAAGCACCGTAATATAAAGCATCCCCAACTGTTCTTGTAGCTTCAGACAATGTTTGATCGCCTATAGCAGACGCTTTTTCTTCTATTTTAGAAAACACGTTGCCAAAAGCAAGACGGCCTTTTTCATCCGTATCTTGCATATGAAATAATAAACGTGCTGATTCTATTTCATTGCTAGTATATGCTCTATACCTATTTGACATATACCTATTAAAGTATTCAATGTTTGTCTCATCGTCAGCCTGAACACCTTCTTCACCAGCCAAGTCTTCATAGTGATAACGTAAATCGCTCATAAAATCTACGTCATTAGCTAATTCCTTTGTACCCTCACTAGCACCAAATTCAGTAGAAGCCTTACGTTTTTCTTCTAAGTCTCTAAGCATTTTTTCAGTATCATCAGTACGTAAAAACCTAGATACTTTTTTGTCGGTCTCCGTTGGCGGTGGTGGCGGAGGTAGTTCAGGTTCTATTTGCATAACAGATATATCTTGAACAGCCTTTTCTTCTTCTTCCTGTTGTACAAGTTCTGGAGGTCTAACAGGAGGTAATGGCGGAACAAATTCTTTTTCTTTTTCAACTTCTTCTGGAACAGATATTCCTATAGATCTAAGGTAATCTCTAGTCTGTTCATCTGTAAAGTCAGCCATTATTTTTTACCCTTTAATAGGAAACAAATTACGAATTTGATCGCTATAATAAACATTTTCCGTGCCACCTACTACAGGTGGAAAAAAGAAAGCTTCCCTTATACCCTCAAAGTATGCGTTAACAGCTTTTTTATCCTCACTATAGATAGCTTTTACAGCACTCTGTAAGGCAGGGTCTAATTGTGAAAATTCACCTTGAGGGTCTTTCTTATATAAGACACTAGCGTTTTGAATTTTATTTACAAAAACGTCTAAGGAAGCAGACCCTAACCTTCGACTGTCATATATTTGCATTTGGGTTGCTGCATCTTTAAATCCGTACTGACTCGTTATAGCATTGAAATTTTCTCTAGTTAGGTCTACTCTACGTTTATCCTCACCAGACAAAGAGTTTAAATATTTATATGCTCTATAAACGCCTTCTCTTGTTCCCATATAATCTTGATCTGTTTCCTTTACAATGTTTCTTCTAGCGTTATCTTGCGAAATAAATACCTCTCGTGTACCAGACTGCGTAAATATTTTAAGGTAATCATCCTTTGACATAAACGCCTTTGGATCTTTTGGCGCTTTTTTAAGTATACTTTCTTCCTGTACACGTGCCATTTGTGTATCATAATCGTTCAAGTATTGAACGGCTGCTGCTGGCCTATTATTTTCCATAGCATCTAAATATCTTGCATACGCTTTATCAGCTAAATCTTGTGCAGAACCCATCTCAATGCCTCTAGGCAATCGTATATCTGATTCAGGTATTGTTACAGATTCTATAGGTTCTTCTTTTCTACCCATAGCCCTATACATTTCTCGTGTTTGAGTAATTGACTCAGGTTCTTTCTTTTCCCTACCGAGTAGCTTTTGCAAAGATGTTCTACTATCAAATGTACCCATGTCAGGCATATACGTTGTCATAGTAGTTCTAGGACCAGAAAAGCTCTGTGCATATTGATCTAACGTAAAAGTACTATTAGGATCTATAGTGGCTTGTAAACCTTCAAAAATACCCCTACGTGCATCAGCATCACTACCTGCATCTTTTACAGAATTTAAAATAGCTTGAGAAGCTAACTTAGCACCTTCCGTTGTACGATTTTGATTATAAAGCTGTGCTGCTGCTTGTCTAGCTTCACTGTCAGAAGCTCCTGTTTGTTTAATTGCAGCGGTTATAATACCAAGATTCGATCTGTGGCTGTCTACCTTTGAGTTACGCTCTTGTCTATCTGTTTCAGCAAAGCGCATTGCATTTTGTGCAGCTTGTGTATACCTATCCAGATACGCTCTTTCATCAGCTTTCTTTTCTTTTTTCTCTTGCTCTTGAGCTTCACCAAAACCTTTTGCTACGCCTCTACCAAAAGCTAAAGCTGCTCTACCAAAACTTATAGCCATATCTTATCTCCGCGCCATTAAACCAGAAGGTTGTTCCATAGGAGGTTGTTCCTCCATCTGCATCTCTTCTTCAGGCATAGGTTCAATATCATTAAAAAGATCCGCTTCTGCTATTTGGTCTTCTCTACCTATGGCATTAGAAGCTGCTTTAACAAGATGATCTTCAGCGGATTCTTTATCCTCTTCAGTACCCATATCATAGTCTACTTTATACATATCACCGATTAAACCTAAAAGTTCCATTACTACTGGCAATACTAATACAGCAACATCTAACGTGTGTCTACCAGACGCTACACTACTGGTGACAATCATTTCTGCTAAATGTGTTACCTTACGACCCGCCTCTAGCTGACTAGCTATACGACCCATAAGTTGTTCACTTAATAAAGCCGCTGAATAAAAATCTAAAGCCTCTTCTACAGAAGGTAATGCAGGAGGGTTTTCATAAGGTTTAGCACCTAACTCTCCTGTAAGGCTTTCACCCGGAACAGGATTGTCAAAAAGATACTCTTGTTCTTCCATTACATACTGTCCTTTAGCATTTGTCTTTGGGCGCTGTATATTGCTCTAACCCTGTCTTCTACAGACATAGCAGATAACATATCGTCCTGTTCCTCTTGCATAGGGCGCATAAGAGCGCTACCCTTAGAAAAGGTTCTAGGCTCTTGCGTTATAGGAATAGCTTTAGACCTTCTCATAGCTTCTTTATAAAGTTTTGCAGGATTTAATTTAGTTTGCATTTTTTTAGTTTCCTATAAGTCCAAAAGATTGGGTAAAACTTGTTTACCAACTTCTATACCTATATCTGTAAGTGTATCTAATATGCCACCATCCGACTTTGCGTCTGCTTGAATTTCTGCTATAGTACGAGCGTTATTAGCATTCAATATAGCGGTTGCTATACGTGTTTCACGGTCAAGAGAGTTTTCTTGAGACTCAATGGCCTTAAACATGATATCTCTATAAAACTGCTGTATATTATTGTATGCTGTATTAGATACGCCTAAAGCAGCAGTAGCATTAAATTCATTAGCCCTATTGATAGCTGCTGTATCTGCTGTAGCAATTTGTCTACGCCACTGTGCATTAGATTGGGCTATAACCAATGCGTTCTGTGCGTTAAACTGTTCACGCTGGTTTAATAAGTTCGCATTGAACTGATTAATCGCATTGGTTTGACCAACATTAAATTGTTCCATAGCATTTGACTGACTAGCATTAAACTGACTTATTTGCGAACCTAATGAAGCAAAGAACTGATTAGTCTGGTTTTCACTAGTAGCATTAAACTGACGCGCAGCATTCTGTGCAGCAGTGTCAGTTAATATAGACTGAACACGAGATTGAGCTTCAAACATAGATACTTGTTGTCGTGCGCTAAGATTAGCCATATCTACTTGCAGAAAGTTTTGTGCATTTTGTACAGCAGCCTGTTGCCTATTGTTTAAGTTAGCCATGTCTAGCTGTGACAATGCAGCAGCTTCTGCCATTACTACAGCTTGCTTATTATTTAAGTTTGCTAAGTTCATTGTGTTAGCGGCACGAGAGTTTTCTAATATTACCTGTTGTTCTGCATTAAAGTTCATATTAGCTACATCAGCTATTCTAGCTGCATTAGCTACTCTAGCTTGAAATGCTTGATCGAACTCTTGCCCAATAAACTGAGCGCGTTGCTGTGCTGCAAGCATAGCACGTTGTTGACGATTACTCAAGTTCTGAGCTTCAAATTGTGCAAATACAGATGCATCAGCTTGAGCTATTGGTATGGCTGACTCCATAGCTGCTTGTACAACAGCCTGTCCAGCTAGACTAGAAGCACTTAAACCTCTTGCTGCCATAGCTGCGTTAGCTGCACGCATAGCACCCGATGCCCAAGGTGGAGGATTTTTAGCGTCAAAGTCTGCATACAGATTTTCTAATTGACCCTGTACTGTAGCTTTGTCTGTAGGCGAGGCTGTAGCAGCCTGTACTTGCTCAGTAAACGCAGTAGCCCTTTCAGCATTAGCAGAAGGACTTACTAATTCACCAGCCTGTATCTCACGATTTGCTGGGCTATTAATAAGATTAGCTGTACCTTGTGCTGCCTGTACTTGAGATACAGAAGATTCATTTTGTTGTGCTGCCTGTATCTGTTGGTCAAAGGCACTTTGTGCAGCCTCTGCACCAGCTTCCTGTACAGCACCAGCAGCTTGAGCCGCAGTTACTTCAGCAGGAGCAAATGTAGGTGCAACTTGAGCCGCTGTAGTTACACCAGCTTGAGGTGTAGGTGCAGCAACAGTACCGGCTAATTGTCCAGTACCTGTAATAATGTCTTGCGCTGTAGTTGGTGTTATTTGTTGTGCTGTTAACTGAGTTGCTTCAGGAGTTTCACCTGCTAATCGTGCTGTTTCTACTTCACCTAAATTAACTGCCGGTTCTGTAGGTGACGGTTTTCCTTCAGGGGTAACTGATGTATTATCTGCTCCCACTTCTTTTCGCTGTTCTTCTAAAGCTTTCTGTGCGGCTGCTGCTACAGTTCTTACAGGTCCACTTAGTATACCGCCTTCAGCAAACCTAACTACACCGCCTCTAGCGGCCATCATAGTTCCTACAGCTTGCTGCTGAAACTGTTCGTACTTAGCTTTAGCGTCAGGGTTCTGAGCTAGAAACTGTTGAAAACCTTCTTTATTATATGGCGTAGCGCTATAGCCTGCTGCTTGTGCAATGCGCGGCATAGCGGCATCTGAGAATTTAATATTAGTATACGGTGCAGCCATATTTTATTCCTTAGATCTTAATTCTTTAATCGTCTGATATATTCTTAATGACAACCAAATTACAGATAGTAATGAGGCCACTGCTGGCAATAGTTCAAAAAATGATCCTACTGCCAGTGTGACAGCAGACCAGTCAATAATAGTTTTTTCTGACGGGTCTAACATTTATTTATGCAGCCTTTTCTGGTTGTTGTTCTAGAGATTGCGCGAGCATATTTACAAACGCTTCTCTACCTACTTCAAGCTGTTGTACGTTAAAACGTGCGCTTGATAACTTACGATCAAGATCAGCAATATGATTAACCATAGTCTTTTGTTGATCGCTAAAGTTTTCTAAATCGTATTGTACGTCATTAACTGTGATGGGGTTCTTTTTATCTTGTCCCATTGTTTAGTCCTTTCTATGGTTTAGTTGGCCATGTAATCGTGTTAGGAAAACCAGCCTGTTGTGGTACATTAAGCAGTGCCGTGCGATAGTCTGTCCACTCTTGTTGCTTTTCAGCAGACAAATCTGCCCATCGTAATGGATTTGTAACTATAGGATCTACTTCCGCTACTAATAATTGGTTACGAAACAATCTAGTATCATTAGCCTTTTGTGTCTCATTTCTGTAATCAACTTGGCTAGTTACACCGTCGATTATTGTATTATGGCTTGAGTCTATAGCATTTTGCCATACTTCTTCGGTTACTTGCACATTAGGTTCTGGTATTGTATCGTGAATATCGCTTTCGTACCAGCCTAATATTTGACCGTTAGTATCTACGTGTGCGTATTTCATATTATATTCCTATTGCTATATATACAGTATCTGATATTACAGACGTACTATAATTAGTAAATCCGGTTCTAGTGCGGCTCCAGTTAGAATCATAAATAGTCCAAGCGTTGTCTGCATACTGTTCTGCAATAGAAGTAATTACTACAAAGCAATAACTTGGAAAAGCTATAGGAAAATTGACAGTATGATAACCTGCAGTAGAAGAGTCAAATCCCCACTGTATATAAAGACCATTAGGTAACTTTACATAACCACTAGATGAGTTAGAGCTACTGTAGCTTAATGCGTCATTACCATTATGCCATATTGTTCCTATACCGTCTAGTGCGTTAATCTCACTTGCCGTTGCCGTAATACCAAAGTTACTTAACGTAAGGTTTCTAGTTGATACAGCACCATTAGCATCTGTAACATGACCGTATCCATCTGTAGTTATGTTAAAGTCTAAATCACTGATAACTGTAACACCTGACAATGCGCCTGTGTCTATATTAATGTCATCACCCGGATGTGTTGGGTGGCTATAGTTATTAGCTCCTGAAGCTATACCATCAAGTTTAGAACCATCTGACGCAACATCACGACCATCAACAGTACCGGTTACAGAGATATTACCGGTAACACTAAAATTACCGGTAACACTAGTGGTATTTAATAATTCAATAGCTGTACCTGATATTTTAAGATTACCAGTACCCTGTTCTGTTATGTATGAATGTGAGCCGTCGTGATATAATCTTAAATCATTTGATGCACCTAAGTATAAATTAGCGTTATCTGCAAACCTAAGTGCATTATCAGAGCGATCCCAAACAGCATCATAGCCTGCTGTAATACCATCAAAGGTTACGTCATTATTAAACGTAGCTGTACCCGAGTGGGTAGACGAAGCAAGTGTAGCAGTACTACTGGCACTTATTGTAGTAAAGGCACCACTTGACGTAGAGCTAGAACCTATTGAAGTACCATCAATAGCTCCACCATTGATGTCTACAGTGGTAAAGCTAGATGTTCCTGTTGAAGTTACGTTACCTGTAACATTACCTGTGACATTACCAGTTACATTACCAGTTACGTTACCAGTTAATGCACCAGTTACAACACCATCTTTAAGAAGAACACTATCAACAGTAACACCAGATGCTGCCGTAGTTTCATTAATAGTGTTTGTGGTAATAGCTTGACCAGAGCTAACAACAATATTATTGCTGCCTGTTGTGTTACCTATTGCAAGAATTTCAGATAGTGTATCTACAGTATCTACTTGAGCATCTACGTAAGCTTTAATAGCTTGCTCTGTAGCTAAGTGTGTAGCACTAGCAGAAGCACCCGACAAACCACTGTCATTACGAATACCCGTAACTGTAGTAGAACTATTAATATTTAAACTTGTACCAGTTGTAAGCGCACCACTTGCAGCAAGAGTTGTAAACGAGCCTGCCGCAGCAGTAGAACCACCAATAGGTGTAGCATTAATAGTAGCACCATCAATAGTACCACCATTAATATCTACAGTAGTAACTGTACCTAAATCTGACCATGTACCTGTTAAAGAACCACCACCACTAGCCGTTAATGCACCACCTACAGTAAGCGCACCACTAACATCTGTAGTTGTAGCGTTAATGTCTAATGCAACAGTAGTAATCTCTACTTCAGCGTCAGCATCAATATCAAGTTGACCATTGACACTTGAATTAATAAAGATAGCATTATCACGAAACTCAATCTTTTTATCCGTATCAATAAGAACACTTTCACCTAAACCGTCAATGTACGCTTTACCGTCAATATATAAATCTTTAAATTGTAGTACACTAGTACCAATGCTAAGTGTATTTGTAGTCTTAGGTTTAACTTCACTAGCACTAACAACAAAATCTTGTACGGGACCAACAAAAGTAATTGGACCGCCTTCAGCAGCAGTACCGTCATGCGTATGGCCAGACGTACTAAAGGCAGTTACGATAGCGTCAAATTCACCGTCAAGATCCGCACTGTTAATAATATTACCGTCAGATATATTATTAGACGTGTCGTTTCTTGTATATCCCGTACCCATATGTTATCTCCTTGCGTTGTTAGCGTATTCTATCGTAACAGCGTCTAATGCAAATGAAGGGTTAGTACCCACACTTTCAAATACTAAAGATCCCGTGTAGCCTGATCCTACCAACTGTGCTTCAAATACGTACTGTAATTTACCACCAAATGAAGCTGATCCATACGTACCTAAACCAAACAATGATACTGAACTAGATGACTCAAGTATGTTATTTATAAGAACACCTTCAGGCTGTATTCCATCTACTTGGTCAAAGTCTAATTTTAAATACGCATCAAATGAAACAATACCTGATGGATCTGTATACAAAAACATTTTATAAAATGTCTTACGTACTCTCGGATCTGTTAGTGGTAAATTAGGTGTAGCAAATATTGCGTATATATCAGAACCATCAAAGCTATTGCCCTGTTCTAACTGATAAACATAACCATCATTATTAGCAAAAACAATTAATTCAACACCATCGTTTAAATGACTATCAGCGGTATATGCTGCTATACCTCTTGTTTCTGCACAGCCAAATCCGCCACCACCTTCTTCAGATAATTGTGTTACAATTATACCTAAAGCATTTTCTTGTGTATAAGATGGATT
>Ga0222718_10002520_pt1 | contig 16380 bp, 12 predicted proteins | sample C33_27DmetaG_FD_165045 | JGI IMG/M metagenome (GOLD analysis project Ga0222718, IMG submission 165045) | Estuarine water microbial communities from San Francisco Bay, California, United States - C33_27D | ecosystem: Environmental > Aquatic > Marine > Unclassified | place: USA: California... | reverse complement strand
AAGTATATATCCTACAAGTAGCACGTTTTTACTTGGCCTCGTAGCTCAGGGGATAGAGCACAGGTTTCCTAAACCTGGTGTCGCAAGTTCGAATCTTGCCGAGGCCGCTTTAAATCCTTTTATTTATTGGCATTTATTCTTATAAACTGTCGTATTACTGTCAATAATACCCAGAAATGGTATCCAAATGGTATCCAATTAGAGTATGTTCTGATTTAGAATTTCTAAATTTTTTTCAATTTCTATTTCTAAATCTTTGATCTCTGCAGATAATGTGTTGCTTTTATTTTTAAAGAACTTAATTTTTTTGTTTATATAGTAAAAAAAACTTACACCAATTATCCAAAATATAATTCCTGAAATTAATGCTGGGATTCCTGAATTTATCATTGAATAAAAAGAATACGCTGATGCAACAAAGAGTATTGCAGATCCTGTATTTCTTCTAGGTTTAAGGTAGCTAGATTTATCTTGAGTATGTTTCCTAGATCTTTTCTTTCTTTCATAAGTATTTTGTAAGTTCTTGATTTTGTTTTCTAGCTTTTCAAGCTCTAATAGTGACAATAAGCCTCTATCAATTCTTTTTTGGTTTAATTGCTCTCTTAGTTCAGATATTTTTTCTTCCTCTGAAATTTGATTTAATTTTTCTTCTAACTCTTTAATTACTGGGTTTATAGTTTTATCATTTATTTCATTTTCTTTTGGTTCATCGAATGTTTGAAGGTCTACATTTTTTCTTTTTTTGAAATTCAAATATGAATCAAGCAATAGATATAAGAACATTATCCAAACACCAGGTTCTGAATATCCAATTAATAAATAAGCCCAAATTGGAAAAATAGCTAAGGGACCTAATAGTGAAACAAGCAACCAAGTTATCCCTTTTAAGCTATATAAAGCAAAACCACTATAACCCAAGTAAAGGATTGCTACAAAATATCCAAATTTACTCATTTGTCTTATTATACGACACCCATTGTCAGTCCGCATACGGAGGAAACTTGTAGCCAATAATGAGGTATTACCTGATATCAATAGTCAATTTACTTTATTTAATTTAGATGAGGAAACCCAACAGGTTTCTTTAGGATATAACAACACTAGAAAAGATTTTACACGTAATCCAGATGAGTTCAGTCAGGGTGAAATAGCTTCTATTGCTTTATCTTTACGACTCGCTATTCAGAGTGCTTCTAGTAAAAATGGTTTTATATTTCCATTTATTTACTATGACTGTACTGAAGAGCTGGATAATGAGAAAGAAGACAATTTTTTTAATGAGCTGTTCAAGTTGTCTGACAAGAATCAAATTATTAATTTAACACATGATTACGATTTAGTTGAAAAGCTTAAAAGTAGAGCCGAACCCTGTCATGTTATTGAGTTAGAGAACTTCCGTAATCTATAATATCTTTCTAAATTAAGCACTTTTATCTCTACTAAGGTCATCGTTTGTTGTAAACAATCCATGTTCAAGATAATTTTTTTCTTTTTCAGAAAATACGGCTTTTTTATCTTCTAGTTCTTGCTCCATATTTATGATTTTAGTTTCTAAGTTGTTTATCTTTAGTTCTAAATCATCACCCATTTGAACAACTATCTTGCTTTCTAAATTTCGATAATCAATCGTTATTTCTTTTATTTGAGATTTGTAGTTGTGATTTTTATTTGAAATCTCAAAATAATGTCTAATTTTTTTAAAGATCACAACGCATTGGCCAATATTTTTTCTATTCATTTGATATTCTTTTCTTGACGAATTGTGAAATCCATATTTACATTTCACCTCATCTAAGTACGTATACAAGTCATATGGCCCTTTATTAGATTGTGCTGCTTCAGTATCTCTATAAACTCGCTTAGACTTTCCTAAGCTCGTTGTGCAACCTCCTGGACATATTCTTGAGTAGTCTTCTTGCCTATTTATCCAGTATTCCATATAAATTTTATTCATTTTGATATTCTGTATTTGAGTTTCTATTGAACTATTTCTTACGGGTTGATTGTATTTAATTTGATTATTAACAATTTCTTCAAATGCAGATTTAGAGTTTTTAAAATATGCATTTTTTAAAATTCGATAAGTTACCTGATATTTTTTTAGTGTTTTTTCAAGACTTACAATTTCAGAATTTAGTATTTTCATTTCAGCTTGTAATGTGTTTGATATTTCAGTTAAGTTTTCCTTTTTTTGTTCTAAAACTTTTAATTGACCTCTGATTAACAACTCTTCTTTTCCTGAAGTAATATTTTGCTCTATAAAGTTTTTGAGTTTTTGTATTTCTGTGGCAATTGCTTTTTTTTCTTTGCTTGCTGATTTCTCATAATCTAATAAGGTAGTTTTAGCTTGTATATAAAGTTTTCTTTGTCTTTTAGCTTCTAATTCTTTCTTTTTTTCTTGTTCTTTTTCTCTTTTTTCAATATTTTGTCTTATTTTTTTATTTTGTTTTCGAAGGTCTTTTTCTTGCTTTGTTTCTGAAAAAAAGCTTGTAGGGATTTTTGTTTGTCGTTCTTCTTTTTGTTGTTGGATGTGTTGAAGTTGCTTAGTTCTTCTTTTTCTGATATCTAATATTTTTGATATTAAATCCTTTTCTTGATAATTAGTTGATGTATATTTTTTGCTTTTTTCCTTAGAAGTATTTTTGTTATTTTTTATGCAGTTATTACAATCTTCTTGAAAATTTGAGTTATAGATTTTGTTACAAGTTGTGCATTTTTTTAGCATGTGGCTAGAAAATCATTTTTAAATTAAAATTTTTCGTTGTTGTCTTTATCAGGATTCCTAGAAAAGTTTGCGTCGTCTTCTTTATTGGAATTTGGATTATGTGAAATTTTATTGAGACGAACCCTTTCAGAATAATCAGTTCTAATGACAATTCTTATAATTGGTTCCCCTGTTTTTATTGACAACTGATCGAACTTTAGTTCTTGATTCTTGTTTTTAACTTCAATTATTTCATCTGGAGAGGCTGCTAACCTGCTATCAAATTCTTTATCTTGTTTGCTATATTTTCCATCTAATGGCCTGATGTCTGTAACAAAATTATCTTCATCAATTGATTTACCTTCAACTCCTTTAAAAAGTTGTAAGGAATCCACTTTATTAAATTCATCAAATTTATCTTCTACCAATTGATAAAGAATTTTTTGTGTCATTCCCTCTTCTAAATATTTAAGAAAAAAACTTCTTGTTGAGTTAGTATCTAATTCTGTTGAATTTTCTGTATCAAGTTTATACAAAACTTCCTCATTCCTTAAAGTTTTATTTTTCAAATATTCATTAAAATCGTCTTCAAAAGATTTATACAGCTCAAAAAACCATCCATCTTTTACAATAGTTTCAAGCACTTTTGAGATGACATCAGTATTAATTGTTCCCAATTTTGCTTCAATGCTTAATAAAGGGTCAAACGAAAGGTCCATGGAATCGGTATTACGATTTGCTTGATTGGTGTTGAATGTCGAATGAATTAACAATCCATATACTTTTGACCAATATTCGGTCTGTTTTATTAAATTATCCAGTTCAACTATTCTCTGAGTACTGTGTTGAATTATTTGTTCTTCATTAGTGCTTAAATCATCGAGATTCAATAAATTATAGATCTTATTAATTAGATATACCCAATAAAGAAACATAGCAATGATTAATAATATTATTCTTGCAAATGTTATTTGTTCCCACCATCCAAAAAAGAATGTTTGAGGGATAATGTTTCCTAAAATTAAAAAATGATTAGTTACAAGCCCTACTACATTTATAAAAACTACAACACCAAATCTTTCAAGATTTCTTAAGCGTTTTGAAAGAGTCTGATTTTCATCAGTATTTTTATTTTGAGAAGATTTAGCTGAGGTAATTGAAGATAAAGCAGTAGTAAAATCTATAAATGCGTTATTCATTTGATCAAACATGTGTTCAATTAAGTTTTCAAATAATGTTTTACCTGTGCGAATTTCAATACCTTCTTCTTCCAAAACTTCATTAATTACTTCAGTTGAGTCACTATTTTGAATAAATCTGGTTTCATCACCCATTAGAGTTTCCAATTCAACCCCAGCAGGTTTTGTAATTACTGATAAATCATTTAATATTTGATTTTTAGAGAGTTCAGAAAAATTATTTGGCAGCTTGGATCCGTCAATTAAAGAAAATACTATTTCTCTAATATCTCTCCATAATTCTGGTATTCTTGTGTTTCCTCTACCTGCAGTTCCTTTAATTAACCTAGTTTCAATCTCTTTAATAAAATCAATTTTTTCTTTATTTAATTCAGGAGAGTCATCAAATTTTTCTACTGAAGTTTGAATGTTGCTGTATTGTGATAAATCTTTTAATTTATTGCCAAGTCTTAAATATTGATATCTATTTCTTATGAAAGAGAATATATTGATTTTTTTTGATTTGGAATCATTTTCAATGCCAATATAGCTCAATCTTCCTTTATATAAATCTATTATCTTATTGCTCAAACTCTTTACAACTAAATAATCATCATTAGAAAATTCAAAATTATCATTCGGTTTAACCCAGTTACCGTTTTCTGTTGAAAGGGACTCTAGCATCAAACCAACAGGGTCTGGACCGACTAACATTCTTGCATAATTTCTTGATATAATAACTTCTTTATCTGTTTCCCTATCTAAAGTCTGGTTCAAAATGCTAAGTTGAGAATTAAATTTTTCATTGTCAAACTGACCTTCTTTCATCCCTCTCCAAATAGATCCAACTGTCAGTGCAGTCATAGCAGCATGATGAAAATAATTTTTATGGATTTCATCATCAACATCTGTTGTAACTCTCATTGGGGTTGGTCTGTCAACAGGTTCTATTAAAATATTGCAGTTAGCATTAGTTGTGACAGCACTGAGAGGTTTCTTTTTAAACCATGATGTTTCTGGTATTAGTAGATTCAAATAAACTAATTTAATATTTGAAGGTACGCTTAAATAGTTTTTAAAAAAATCAAAGTCGGAATCAACATTAGTACTACCGGGTTTTGTAATGTTTACAAACCTAATCAAATCTAATTTTTCTGTCGATAGCCTTTTTTGCAAACTGTCTAAACTTTCTACATTTCCATCTATAAATTCTTCACATGAAACATATGTAGAATTTATATCTATTTTGTTAACTAGTAAAAAGTTTTTTAGATATCTGCGTGTAGCCCAGTTTGTTAGAACAGGGGTTATCTTTTCCTTAGTTTCCGAATCGGGTATATAGAGTATTGAAATATCATTCATGATTTAATGTAGCTCTAAATTACTACCATCACCTGAATTTTTATCTCGCTTAAAGTTTTCTATACTTTTAGTTAAACTATCCAAAATAGTTACAATTGTAGGTGCAATTTCCCATCCTAATCCTGGTTTTCTATCATACTCATCTAAATTCGATGAATATATTTCACGTAAAGAAATTTCCCTATATCCACCAAGAAATGTATTAGCTTGTAATAAAATTGTATCAATTTCTTCATCCGATTTTGATTCTAAAAATTTTTTGAACTCTTTACTTATTCCTTTAATATCTGAAAAGCCATCTTTATTTGAACCAAGTTTGATTAATCTTTCGTAAGGCTTAAGTGCATTTTTGTTAGTTTCAGTTGAAACAAGACCTATAGCAATTGGCATACTTAAAATTAGAGATCCAAGCTCGTCTTGAGTGTCGGGATAAGGTTCTATAAGAGGAGAAGGGAATTGCACATACCCAAAATTATCAATCTCAATTTCAGCAATTAGATTTGGGGTTTTATCATCTATGTCGCTTCTGTTTGTCTTATAAATTTTCATCAGCCTTGCAATAAAAAAACCTTTAATTAAAGAAGCTAAGTTTTCAGGGTGTATTGGAACAAACTCTAGTAGAGGTCTAGATCTTCTATGAACCCAAAAGTCAGCAAGTTCGTTTGCATATTGATTAGATTTTGCAGATTTCCACTTTTCAATAAATGGTTTCCAAAGTGACTTAACTACAGCTATATCATATGGCTTGCCAAAATAGGAATAAAATTTAATAGATTGTGAATTTAAATTTTTGGTAGTGAATAAACCTTTTACTTCTTCTTCATTATTGTTAAAATATGGAAGAAGTTCTTCCGTGAGTGCTTTTTTTACACTACTGTTAGAGATGTCAATAGGAGTAATTTTTAATTCATGTTCCTCTTTCTTTTCATGAATATTTTCATGAAGAATAGAATTTACAACGATTTGTGGTTGGGAATAAGAAATAGCCCTTTTAAAAGCATTTTGAAACTTAGTCTTTCTTTCTAAGTGCTCTACTTCACTACATCTTTCCTCATCAAGATAATCATTAAGTGATTCATTAATGTAGGTTCCAAATGGATTTCCTTCCTCAGTTAAAACTTTTGTCGCTCTGTTTTTAATGCTGTAAATATCAATATTTACTTTATACCTTGGTGCTTCTGGTGCTGTTCCATTATTTAAATAGCTTTTCTCTGGGTTCCAAGATTTTTCTATTGTTACTAAGCAATCACTAAGAATTTTTTTAATTTGTTGTTCATCTTCAATAGTTTTTAAATTTTCTGGATATTTGCTACCTCTTAATACTTTTTTATACAAACTATTGATTGCATCCTCTTCACGTTTACCTTTTTCTCTATAAGTTTTATTTACTAATTCTTTAAACTTTTCAACATACTCACTAGTGTCCTCCACAAGTACCTCGTTCTCTGAAGTGATAACAGCATCAGTAGGATTAACGTCTGGCCAAGTAGCGAGAATTTTTCCATAACCATTTTCAATGGACTCATCAAGATTAATTTCACCTTTTGAAATTATTACATTTAAAAGGCTCCTTATTTCCGGTAACACTTCTTTTACTACTCCGTCAACTAAGTCAGAAACAATCTTTGCAATATTCTCATCGATAATATATTGTAAATTTTTATTAATTTGGACTTTTACCTGACTCATAAGATCATTTTCTTTTCCAAATGAATCATCTCCTGCAACCTTCAATATGCCTTTGATATATTCCGAAATATTATTTGCCCAGGCCTGATTATTTTTCTGTGCTGCATGCAGTCCGTTTTCTTGTTCTAGTGCATCTATTAGACGTTGGTTTAGGCTTGAAACAAACTCTAAAGTTACTGGTGCCCCGAATTCCGATACAGTATCTGCTATAAAGTTTACAAATTCAATGTTGAAATTTCTTACCCAGCTTCGTGCATTTTTTATATGCTCAGCTTCTATTTCCGCAAAAAATGTTTGTCTACTACTGTCAAAAGAATTCTTAAGTTTCTCAGCCCAGCTATCATATGTACGTTGCTCGTTGTCACTCGTTGCAAAGTTAAATATTTGCTCTGCATAGTTGGCTTTTAAAGTTCTTGACTGGGGTGAAGCAATTTTTGACTGAATACTTTTTTCTATATCATTAATACCTCCTTCATTGTCTTTTTGAGTATTGGTGTTTAATCCAGAATTTTTAAATAAAATGTCATTGCTTAATATTCTTTCAGTTGCTTCTGATAAAGCTTTTTCTTTTGTTTTATTAATACCTGTATCTTTATCCCAGTGTGCTCTTACAAGATGAGTTACTGCTAATTTAGCTACTCTTTCTTCTGCATATTTTCTAAAATATTCTCTTCCTAAGCTAACAGAGGAATAACCAAGAGAATTAAAAGAGTCGTAAGGCTTTGTGCCATCAGAAATATTATTACTCAATCCAGTATGAGTAGGTTGGTTGGCTGATTCGTTTTCCCAGTTTGTTAACAAAAATGAACGAATATCAGCATCAATCTTTGGGTTTAAGACCCACTCTGCAATTAATTTGCCTGTGTTTCGAAAAATATCAATTGGTTTTTGAAAAGTTATTTTTTGATTCCCTCGTCCAATTAAAAAATTATATCTGGGACCTCTTCTCCTACTAGCAGGCAGGGACATATCAAACGCTTTCCATATGTCACTATCTGGTTGAGCAGTTTCACTATCATGCCATCCAGATATAATTTCACAGATTGTAAACAATGAGTTGGCAAAAATAGTACTATTTTGTTGTAAACCAGGTTCACCTAAAAATATATCTGGAGTGTACAAGATTCCAACGCTTTGGTCCCGATATATACCATTATTGTCTACAACAGATCTTACAATATCTGCTACATCTATTGTAGACCCTGCACCTGAACCACCTGCTAATGAAGATACATAGATTATCATTGGAGGTTTGTCGTCATAGATACCTGAGTCATCATCTGGATTTGGATTAATTGATTCATCTATATCTTCTAACTCAGCAAGAACTTTGGCATTTTCCATATTTGACAAAATCTCTGATATTTTATTGTGAATAATTGGATAAGATTTCATTGTTACTATTCGACCAATAGCTCTAAATTGGCCTGCCCCATCAATAATCTCAGTTTTAATTTTTTGTGCTTCTGGTGACCATTCTGCTAAATGGTTTTGTATAGCTGGATGCTTTCTCCTGAGGCTATAATCAAATGCATTAAATGTTGCCCCTGGTTGAGTTAAGGGTTGATAGTATCTATCTGAAATTGGCTTTATGCCTGTTCCTGTATCTAAGGCATCTTGATCTTGAGGAACATCAATCCATAAAAACTGCCATCCATCAGGCATAGATTTATTTACCGAAGAAAGCTTGATTTCAAGATTATTGTAAAGGTATTGTAATGTCTTACCTCCAGACCCTCCTAGGCCTATAAATAAATATCTTCCTAACTTCTTATCAGACATGTTTTAAATCTAACTTTAGATTGAATAATTGCAAATATTTATATTTAAGATTCATTTGTCTGGTTGCGGTGGAATAGTGTCGTCTGGTTGCGGTGGAATAGTGTCGTCTGGTTGCGGTGGAATAGTGTCGTCTGGTTGCGGTGGAATAGTGTCGTCTGGTTGCGGTGGAATAGTGTCGTCTGATTGCTTTGACGATTCGCTTTCGTTTTGAATTAAAGAATTATCAGAAGTTTTATTCAGGAGATATAAGTTGTTATGAAGAAATTGCTTAACCTCTTCAACAGAATCTTTTAATGATTCTTGATTGTTAATACACAGGATTAGAGAATATTTTGTTAGCTCATCTCTGACATACCAAATAGAATTGATACTTGGGCTTATCTTTAGAGCATTAATGAATTGAGAAGATGTTAGATTTATAATTTTATACTCAGACTCTATTAATGTTTCAGGTTTCTTGAAAAGTGGAAACATTTGAGATTTGATAGATACTTCATCATCAAAAATTACAAGCCGTTTCTTTGATTTAGAAAAAATTGGTATGGTTTCCCCATAACTTAAAGAATCAAGATAGGACAAGTCTAGATATGGAGAGTCGCTTGAGGTAGTATTTGCCCATTGAATATTTTCATTTTGAACATTGAACTCTAGCTTTAAAAGCCTCAGGTCGTCTGAATAAATTAATACATTTTTTAAATAGCTATAAAGAACAGTAGGTAAGTAGCTGATAAGTAAAAAAACTATAAAATAAATAATTGTGTATAAAATTCTTTGAGATATTGGCACATCTTTAAATTGTAAAGTAAGCAATTCATCATAAATAATCTCCTTTGCAGAAGGGCTAGTGTCAATAGATGATTCAATTATCAATTTATAATCTTGAACAAGGTTATTTGCACTCTCATTTGGAGTGGCTTTGATTAATACTGTTTTTTCTTCATTTCCTGATAGTTTTAATAAAATCTTTCCTGCGCTGAAAGTTTCATACTCATCTTCTCCTATTTTTACTTCCCACATAACAAAAGTGCTATTTGTAGATATCGAAGAAAGTTGTATTTCAATACTTGAAGCATTCGTTCCCCCTGATGCTATACATTCAAATACTTCAGGACTCTTTACCTTAATTTCACCAAGGTTTTTTTTACACTCAAATGTAGGGTGTGTAGGAGGTTCATTGATAAAAATTAATTTTGATGTAACAGGGTCAGCATCTTCTGGAGGCTCACCTTCTACAGCTTCGTATTTGATATCAGTAAGAATATAAATTTCGTTTGGAATTTCTTCAACTTTTGGTGTGAAACAAACTCTATGACCTCGGTTTGTCTTTTCTCCTTGGAGTGTCAATAAATTACTTCTTTCTTCTGCATCCTGAATTATAAAATTTATAGAAGTCACAATGGGAGGTTTATCTAGATTATACGTAATCTCAACACATTTATTTACTTCATACTGCAGAACTATTTCATCCTGAAACTTTGGAATTACTTCACCTTTTTGGCCAGGCCTCCATTTAACCGTTCTTCCATCTGGATTTTCTGCTTTTAGTGCAAATCGCCATAAATTTAACCAATTATCAGAGCTGTTACTAAATTTAATATTTAATCGCGCTGTATATTGACTTGTCCATTCAAATGATATATTTGTACTGTCATACGTAGTTTCTATTAAGGTTGAACATATTTGCTTGTCTTTGTCATTAATATTCATTGCGTTAGGAAAAACTATTTCTAAGCAAATATCATCTTTGTTTCTTCCATCTTCAACCTCAATTAATAAAGTGTACTCCGTTAAACCTCTTCTCATAACGGCATCAAAATAGCAATCTTCATTAAGATTTTGATCTTTAACACATATAAAAGAAGTTCCCTCAGCTCCACTAGTATTTCCACTACTTTGAAGAGCTATTCTAGAAAATAAACCAATTAAACTTCTTGGACCGTCTGACTTAACTACTACCGATTTATCATAATCTGTACCAAAAGATTGTTCCATATACTTTATTGCTACGTCCTGTTCTTCGGGTTTACTAGGGTTGAAAAGATTTATACCATAAATAAATACATTTTGACTTTGTAGTTGAGATATTTCGTTTTTTATGTCTGTTAATGATTGAAGTTTACCATTAACTATTGGTTCTCCATCTGAAATAAATATCCAGAGTTTACAACTATTACTTCCTATTTGGGATGAACTAAATTCTTGGACAGCTTGCTTAGATGCAAGTATGTAGTTTGTTGCACCATTAGCGTCGATAATCTCGTCTTTAAATTCTTCAATACTTTCCAGTGTGAATTTACTAGATTTTAAATCTATCCAACCACTTAAACCGTTTATCTGATTTGCTGTTGTAGCAAATGTGTTTATATTTATTAATGATTTAGTTTCTTTTAAAGTGCTTGATTGCGCATTTAATTGTAAGTTATATAAAAGTGTGCTTACAGCATCAAACCTAAAGCCTTGGTTATCTGAACCAAGCCAACTAATTTTATTTCCATTAGGATCTAAACCGCTAAATGCATTCATTGATCCTGAGGTATCAACACTGATTAAAATGGAGATATCTTTTTTTTCTTTAACACAAGTTTCAAATTTGTTTTCCCAATCTTCAACTTCTTCTTGGGTTGATGCAAAAGAGACACTACTTAGAAGTGTTGTAAAAGTAAAAACAAAAGTAAATAATATGTATTTTTTGATTTTCATAATAATTTGTTAATTGTTTGTATTATTGCAAACTGATAGGAAACAAATATGCCTAAAAGTAAATTCAAAAAAATAAATAGTTTTAGCAAGTTTTGACTTACTCCTTTGGAGTAGTTATTCCTAGATTTAAATGTTGTATCGATTGTTGTATAAAAACAGATAAGCAAAAAAGATACTGCAGTTGTTATGTATATTAATGTAGTTAAAAAAGACCTGTCTTCACTTGTCTGAAATTCAAAAAACATATTATTAGAAACAATTACAAATACAGTCAATACAAACAAAAATATATGAAGAAAAAAGATTGAAATTGGAGCTTTTTCAACTTTATACTTTATATCAACCATAAGTACACTTTAACAATCACTTAACAAATTCGACAGGAAATTATATTCTAAGGTTGTTATTGAAAGCTCCCATAAGTATTTAATTTCTATCCAAATTGAAATATATTCACAATGATAGCTTGAGTTTGGTGGCATCCACTCTTGAGGTGCTCTCTTCCCTTTTTCACGATTAGTGCTGTTGTCAACAGCTATTAAATGGTCTTCATATTCTAAATAATTTGCGAACTCCGCTCTTTTATAGTCTTCCCACAAATATGCACCTGAATACCAAGCATCATAAAGTGGTACAAAGTGGTCTACATCTAAATCAGAGGCAAAGAAAAATATTTCATCTGTGTAGGGGTCATACCATTCACCGCTATCTACTACACAGTTCTCATTGCTTCTAAATGAGATGGTTGAATAAGATTCATTAATTAATACTTCTGCTCTTGTATTTTGACAATCACTATCAAAATCCTCCCAGCTTCCAAAATAAAATTCTCTATCATAGTCAGGCACTCCTCCAAAATTGTCATTAATATACAGTTCTTGTAATTGCTCAGTTGTCCTATCTTTGAGGTTTGTATTCAGATTTTTTACTACTGACGTATTAGAGCTTGAGGGCATAGTTGTTACCACTGTCGTCTGGGGAATACTTGTTGGTTTTTGATTGGGTATATTTTCTTCATTTTCAGTTAAGGGTGTTATTGACATAGAAGGATTAATGGTTGTATTTATTACACCTGAGATATATATAAAAGCAAAACCCATAAAAAGAGTAATAATTGCATTTTTTCTATTTTTTAATTGAACGAATAATTTATATCCTAAAACTCCAACTGTACCAATTGCAATCATTATTAATCCTGAAATTAATAAAAGATCTACAAGAATTTCTGAAATTCTCAAAAGTTACTTTACCTTTCAGTCACTTTATCATAATTATATTAAATATAGTGATACTGTACCAACTGTTTTTGTAGAAGCTCTTAAAGAATCAAATAATTAATGGGTGGAGATGAAGTTCCAGGTACTAATTTAAAGATTGATTAAAATTACCTTAAGCCATCGACTCTGGAAAGTTAGAAGAGATTTTTAAAATTCCATTATTTGTCATGTAGAAATAATAATAGATATTATTTTGGGATAAAAGCTCATTTACTTTTTTAGAATTATCATTTGCAAATGCATAACCATACAAAGTTATACCACTTTGGTTATTTAGGTAGATTTCAAACTCATAAGGTTCATAGTTATATTTCAATAAGAATTTTCTAAGAATATTTAGATATTGCAAATTTCGAGCATTATTTTGGTTTTCATCCCAGAGGGTTGCAAACATAAAATTTGTAATGTCTTTATAATTTAGTAATTGGCTAAAAGCGTAGTTTTTTTTATTTATATGAAAAAGATGTCTTTTATCGTCTATATATAAAGCTAACTCTATATTTTTATACTTATTTTTTATTTCTGATCTCTCTTTAAAGTGCTTATCACTAGTTACATGCCATCCATTACCAAAAGGACATGGGTATATATCTAGACTTGCTTTATTTTTATTAAGACTTTTTATTCTTTTGTCATCTCTAGATTTGTATGAAATCTTTCCTATCTCTTTAGTAGTGCACTCAGTACAGCGGTTGGGTATGAAATCTTTATTTTTTAAATTTTTATATTTATATTTTTCAACACGCAACTTTTTTTTCTTATCGTTCATATTTTTATCTTGGTGTGTAAGTGTGATAAATTCTATATTTATTGAAAGGGTCACAGACGTAAACTACTCTACTAAAGAATTCAGCAGCCTCTTGAGCATTGATTAAGTAAAAATAAATTGTTTTACTTTTATCACAAAAACATTCTGTTTTATTTTTATAATTTAGATGGGTAAAATACTCTATTTCATTTCTTGTGGTGTTTGTTTCACGAATTTTATACTTTTGATAATTTGTATTCATTTCATCTAGGGTCTTATCGGCGGAACCTTCTGGTATTCTTTTATACGCTTCAATAAAATCATTAAATTCTTCTTCTTTATCTGACAATTGTTAAAGGCTTACTTTCTGATAATTTGAAACTAAGATTGCATCCCCAATTCCAGTTTTTTCACTAAGTTGTTTTATGTATTTTGCCTTATCATGGCCTGCGTGTGCAGGAATTATAGTTTCTGGCATAATCATTTTTAACATTTTTTCATGATCTCTTAATCCTGCATGACCAGATGTATGAATATCTTTAATAATATTGAGATTTAAATTTGTTAATTTATCTTCCAAGATTTTAAAAGATTTCTGATTTGTTTCCGTGGGGATTACTGAAGAAGAAAAAACTATAACATCTTTTTCTTGTGGAGTGAAGTCATAGAATCCGTCAGCAATTTTTGACAAAACGGAACCTGATTCTCCCTGATGCCCTGTACAAATTACAAAATAATCGCCTCTATTTTCAGATACTTCGCTTAACAGCTTCGCAACATCATCTCTTCTTTTAACAATTTCTACTTCCCCAGGTAGTTGAAGTTTTGAAAGCTTTTTTGAAATAGATGTATGTAGGTCTAAGCTGCTGCCAATAAGACAAACTTTTCTTCCTAAACTTTGTCCAGCTTCAATTAATGTTTTAAGTCGTACAACATGAGAGCTAAAAGTTGAAGAGAAAATTGTTTTTCCTTCAGCATCTATAGCTTCCAGTACATTGTAAAGCTCTTCCTTAACATCTTGTTCAGAAGGTGTTTCAATGTCATAATCTGCGTACAAAGATTCCAGAATTAAACACTTAACGCCTTTTTTGCCAAGTTCTTTGAGTCTTTTATAGTTAGGGGCCTCACCTATTTGCGGATGTTCATCAAATTTATAATCTACGGCGTACATAACGATTCCATAAGGAGTGTGGATAGCCAAGATTGCAGAATCTGGAACTGAGTGAGTTACATTTATAAATTCAACAGTTATATTATCTGTCACTTGATAACTTGAATTTAACCCTACCTCTATTAAATCAATACCGTTTTTGACAAATGTTCTATCGTATCTTTGATTTCTGAGGTCTTGTTTGATAAAAGCGATTGTATAAGGGGTGGCTATAACAGGTACATTTTTAAAAAATTTCATTCCAAAAGGCACTGCACCAACATGATCTAGGTGTGCATGTGAGGGAATTACAGCTTTAACATTTTTAAAGTCCGTTTTTATAGAATAGTAATCAGGAACTGCCTCTGCCTTAAGTAACTCATCATAAAATAACCTTCTTTGCCGACCATCATTTGTTTTAGTTTCTGCATCCTGATACCTTACATAGTTTTCCATACTTAAGCCCATATCAAGTATCACAACTTCATTATCTACTTTTATTGCTACACTGTTGCCTTCAATTTTTGAATATCCACCAATTGGTATAACTGACAAAGGCATTACAAATTACATAAGTTTTCTGACTTAATAATATGACAAGGTTCAGACCTACTATGAAGCTTTTCAACTAAATCGTAATCGTGAGTCAGGTAAATGATTTGATTCTTATCCTGCATACTTTTTAATTTTAACTTTTTTTATCTTTCTGTGTCAATAAATACTTATACTATTAAGGAGATATTATGAACAACATTAACCAACCAACAAAAAATATGATTCTTCAAGCTATTTACAGAAATTACCTCAACGACTTAGAGGCTATTTGATATGGCAATTAGGAAAAGAAACATCTATCAACCAAATCAGGAAAAGCCTTTCAAGCTGAGTAGAAGTAAGATTGAGAATTTTATCTCCTGTCAACGATGTTTCTATATTGATCGTAGATTAGGTGTCGCACAACCTCCTGGTTTTCCTTTCAATATTAACTCTGCAGTTGATGGCCTTTTAAAAAAAGAGTTTGATCATTACCGAGAAATAAAAGAACCACACCCTTATATGGAAAGACTAGATCTTAATCTCATACCGTTCCAGCACGAAGAGTTAGATGACTGGAGAGAAAACTTTAAAGGTGTGCAGTATTTTGACAAGGACAAAAATTTAATCATTACAGGTGCAGTTGATGATGTATGGTTTAATTTGGATACAGAAGAGCTTATAGTTGTTGACTATAAAGCAACTGCAAAAAATGGTGAGGTCTCTTTAGATGCTGACTGGCAGGATGGCTATCGAAGACAGATGGATATCTATCAGTGGTTACTAAGAAAAAATGGTTTTAATGTCTCAGATGATGGTTACTTTGTTTACTGTAATGGTGATAAGTCCAAAGAGTCTTTTTCTAATAAAGTTGAGTTTAAGGTTTCTGTTCTTAAATATTCAGGAAACACAGACTGGATAGAAGAAGCTCTAAAAGAGATCAAAGAATTATTGGATGGAGATTTAGTTCCAGTTGTAAATTTAGAGTGTGCCTATTGTAGTTACAACGAGAGTGTCAATGAGGTTGTAAAAAAGTAAGGTAATATGTTCTCTTCATCAAGAAGTGTTGAAGTTATATACCAATCAGCATTTTGAATTGTAGTCAATACAGACATCGCTTCTAGGGATTTCAGGAAGAATGCTCTCTCCAAACAGTTCTTTTGTGTAATCTATTTTTTCAGAAAGCTTTTGATTATCCATAAAACTCATTTGTTAGTTCTTGGTCTTCTTTAGAGAGGTTATATTTACTGTCTTCT
>Ga0222718_10002519_pt1 | contig 16383 bp, 8 predicted proteins | sample C33_27DmetaG_FD_165045 | JGI IMG/M metagenome (GOLD analysis project Ga0222718, IMG submission 165045) | Estuarine water microbial communities from San Francisco Bay, California, United States - C33_27D | ecosystem: Environmental > Aquatic > Marine > Unclassified | place: USA: California... | reverse complement strand
ATACGTTGTCAAATGAATCACTTCCGTCATGAACAAGTATTTGTCCAGTTGTTGGAGATGAGATATCTGTATCAGACGCACCTTCTAGTGAAGATGTTGTTGAGACAAAAGAAAGGTTTCCTGAACCGTCTGTTGCCATAACTTGGTTTGCACTACCGTCTGCTGAAGGTAATACGAAAGAGAGATCCGAAGCAAGTGTATCGGGAGCTTTAAGAGCAACAGAGTTTGTTCCGTTGTCTGAATCTTCCATTAACTTTAATGAACCACCTGAAGTAGAACCATTACCAACTTTTAAGTCGGCAGGGGTTGCACTTGTTCCAGCTAAGATATCCGTATAATACTTACCACCAATCGCTTGGATTAATGGAGTTGAGTTATCTGAGTCTACTGATTCAATAAAAAGTTTTGCACTAGCACCTGAATTCGCTCTATCTTGCACATACGCTAATTCACCTTCCGATAAGTCTGAGACTGTTGGAGCTGAAAGGCCTGTGCTTCTTTTGATTTGAATTACTGTTGCCATTTTTATTTTCCTATTATAGTTTTAGTAAAATTAATTAATTAATTCTCGTTCACTATCCCGAGAGATTCATAATATATAACTAGTCCACTCACAATGTGGGTCGATACCTTCACTGGTCGGTATCCTTGATTTGTATATTTATTTATACGATTAAAACGTTCCACCGTCCAAAACAGTAGTAGTTGTCCACTTATCTGATTCAGCATCGTATGAAAGTAGTCCGTTATCTGTTTCTGTTGCATTTACGTCTGCAAGTTCATTGATAGACTTTGCAGATATATTTACATTTGTAGATGAATTACCGATTGCAACTTGTTTTGCACGAATTGTATTGTTTTGTAATATTCTTGCTTTTACGTTTGCCATTTTATTTACCTTGTGACTCCTGGCGTCACTATCGCTTGTCCTTCGATTACTCTAGTGGTGACACCTCCATTACTTGTTATATTTAGGTCATAGACATATCTTCCACCTTCTAACCCTGAAGTTTGTGTATCAGTTAATGACAATGTGACTTGTCCCGCAAGTTCTGATATAGTAGTAGAAAATGTTTCAGAAACAGTTGAAGAACTATAAGTTTTTCTAATTTGTGCAGATGCAGTATAATCACTTAAGTCTAATATATCACCTGCAGAATCAGTCACATCAACTGTAATACTGAAGTCTGTTCCTTGGTCTATGTATAAATTTGCAATAATCGCCATATAACTATTTATACGAAATTATTGTTGAGTATAACTTGGATTCTTACTAAATCTAGCAGCAGGAACTGTTTGGTGAATTTTATCTGCAGTTCCTTGATTATTAACATAAACTTCGTCCAATTTATTTATTGTTTGTCCGTCACTATTTAGATATATGGCTTTAACCTTTGCAACTGGGCCGATAGTTCTAGTTGTTGAATAAGGTGTCTGATAAATGAAAGGTGACCTATGTGAATAAGGAACCTGATAAGGAACCTGATAAATGTTAGGTTGTCTAACAGTGTTTTGTGTATCAACCTGTTTATTCGTTGGGTGACGATATGTTGACGGTTGTTGTGCAATGTATGGACTTTGGTTTTGTGCTTGTGCAATGTATGGACTTGGTTGTTGAGTAGTTGCTTGAATGTTATTTTGCACATCTGCATCTGCTTGAACAATATTAGGTTGTTGAGCAATCAAAGGTTGTCTTAATGGTTGTCTTACTGGTTGACGAACTGGTTGTCTTACTGGTTGACGAACTGGTTGTCTTGCAGTAGACGGTTGTCGTGCTGGTAATGGTTGACGAACATTGGCAATCGCAGGATTTTGTGCAACAAAATAACTATAAATGGAAGGTGATTGATATGGTTGTGAACCAGTTGAATAGTAAATACTAGGCAACTGATAAGTGACTGGTTCTGAACTATACGGTATTTGGAATACGACTGTTGTTTGTTTATTCGCAGGGCCTGCTGGTTGTCCTGCGATTGTTGTCTGTCTGTTTCCTTGAAGAATTGCACCTTGACCAGTGAAAGGACTTCTATATGGATTTGCAACCTGTCTATATCCTATTCTATCATAACCGTCACCTCGTGGCCCTTGATAAGCAATAATTTCTTCAGGCTCAGGTAAGACCACAAGCTGTTGATACCAATATTCTGTTGGAGTTCTAGGTGACGCAGGTGGTGCAAAATCTCCTTTCAATGACACCAGCACTGGTGTCTGAGAGCTGACAGGCCCTACATCTTGAAAAGAACTGGTATATGGATTTTGATAAGTAAAAGGAGTCTGAACATTGTATTCACTTTGAAATTCTGATTGAAACTCACTTTGAAATTCTGATTGATAGTGACTTTGATATTCTGACTGCACATTATAAGGAGACCTTGAAGGTTGATTCACCTGTGTAATTGAAGGTGATTGATATGGACTTTGAAATGTTATCTGCTGTTGTGCATCGTAAGTAAATGGATTACTCTCTTGTGCATTTATATTCGTTTGCTTACTAGTTGGGTGTCTATAAGTCTGAGGAGTTTGACTTGGTGACTGATATGCAATTTGTGAATTTACAGACTTTCTCTCAACCTTTTGTTTTGTTTCTAAAGATTGTGCAGAAGCAGGTGTTTGACCTTGATACGGTTGTTGTATCGTTGTCCCTATATTGATGTATATTTCGTCTGACATTTCATTTCTATATTACGAACCATAGATGTCCGACATTGGTTCCACTTGCACTTGAAGGTGCTGTAGAAGTAATCTCGTAATCTAGTTCGACTGTATCACTATTTATTTCGATTCCTTTAGCTGTATTTACACTCATATTACCTGTTGAAGAATTATATGCAAGACCATCTCCACCAGTAATCGCATTTCTTGCGTCTGAGTCTGAATAGGTTGCACCAGCAGTAAATGTAAGTGTTCCAGCACCGTCATCATATGCAACTGATATATTACTATGTGAAGCACTTGTAATCATTGAAGCAGCAGCGTCTTGAATTCTTTCTGTAGTTGAAAATAAATTTGTTGTTCCTTCTGTAAGGTCGTCTGTATCACCACTTAATGAAGAAAGAGATTGGTTATCAGCAGGTTCCCAATATCCATTTGCATTGTCCCATGTAAGGATTTGACCATTTGTAGGTGTTGTGGTATAATTAATGTCTGATAATGCACTTGCAGAATGGTCTGCTATACTTGTGACTGTTCCTGAACTACCTGAAACATTTCCAGTGACATTACCACTGAGGTTTCCAGTGACATCTCCAGTCAAATCACCAACTAATGAATCTGCAGTGATACTTTTACCAGTTGCAAGTGTTAAACTTTCTTGTGAATAGATACCTGTTCCGTTAGAATCAAATTCTATTTTTGCACTTGTTGAAAGTGTAGTTGTTCTTCCAGTTGAAGAACCATTTAATATTATACCATTTGAGTTTTTATTGTAAATAGTATTTGCAGCGGTTTCAGTGAACTGACCGTCTGTTCCACCACCAACACCGATTGCACTTCCTAAGTATGAACCTGTATATGCATAGATAGTGATAACGTCACCAGCAGTTGCACCTACGTTAAGTGTAATTTCTGTATGTTTGTTTCCGTCTACACCACCGATTGTATAATCTGTTCCTTGTAATAAATGGTCTGAGTTTTTAAATACTTGAATTCTTGCACTTCTGAATACTAAAGAATTACCTACAGAATCATTACCTGAGAATACAGTTTGACCACTAGTTGCACTATACTTAAACTCTTGAAAGAAGAATGCTTTATCTTCTAAACTATTAAGTGCATCGACAAGGTTTCCAGTTTGTTCTGTTCTAAGGCCACTCTTATCACCAACGTCAACTGCAAGTTCGTTATACTTGGTTCTAAAATTTTCTATCGTTGAAAATTGGTCTACTGTTTTTGCCATTATACTTTCTCTATAAGTTGTGTTAACATAGATTTAATCTCGTCCATGTCACCCTTTAATTTATTTATCTCCTCACGTGTGTTTCTCATAACTTCTCTGCGTTTCATTGTTAATCTATATTGTTCTATATCCGTATTAACAATACCGTGAGAACTATCGTCTCTCACCAAGTGTGAGTGACCTTCAACTTTTACATACTCAATATCTTTCATTATGCAAGTGCCATTGTCCTTAATGCAGTCACTAACGGAACCACTGAAGTGTTTGTTCCTTGACCAACAATCTTAATTGCAAATGCACTGAATTCAGGCAAATCATTTGCAGTGAATTCATATTCTTTAAAGTTTCTACCATCTTGTTCAATTGAATTATCGGGTGAACCGTCTGTATTGAAGAATTCAAATCCGACATCGTCCAATGGTGTATCTTCGTCATTTTTAATTATCTTATACATAACCTTCAACTCTGTAGTTGGTGGTCTGAAGAAGTCTGCAATAACTTTAAGACTTGTAGCAGGTGTTTTAAGGTTCACTTTACGTGTCACATATACCATTGCATTAGAATCTCCCTCGGGGTCTGTAGAAGGGATATATGTGGTTCCTGTAGGGACATCTGAACTACTGTCTATGTTATTTAATCTGTTTGCAATACCTATACAACCAATTGTTCCCACGTCAATACATGGTGAAACATTCGGGTTGAATGATGCAAGTTGTAATTGACATTCGAATGACTTAGTTGAAGACATTTCATTTTGTTCGTTAATTGTAGATGCAACAACATTAGGTGAAGCAAAGAATGAGTTATCATTCAATGTTATGAAATTACTAGTGTTATCTTTTACGTATGAAGTTCCATTTACATAACCTTCGGGTGAACTCATTGCAGTTGTATACACACTACAAAGTATGTTTGTATTTTTAACTTGAATTGAAGGAATCATTGTATGTAATGCATCAAAGTAATAGTTTCTTGAACATGTTGCATTACTTCCACCACCGACTGTATTTTCTGAACCACTATAACCCGAAATAAAGTTATATGCAGAAACATCGGGAATAATTGTAAAGGAATCAATACCTCTGTTATCTATATTTGTGAACGTTGTATTTAATGAATCAATCGGCCAACCACCTATGGTATCACCAACTGATAATACTTCAAATTGAAGTGTAGACGTTCCAGCTAAATCTTGGTCAAAGTTTGTAATTGAAATTATTTCACCTACAGTATAATCATGTCCAGGCTCGTCAATTAATACACTATCGACTGTTCCACCTGAAACAACAACATGGAATTTTGATTTTCCATCTCCAACATCAATGAAAGTTCCATTCTGAGGAGTTGCATTTGAAGTAGTTATATTACCAAGTGTTAACATTGAATTTTGTTTTTCACCTGTTAGACCAGCAATAACTACGTTATCTTTATCACCAACTGAATCATACATTCCGTGTAAGTAGTTGTATACTTTAACATATGTTTGACCGTCATAAGTTTCAATTGGATTGTTTTGTAAACTTGAAACTGGTAATGCATCATTCTCAAATCTTAAATCTGATATTTTTGAAGTATCAAATTTTGCAACTTTGATTTTAATCTTCATATCATCAGTTTGTTCTGCAGTCCATGTGGAAGCATTCTGAGATAAGAACAATGAACCAGCATATGGTTGTCCTGCGATTGTTTGTCCTGTTGCAAGGTCTTTCTCACCCATTCTAGAAATGAACATATTGTATTCATTTGAGTTTGAGTATACAACCAATGCATACTCTACGTTTTCTTCTACGTATACTGGTGACTCGAAAGTAAATGTTGTTGCAACTGACCCGTCTGCAGACGTATTAACTGCAGAAGGATTATGTGTCACTGTTGAGAATGGTAATACTGTTTGGCCAGGATATCCATTTACCATGGTTCTGACTTCTACAGAAACAGGCATTGAAGCGTCTTTTGTTTCAAAGAACACGTCAACTGAAGTTAACATCATACCACCGTCTGCTTCACATAAGAATGATTGTGCAAGTGGGTCTCCCCAACCTCTATCTAATCTTGAACCTCTTCCAACTCTGTCTATAAACCTAGGTCTCCCAATTTCTCTTATATCTTGTAAGATAACTGGAGGTAAAGCAGGTGGAGTTGGGAATGTCACCACAGGCAAAGGTGCAATTACTGGTGCAGCTGGTGGAATAGGTATAACTGGCACTGGGACTTGAAGAACTGGGTCTTCAATTAATACTGGTGGTGTTGTATCTTGAGGTATTTCATTGACTCTCGGTGGAACATCAGGTATAATCTCAGGTGCAGTTGTATCGAAAGGTGCAGAGTTTAATCTTTCACCCCTTCTATCCATAGACCTTGAACCTTGTAATCTTTCAGTGACTACTCTACCATTTCTTGTTGATACAATCTCAGTTTGTGAAGATTGTAATAATCCTTGTGCTTGATATACTGCACTACCGTTTGAGGCTGGATTACTTAAGTTATAGAATGAAGAAGTAAGTCTTAGTTCTCTCTGACCTGTTGGGAATTTGTCAATTGAATTGTTTGGTAATTCAAAGAATGCACGAAGTCTTCCGTTTCCGTCTGTCTTACAATGTGAAGAAACTGTTGTTCCTCCGTCTTGTGAATAAGTTCCACTCTGAGGTCTTACAAATTTATTTACGTCTACATTATCAAAGTAGAAATAATGATTTGTATTTGGTTTTAAGTTAGTTGCATCTATCTCAATAGTCCTTGCACGCATGAAAGGAACAATTGATACTGATACAATTCTATCGTTTCTTGTTTCTACAAAGTCTTCTACGACACTTGTTGTCACACCAGTTCTTGTTTGAATTTCGGGTGTCTCTGTAATTTCTCTAGTGATTTCTAAACCAGCATTCCATTCACCACCTTGTGCTGGGTCTCCTGACCATGAACCATTTGAAGTTGATTGCACTTCTGAAGACACTACACTTGGTTCACCCGCCCATGTGGTTTGCCAGTTGTTCCAAACTGTTCCTAATGCATTTGTATTATCTGACAATACTGCATCAAAGTTTCCTTCTCTATTGATTCTAACTTCGGGTAATTGTTCTGTATCTTGCCATATATCTGTTTCGGGTGTCAACTTGACATTACCTACGAATGCAAATACGTGATATGGATTAACGTTTAATGTTCTAGAAGATTTGTCTTGGTTAACATAGTTAATCTCACTAAATGGAAGTGTTATTAAGTCACCAGTCTTCTTGTAGTTTGAAGAAGCATTAGTGTTTAATCCTATATCAAAGAACTGTTGATAAGACTGAGGTCTTAACATACCCATTTTAGTATCGATAGAACACTTATAGTCGGGGTGATTTACGTCACCAATCTTATGACCTCTAAAGTTATCTACTAAGAAACCTGACTTATATCTGTCGAATCCGTCTGCATCTAAAATCTGTTTTGATTGAGTATCTTTCTCAAGTAATGATAGTGAAGTGATTCTTTCTAAGTTAGTGACCCTATTGTTAATCTTTCCGATATCCTTCATAGTATATCGTCTATGGTCTTGTGACCTTATTTTAATTTGACTTAATTTATTAGTGTAAGGTGGTATTGATACTTCAAAAAGTTCTATACTATCGTCAAGTGCTTTTGGTTTAGTAGGTGATAACGCAGGATTACCTGTTGCAGTTTGGAATATACCCGACTTATGCAAGAATATTTTATCTATTCTTCCAACATAGAATTCTATATCACCGATAACACTTGAACCACTTACTGGGGTATCAACATGGTTTGCACCAGTTGATGATATGTTTGTTCTTGTTCCTAAGAATGAACGTCCATCTTCGTATGCAAAAGGAGAGTATCTTGCACCTTGACCAGCTTCGTCTGATAAGTCTGTTGCAGTAGAAGGGTTTTGGTTATTATCTGTTCCAAAAGAGGAGTTTCCTAAAACCTGACCAACTATAGGTCTGAAATCAACTGAGTCTGATAACTCAAAAGTTCCATCGGGTTCTAGTCCACCCAAGTCAACTTTGTTCGGTGAATATACTGGGATACTTTTGTATTCGATACCTGTGTATGAATTTACATCAAAGTAATCACCACCACCTGAAGCTTGGAAGTAATCAAACACTACTAGTATTTGATTATTTGGTGTTGGTTCACCAGGCTTTAAAACTAGTTTTGATAAATCATAGAATCCATCTCTCTGACCGTTATCAAAGAAATATCTATTTGTTATATTAGGTGAACCTGTTCCTATACTTGAAATTGTTCCTGTTGCACTTGAAGTTTGTCCTATGATAATTTCACCGTCTACAAAGGTATTATTGTTTGAATAGTAGAAGTATGTATCTGCACCGTCACCAGCAAAAGTAATAATGATTGCACGTGCGTCTGAAGTTTGTCCTACAATCTCTTCATAGTTTGCAAAAGTTCCACTTGTAGTAGTTGTTTGTAATTTAGGTGGAACTGCAGTTCCGTCAACACCTTCATATATTGCACGAACCTTAAATGCGTCTGCAACACCTAATGAAATTTCTTTATTGTCATATCCACAACCATAGAAATTACCAACAGACTTTTCACTAACTTTTAGTAATCTTGCACTTCTAAGTGTTTTATTTCTGTTAACTGGGTCTGTTATTTGAACAGTATATGATACTCTTACAGTTGCACCGTCATTGTTTGCATTGATACCACTGAATGTAATCTGTTGTCCTGAACCTGCTACTGCAGTTGAAGTTGTAAGTGTGTCGGGGTCAATTATATCTCCATTCGTAAACGAACCACCTGCTTGTTCTTCAACAACTGCAATTGTAAAGTTATCTTTGTTTACTGCACCGAATACACCGTTTGCACCAGTTGTTATTGAGAACTGTCCACCCGATATTTCAGTTGTGAACTGTCGTCTTACAGTGACCGATTCACCTGTATGAGATTTCACCCAGTTTCTTGGCCATGCGAATATTGACGCAGTTTGGTTTTGGTCGTATAATGTTGCACGTCTTCGTGTCACATTACCTTGGAATGCAACTGAAGAAGAACCAGTTAATACTGCATTTGTATCATCAGTGACACTTGCAATAACATAATTTATTGTATCTACTGGGTTATAAACTATATCACCCTCTTTTAATTCTGTTCCAAACTTAGTTCCAAAACCCGTAAGTGCAGTATTTGTTCCAAAGATTACTGTTCCTGTTAAAGTGTTTAATAAATCAGTGACAATGTCTGCAGTAAATATTTCTCTTGCAGTGTTATTTGATATTTGTGTAATACCTCTTGCACGGTCAATGTTGTATGTTCTAACAGCACTGATTTCAAAACCTGAAGAGTTTCCACCACCAGTTGCAGCTATTTGATTACCTACACCAAAGGTTCCTACTAAATCATGAACTTTGATATAGTTATTTGTGTAATCTACTTCTGCAACGATACCATGAGCACCAGTTGTTGTATCTTCTATTCTTTGACCAACTAAAACTGGTGTTGCATTTGTGATTGATACTAAATCAATCTTTGTTAACATTTTGATATCAAACAAGTATAAGTTATATACACCTGTTGTATGTTCGTCTATGTTTCTTACTCTACATAAACCTATCTTTTCACTAGCATTGGCTGCACCAGCACTTCCTACTGTATCATAAAGTTCTGCAACTTGATATGGGTCTAGTGTATCAACTCCACTCTCATTACCAAACTCAGGTAAAGAGTGAACGTTTGTGACTCTTAATTTGTTTCCTATTCTGACTGGTGTATTTGCATTGTCTAATGAAACTGTTGACCTTGCTTTTGGAAGACCGATTGTTGTTGTTCCAATCTTTTCAATTTCATAACCTTTAACATATGCTTTACCAGGCGATACTTGCATGACGAACTTAGATTCGTCACCACCATTTGCTTTTGTATATACACCACCATTAATTGTAGTGTCTAAGTGTTCTTTTAAATTTGGTGTAAATTGTCTTACAACGAAATCACCATTTGCATCAAAAGTTCTTCGTGCAAGAGTATGTTCGATTTCATTGTATATTGGTTTATCTATTTTTAATTCTATTAAACCACTGTTGACTCTAACTAGTTCTACAAAGTCTGCATCGTTTGTAGAAGTAAGTGTATACTTACTTAATACTAAGTCAAATTTAAGTCTATCTGCACCAGCAGCGTTTTCGTTTGTTGTTCCTTGTGAGTTGTCTAATAAACTTGAATCTTCTGAAGAAGAAACTAATGATTCTGTAATAGTTAAACCGATTCTGTATGAAGGAGCTCCTGAGTATTTCTCTAAGATAAGTTCTTGTGCTGGAACTTTAACAAAGAATCCTCTAATGAATACAACACCTTCTGATATATTTGCAATCGAACCTCTTCCTATTGGATTCGATAATACTGTTTTTGACTCGACTTGGAATTCGTTATTGTTTGAACCAACTTCAGTTATTCCACCATTCTCATCTACAGTCACTTCATGTAGTTCTTCGTCTGCAGAAAAAGTAAATGAATTATTTGTGTCTGTTCCTTGTGATTGATATCTAACGAATAGTGTGATTGGGTCGTCTGAAGTTTCTGCAGTTGAAGTGACAACTTTACCTACAACACCTGTTGTTTTACCTTGTAGTATTTTTCCATGGAAAGAAGTTCTGTAAGATTCAACTGAATCTGACCCTTGTGAATTTGGATTATTAGACTTTACCTTTACATAGTAAAGTTCCATATCTACATCAGATTGAGCACCAGTGACAATCGAACCCTCTTCAAATATATGATTACCAAATCTTTCAATTTGATTTTGTAGGATTGATTGAGACTGAGTTAATTCCCTAGCTTGTAAAGGTCTACTTGCACGAAACAAGACCTTTTGGAAATTTTTATCCTGACTGTAGTCGTCATAATAGGGTGATATATTTAAATCAGTTTTCTCTGCCATGTTTTCTCTCTTGTGGGGTCATTGTGACCCCATTAATTACATTTCGATAATCAGTTTGATATCTTCGATTTGGTCAGCAGCTCTTGTCACTGCACCCCTGTTTTCGACATACATTATTTGACCTGAATACCTTTCAACTTCGGGGTATGCAGCGTTAACTGAGTTAACTGCACCATTACCACCACTCCAATATGCAGTATCACTTGCAGTAAAGTTCACATATCCACCAGCACTATTTGCAACTGGGACATGAGAAACAACATTACCACTGATTGATACAACTTTAGATACTGCAACACCATTTCCGTCTACTGATGCACTCATAATAGTATCGTCTACTGATAAATCGGTGACACTAGCAAGTGTCATTTGTGAATATGCAGCTAATGAAGTTGAAGTTGCAACTGTTGTAGTTCCAACATTGAATGGGTCTTGTATTAAACCAATTCTTCTGAAATCGTTATCTACTGGGAAGTCACCTGAACCTTCAGCAAACTCTAATCTTGCATTAACACAAATAAAGTTTCCACCAAGTTCTTGAACTGGGTCTGCACCATGTCCATAGAAAGGTGATATGATTGGTTTTACTGCACCATTTGAACCACTACCGATACCTGAGATACCTGATACGTCAACTGAAGCACGTTTGTATCCCGAACCAGCATTTGTAATGTTAACATGTGTTATTGAACCTGAGGATACGACTACAGAACAAACTGCACCCGAACCGTCCCCAACAATTGATACACCTGTATATGTTCCGTCTGTATAACCAGCACCAACATTAGTCACTGATACGTGGTGAATACCTCCGTCCACTGCAGAGTTTTCTACGTCCCACTGAGCAGAACCGTCATCAGTTGCAGCTGAACCGATTGCACCACCTGAACCTGTTCCATCAACTTCGGTTTGAGCACCGATAGTTTTTACTGGAATAAAGTCGTTAGTGACAAATTTAATAGTTTCTGAGGCAGAAATTGTATACATATACTTCCAAATATAACCACGACCTGAGGCAGCGTTTGAGTCGGCAGTTTCTACTAAAGTAGTTGCACTTGTTCCTGTTGGTTTTATGTCTGATACAACTACAGCACCTGAAGTATCTCTACCAGTTCTGATACACTTATACACATTGTATTCATCAGTGATTACAAAGAATCTTGAATCGTATAAGTTAGTTGCACTTGAAGCTGGTGCAGTGTTAGTTGAACTGTAATCATGTGCATATTCATCATATGAAGTTCCTGAAGTCCAATCATATCTTGTTAGACCATGTGATACATCTGAAGAAGAAACCTTCTTCATTGCAATCATGTCTGCATATGAATCAATCTCTTCACCAACTGCATTCGCAGGTGAAGGTGGATTGTTTTCGTCTGTCCAATCGAATGAACGTCCTATGAATATATAACTTGACGAGGCACTCTCACCAAAGTCTTCCTTAAATTGTTTCGCATTGTGGATTCGAAACTTTTCCGTTATTATTGCTGCCATTTTTTTAATCTCCTCAGATTATTTATATACTATTTATAACACTATGCAGACTTAATGTAAGAACTAAATGCAATATTAGACCTTAAATTTGGAACGTCTGAATAATAGTTAACTGTATGTTGTGGGAAATAGGTTTCAAGGTCTGAGATTCGTAAACCTTCGGGTTTAGATTCCTCTGTCATGATATTACCTGTTCCATCTTCTAAAATTAAATCGTCATTATCTGTTTCGTCTTTTAGATAATACGATATATCGTAAACTTGTTGTCCTGTAATGGTATTTAGACTTCGTAAAGAACTACCTAATGGTGCATGACTTATGATTGAAGTCCTTTCTGTTGAGATATAGTTATCTTGTATATCGTCAAACGTTGCAGATTCCATTTGAATAACACTACCGTCTTCAAAGATAAATCTATCACCTACAATTTCACCAGCTGCTTGTTCAACAAGACTTGGTTCTAATGCAAATATATACATTTCTTCTTCATATAGGAATTTATTACCGTCTTCTAATAGGAACACTTCGTCTTGTTGGTTTCCTACGGATACTATTCTTCCTGAATCAGACGGTCTTCTTTCATTACTTCTGACTAAGTAATCATGGTCTGCTGTGTCAACTGCAACTGTAGTGAATCTAGTTTCACTTGCACAAGTAATACTTCCACCCATACCCGAATGGAATTGACAATAGTAATATAGTTGTGTTGAAGTTGTTTCATGCACACGAATTTCTGTAATCATGTCTCCTCTTACAGTCACACCGTCTGTATATTCACTTCCACCACCGTGTGTCCCGTCTGCAGTTGTTGAAAACTTAAATGGGTGACTGGAAGAATGTTCGAAATGATAAGTGTGACCTCTTAATAGAGTTAATGAATTATTATTGACTCCGTCAATTTGATAAACATTTTGTGAACCATTATTAACAACATTAACTACTTTAACTGTAGTAGAGTTATGTCTTTCTGTTCTTCTATTTTGAAGTAATGACCCCATGACAAAAGATTGAATTTTAAATATGTTTAAGTGTCTGTTTCTATGTGAAGAATCCCCATACTCTGTAAATGGTTCGGTGATTGCAAGACCAGTTCTTGGGTCTGTTTCAACTGTAGGAACACCTGCGTCTTTTAGAACAACCAATGGGTCATTCATTTCTTCTTCAGTAGTCCAAAGAAGTATTTGTCTCATTGAATTTGCAAAGGCATTTGGTTGTGTTAATACTGGTGCTTCATGAATAACAATTGTAGGTCTAAATTTAATCTGTTCTTCTACAACTGTATTAACTGTTTGTTTGATTGCAACCTCACCAAAGAAAATATGTCCAGCTGGGTGTAATAAGTCCTTGACAACTGACCTATATTTGTTTATACTTTCTCCAACCTTGATAACATATGAATGTGTTTGATAGAATCTACCGTCTTGTATATTACTTGCACTTGCATCAAGTGTAGATTTGTCTCCAAGTAATTGTTCTTGTATTACACCCTCACCAGCAACTTTACCTCTAGCTTGATAAGGATTTGATTTTAAAATCTTAAATGTATCTACATTATTAAAATCTATAGTTTCGTTTGTTAAGAAACAACCATTTAAATCAGTGTAAGTCAATATGTGTCTATCTGAATCATAAGATACAACCTTTGCAGTTGAACCTGATACTCTTCCTTCTAAGACAATGTCTTTTGTAAGGTTTGCAGTTGGGGTAGTAATTAACATAGGGAAGTATGAAGTTGAATCCATAACTCCGTCATAGTTAAAATTGTCACCCTGTTCTTGAATGTTTAGTGAACCAACTCCACCAATAGTGTCTGAATATGCAAATATTTTTGCACCTTCACCTTTAGATACAACTGCTTGTGTATTTAATTTAACAGTATTAGAGTTTCCACCAGTAATTTCTTCACCATTAACAAACTCACCTGTATCTGATGATAATCTTTTAACAACTAATCGTTTATTTTGTGAATCTATTTTTAAGATAGTTGCAGTTGCATTTGAGGTTGTTCCAGTGACAACTTCTCCTACTTGGAAACCTGTCAAGTCTGTAAAGTAAATATATCCGCCTGGATATACTTTAGGGATTTGTTTATAACCACCACCAGGCGACTTAATCTTAATACTTCTAATTTCTGAATTTACAGTTTCTTGTTGAACTGGGTCTCCGTCTTCCATTAAGAGTCTCATTTTTCTAGTATAGATTTCTATGAGTTCTCCACCTGAAGGAGGGGTGACTAAAATAACTCTATCGTTTTTATGAGTGTAATCAGTAATCGGTGTTAATAAGATTCCGTTGTTATACACTTCAACACTTTCGTCATTAAAAACAATAAAGTTTCCGTTGTTATCTTTTCCTGAAATAATTGGGTCACCTGCGATTGCAGTATATTCGTATTGACCCCAAACAGTTGCACCTTCTAAAATTATCTCTTCACCAACTGCACCGATAACTGCTTCTGCACCACTACCTTGTGAGTCTGACTCAAAGACAACTAAGTCACCGCCTTGATAACCAGCACCACCGTCTTCAATATAAATGTGGTCAACACCACCTTCTAATAAACCATTGACTACTGATTTTGCAATTGTGGTTGAACCGTCTAGTTTAGAACCTGTAAAATTAACAGTATCATTTAAAGAGTATAAAGAACCAAAGTTTGATTGTTCTAATATAACACCACTGTTGTCTTCGAATAAGATATTACTATCTTCTTCTTCGTTTCTAATATAAGTTGAAGAAGAGGAATTGATTATGTCTGCAATTAAACCAACAACTTGTGCAGTTGTGGTTGTCAATCCGTCTCTATCTAATAATGAGACTTGTTGATTGAATTGAAATTCACCCTTATGATTGTCTGTAATTTCTAATGAGTATTTTCCATTTTCAGTATCAATTGGAAATATGTTTTCTACAATTGATTCTGCAATTATTCTATTGTTTGCATCATATTGAATTATTCTATCTGTAGAACTTGGAGCTACTCTCAAGTCTGACATTATAACATTTACTCTTCTCTTCTGAGAGTAATCTGATTCTGATGCATATATTGTTTCGTTGTCGGGATATCTAATCTCTGCATCTTCGTTGTAAAGAATCCTCATTAAGAATTTTAATGATTCTGCAGTTCCCTTTTCTTTATATAAATCTGATATACCTTTAATCGTTAACCTTTTGTTTTGTGTTTGTTTAAGGTCTAACGAAGGTAAAAAATCTGTTTGGAAATGTTGTAGAAAGTCTTCTGAAGTTTTATCGATATCAGAATAATTTAAAATCTTATTATTTGCAATAATAGTATTTTCTTTGTATCCACTAACTGTTCCTGTTTGTTTTGACTTCCTTCCTGTAATAGTTTCTCCCTCTGAGAAACCAAAACCTGAAATTGAATTTACATAAATCTGTAATCCATTTATAGAAGTAATCTTTGCAACTGACTTTGATACTGAACCAACTACATACTCACCCACTATCCATGGGTCGGCAGTTGCAGTTGGGTTTGCACCCGTTGATTCGTATATTAATTTTGAAGTGTCTTCATCAGGTGAAGGTCGAACAGTTTGGGGTTCAGCAAGAACTGACCCCGAACTGTCTTCCAACATGATTCCGTCTAAGTCACCTTGAGCAGAAAGTGTAATGATTTCACTTTCGAGATATTCAAAGTATGATTTTAAAAATAGTTCAAAGACTGGTGCTTCAGACTGAATGTAATCAGGCAGAAGTCCACTTAATCTATCAGTAAGTCTTTCTATTTTAAAATCGTTATTAGACATAATCTTAGCTTAATGTAGCACCTAGGTTTGAAACTGGGAACCAGTTTGAACCGTTCCAAATACAAACAACTGCATCACCTTGTCCAGCAAGAATGATTTGGTCTGTTGTATCTGAAGAATAACCCCAAGATGATACTGTCACTTCTGCATTTGCAGAAGAACTATCTGTCTTGTAGATTACTTTTAATTGACCAACGTCTGTTCCGTCATCTAAAGTAAACTCAACTGCTGAAGAACCAGTCAGTGTGATTTCACTTGCAAAAGATGATGCAAGGTTAGACGCAGTTGCAGTTAATACTGTTATATCGTCAACTGCTAAA
>Ga0222718_10002514_pt1 | contig 16394 bp, 20 predicted proteins | sample C33_27DmetaG_FD_165045 | JGI IMG/M metagenome (GOLD analysis project Ga0222718, IMG submission 165045) | Estuarine water microbial communities from San Francisco Bay, California, United States - C33_27D | ecosystem: Environmental > Aquatic > Marine > Unclassified | place: USA: California... | reverse complement strand
TTTTTCTCTTCTTCTTCTCGGAGTACTTGTCGTGCTCTCTCTGCTCTTATATCTGGTGTTATATATTGACCTGTTAAACCCTGACTTAATTCTTCTTTGGTGTAATCAAACATTCCTTTGCTAACCGGTTGTGCTACTCCAGTCAATGCTCCTGTTTCAGCAGCTGTTGCCAGCTCTCTACTAACATCTATTGGTCTAAAGATTCCTCTCATAACATCTCTATAGTTAGCTACTTTAGCATCTTTTAATTGTTTTTCTATATCTCTTTCGCTCATGCCAAGAGTTCTAGCATCTTCGATTGCTGTATATAAATCTCTTAATACTCTATATCTTTTTTCATTTGAATTGATATAGCCTTGTATAAACTGTTCTGCTGTTTGTTTATCTGAGCTTCTTAATAATCTATTAAATTCATTTGTAGCATCTTTGATTGCATCGTTAGCTTCAAATCCTCTGTATCTTAAAGTTCTATCTATCTGTGGCTTAACAACTTTCAAACCACTGAATGCCTGAACTAAAGTTTCTGCAACATCTATTTCTTTACCAGCTCTGTCTAAAATTTTAGCATTGTCTCCTTGTTTGTTTGTGCTACCAATAACAGCTTTAGGAAAGTTTTTTGTTTCAAGTCCAACACCTAATACTCCTTTACCAGTAATATCTGGCTGAACTCTAAATGGTGTTATTGTTGGAAGGGCAGTATCAATAAAATGTAAAGTACTCTTTAAGAATTTTTCAGAATCAGAATCTGCTTTCCCCCATATTTTTCTTCCTGTTGCTGTCTCTCCAGCATATCCCTCTAATAAAGCTTGCGCTGAAAATGCAGGTTCAACAAATGGTTGAAACATTTCTCCGACCATTCCAAAAGAAGAATCAAATAAAATTTTTGACAAAGATTCTTCGTCTCTATTACCACTAGCTACTTCTTGAAAAACTCTTTCTACTGGTCTTCTTAAATAATCGTATGGGTTCATATAACTAAAGTTAATAAACTGTGTTGGATTACCATCTTTATCTGTAGCAATAGGTATTAGAGTTGCTGTGCTATCCCAAGGTGCAGCAAAAGATCTTTTATATGCATCTACCTTTTCATCGGTAGTCCCGGTCAAAGCTGTTCCAAGTTTATATAAACCAACAGGCAATGCAGTTGTAGTAGCAACAGCACCGGTTAATCTTCTCATACCAATTTTTTGTATTTCTTTATTATCACTGGCCAATTCTTTAATGGATCTGCCTAATGCATTGTATGTGTTTCTCATTATCTCAGCAGGGAAAGCAACAAAGTTACCTATCGGAGCTCTTCTAATTACTGAAGAAACAAATGGCACAACTCTTTGATAATTTTGTACTGTGTTTAAAGTTATTTCAGCAGATTCGGATCTGATAAATTGCTCTAATCCTTCCTCACCATATTTATCTAAGATGTCTTGTGTTCTTAAAGAAGCTTTACCAGATGGAGATGTTTCAATAATGTCTGCAAACCTCAACATGTTTTTGCCTGACTCTATTGGAACTAACCCAGTAGTATCTTTTAATAAAGCATTCCTTAATCTATCTTTTTCATTGTAATAATTAAATGTACGACCAGCATCGTCAGTCATCCCGTAAGCTTTTTCAAAAAATCTTATGCCTGACTTGTCTGCTACTTTGCCAAGCTGAGATACAAAACCACTTCTTTCACTAGCTAATTTTGCTAGTTCTAAAGTTTCTCCTAGTTGAGCACCGCCCTTTTGTTGAATGCCTTCTTCAATAAGTTCATTTATTTTTTCTCTTCTTAGTTGTCTAGTTTTTGGGTTTATCAAACCAGCAAAAGTATTTTGTACAGCATCAGTAAATTTACCAGTGCTACCAAGATTTCCATTTAATAAAGAAAAGAAAGGAATACTAGTAAAGTTTCTTATTTGAGCTCCGGGTGAAAGCACTGTTTTACCATATTGTGATCCAGCTTTAACTGCTAGAAATCCTGTGTATAACTTTCCAAGTATAGGCCATTGAGCTTTGGTATCTGCTGTAGCATCAAGCAATGCATTCCATACATCTTCTCTTGCATAAGTTCCAGCTAATGCGCCAGCATCTTCATCGAACTGTTTAAATATTATTTGATTTCCTTGGGCATCATAATCTACAAGTTCTTTTAATTGTTTTCCTTCAGCATCTATTCCAAATTCTTTTGGTTTTAAAAACTTAACGCCTCCAGTTTGAGTAGAAACATCATCCAATCTTTTAATGTTATTAAACATTTCTGTTTTTCCAATAAGATTAGATAATCTTTGAGAGGTCAAGCTAGCTGTTAATTTAGTATTGTTTAATGCTCTTCTCCAATCTGTTTCTAAATAACCAGCAGCTTCGCCTAATGCCATTCTTACTTCTGGCAAGTTGTCTAGTTGTCTTCCTTTTAATATTCCTTTATCAGCATTAAGACCTTGCAAATACATTTGATTAGTATCAAAGTTAAAACCATTTTTATTTTTAGGTCCGGGATTTAATAACCCAAAAAATTCTCTTTGAGCTTCATCTCTACTTAAACCAAATTCACTTTGAATTTTTTTAATAGCTGCTTCTTGAAATTCTGGATTAACTTTATATCCTTTATCAATAATAGATTTATAAACTCTAGTACCATACGTGCCAACATTTTCTGCTATGGCATCTCTTAGTTCTTGCGGTAAGAACAAATGCATAAAACCATCTGCTCCTTCATCACTATAATTTAATACTTGTTGAGAATAAGTATCAAAGACATCTCTGTTTGTTTTTAAAATGTTTGATATCTTTAAACCATCATCTAATCCTAAAGATTGATAATCAATAAAATTATTTTCTATGCTTTTTATGTTGTCTTCTGCAGCGGCCTGAATAGCTTTTGCTCTTTTTATTTTTTCAGCTCTTTTTAAACCTGGCTCCATGTAATCAACTCGTATGGTTGGAAACATAAAGTCTTCAATGCTTCTAGATAAACTCAAGGCTGTGTCTTGGTTTATCAATCCATTGTCTACGCTTCTGCCAACAGTATTAATTACTTGATCAAATGCTCCATCTACCGCATCTTGATTTGCTTTCACCATAGCAACTTTGGCACCCATTACTTCGGCTACCTCTTTACCTGGCCTAGCTCCAACATAAGAAAAATTTTTCTTTAGCCAATTGTACATACCAGTATTTGCTTCAAACGCTGTCTTCTGTAACTCGCCGGGCTTAGTAGCTCCACGAGCGCTTTGTATGGTTTTTGCCATGAAAGATCCAACAGGAGCTGCTAAATCAACCAATGCTCCAGTTGTGTTAATGGCGGCTTTTGCAACCAAAGGTAATCCTAAAATAAACCCAGCACCTTCTGCTGCTACTTGGAGTTTATCTTTTAATCTTTCTGAAGCGGCTTCTGCTCCTTGCAATCTAGCAAGCCTTGTCTCATCAGACTCACTATCTAAAAACATATCTTGCAATGTTTGTATATCATCAGTTGCTACTGCGCCATCTACTACACCAGCGCCAATTGCTTGCCCGAGCTTTCCAACTTTTCCTGTTCTTGCAAGAACTCCAGCAGCTCCAAAGCCAGGCAATCCAAACTGAACTAAATATTTGGTTATCTCTCCTGCTGTGGTTTCTGCTTCTCCGGGTGAAATGCTATCGTAGTATTCATTGATATCTTTTGTTAGGTCTTCATCGGTAAAGTAATCGTAAACAGAACTAAGTGTAGTTAAGCCACCCCTACCAATATCTTGTAAACCTCTAACTGCTTGTCTTCCAACATCTCCAAGAACACTAGCCTCTCCCTTGGTCATAGCTTCAACAGCTGCTGCATGATCTGCTTTAGCTTTGGCTATGGTTTCTGGCTTGGTGTCTTTTATGTATGTCGAAGTGCCGTCTGGAAAATCAAGGTATGGCATGACATTATGATGAGCCTGATAGTTTAGGCTTGAGTATTAAATTAGGATCTCCAAATAGTGCAATCCCTTGTTTTTGTAAAGCTGCTAAATCTCTTGGAGTCATTGGCTCGTCTTTGTAATAAACTTGTAAATCTCCATATTTATCAGGACCATAACCACTTGTATCCATTAAAGATCTTTTAATTAAGTCGTATTGTAATTGAACTTTTTCTGCATCAACATCTTCTAAGATACCAGCTCTGGTTCCTTCTAGCTCTAACATTTTTGCATACTCCTCTGGATTTGCTTTGAAGTATTCTAATAGTCTAGCATCAGCAGGCAACATCTCAGCTTGTCTTGTTTCTTCACCAAGATAACCTTCTCCAAATGCTACCACTGGATTCACAGGAACATAACCTTCTACTGGTTTCATCATGTTTAAGAAACCTGCCATCATTTTTTTGGCAAAGTCTGTATCTCTAGAAACTTTATCCATGTAACTAGATGGAAGTGCTTTTAAGTAATCTAAGAATTTTGGTTTCTCTACAAAGTTTCCTTGATCATCTACCTGAAACCCTTGATTTTGAACTAGGTTATATTTCATGATGTTTGCCCACTTATCGCTAGTAGCAATATCATCTATATCAAAAGTTTTAATAATGTCGTCTGTAGTCGTAGAGTCTTGTCTTATAGTTGGCTCTTGAGGTCTTTTTGCATCAGACTTATCTCCGCCGGGAAGAAGCGAAGCTCCTGCAACAATACCTGCTCCTATAAGAGTTGGCTTAACAGCTTTTTTAATCATACTAGGTTTAGCCGCTTGAGCAGCTGCACCTTCTGGAATGCCATCAGCTTTTTTAACTTCATCAGCTTTTGTGATTGCTTCGTCAGCTTTCTCTTGAACTTTCTTTGCAGTAGTTGGAGCTGGCTCTTCTTGTTTTACTTTAGGTTCTTCTACTTTCTTTGGTCTTGTTTTAGGCTTGGCTCCTTTTGCAATCTTCTTTGCAACTCTTCCGCCTTTAGCCAAACTTAATATTCCGCCATCGGCTTTTTGTACAGGCTCATCTTCATAAACATAAAACTCTTCAGGCTCTATATTTAATTCTGTAAGCAATTCTTCAGGAACTACATTCTTTAAATACCTAGGTTCAATTTCTGATACAAGATCTATAAGCTCTGGTAATCCACCTTCTCTTTTATAGTATTCAGGATCTGCTCTTAACTCATCACGAGCTTCATAACTAAGAAGTTCTCCACCGGTAAGAGGGCTTTGAGTAATCATATAATCGTATTCTGGATTTCCAAATAATTGACTTGTTTTACTGTGAGGAACTAAATCTGCAAGCTCTTGTCTAGCGGCCATTTGTCCAGCCATTCCTGTGTAAGTTTCTCTTGTTGGTCCAAGAACTAAGCCTTTTGCTTTTTCAGTTTTTTCTAAAGTTTTTCTAAGTTTGTTTCCTTTGACTCCCATTTGCAAAAGCTTTGATGCTATGGCCGCTGGTGGAAATAACATTAGCGGAGCAATAGCGTAGTCAACAGGATCGGTTGGATCAAATATAAAATCAGTAATGTCTCTTAAGTTTATGCCAGAACCTTCAGCAGTTCTTTGTAGATTAAAAAAACCTTTATCTACATCACCGCCTTCTTGCATTTTCATAGGCTCAAGGCCTGACATGATTCCTTTCATGTTATTGCATAGCTCCGTAACCAGTCATTAAAGTTCCAGCTGCTCCAACCAATTGTCCTAATGCTGTTGGTTGTTGGTAAACACCACGTTGATATGCACTTGTACCAGTGCCACCAGAGATGCCACCCATAGGAGCACCAGCTAGCATTTGCTGTCCAGTTAACAATCTTTGTAATGGTTCTTGAGCAAGCTGTTGAGCACCAGCGAATTGTCTTGACAATGCTGCTTGTTGAGTTGCTTGACCTTGAGTTCCAAGCTGACTTAGTAAGTTTACTTGATTGGCTAATTGTTGTTGAGTTTGTTGTCCTAGGCCTGCAAGCCCACCGCCAATCGTGCCAAACTGTCCACCAAGCCCAGCGGCTAGTTGTCCTAATCCGCCCATGGCTTGACCAATCTGAGCTTGTTGTCCGCCTAAGCCTGCTTGTAATGATGCTAGGCCTTGGCTTGCTTGTCTTTGTTGTTCAAATGCTTGTTGTGCTTGCTGTTGAGCTTGACCAAACCCAGCGCTTCTAATTCCAGCGACAGCTTCGGCTGCACCCCTACCTGTTTGTCTTGCTAATTCTTCTTGAGTAAGTCTTCCTCTAGCACCGCCAAATGCTCCTGCTGCTATAGCTCTATCTCTAAGACCTATATCTGCTTGAGCTCTTTGTCTTCCTATGTCTTGTAAGGTTTGTTGTACTACAGCTTCTTCGTATGGGTCATAGAAACCTTTTGCCATAGATGGATCGTACATTCCAGTAGTTCCACGAGCAGTTTCTTCAGCTCTCATAAGAGCACCAAGTCCACCACCCATAGCTTCTCTGGCGCCTGGCAAATATCCGAAAGCTTCTTCTAATGCTCTCTCTTGCCTTCCGAAGAGTCGACCAGCTTCGGTAACATAAGGCTGATACTCACCTAGTCGTGCGGCTTGCTGGCGGGCTTGTATTTGTAGTGGAGTTAGCCCGGCAGTTTGCTCAATGGGAATATCTCTTGGTCTTGATATAAGACCTTCGTATTCACCAGGCGCACCAAAGTAAGACGCTAATAATCTTCTTGAGTAATCTTCTATATAGGGAGAAACAAACGAATAACCGGTTTGGGGGGTAGTAATTACTTCCGCTTCCGGAGCTTGTTTTGTTTTACTTAGACACATCTTTTATTTATTTCCTATAATACATACCACCTATTTGGTGAAAGCCTTTTTTATCAAATAGTTTCTTGGCTCTTTCTACACCGTCTAGGTTGAAGATGCCGAGAATCAAAGGCTTGTCTTGTTCTTTAGCATATTCTATAACTGCATCCATTAAAAGATGGGACGGTGGAGTTTGATCTTTTAAATTCCTATATTCAGGTAATACATAAAACCATCCATCGCCTATGTATTGCTCTGCTGACCACCAATAATCGTCTGGCGCGACTGCAATACTACCAATGATTCTATCACCGTCTAGTACATTATACACAATACCTTTGAATAAAAAATGATTTATGTGACTAGAAGCTCTACCCCATTCTATTTCAGGAGATCCATCTCCAGATAAGGTATGTTCAGTCCAAAAGTTTTCTGCTAAAAAATCAGCTATGCGTTTTCCATTTTCAGGAGTTGGTTCTAATGCTTCTAAGACAAAGCTCATCTGAGCATCTTAGCGATTTCTTCTCCGAACTTTTGCATCTTGTACATTTCACGAGCACCCATAAGTCTCTGTTCGTACTCATCGTTAGGATCTGCTCCTGCTGCAATGCCCATGCCTCTAACGGCCGCTGAGTTAGTTACAAACTCTCCGTCACTTAACATGGCTGGAATCTGATCACCTCGCTCTCCTCCGGGACCAGTTACTAATTGATCTCTTTCTACAAATGTGCCATCTTTAGCATATAGCTGACTAGCTATTCTTCTTGGTTGTAATGCTTCTACATAAGTAGCTTCTTTGGGAGGAGCTACTAATGGAGAGAATGGAACACCTTTTGCTTGCGCATATATCTTTGATACTTCGCTTGGATAAAATTTATAAACATCAGGGGTGGTGTCTTTTGCATCAATGCTTATAGAAGCACCTGGCATAGTATCTCCGTAACCCATGCTTAAAGAAGTTATCCCAGATGATGGTGCGCCATAAGCTCTAGCTAAAGTAGCCGCTGCTCTTTCTGCCTCTTTAGCTGCTATTTCTTCTTCTGTTAATCCATAATCTGAATCAACATCTTCAATACCTAAAACATTTTTTAGATAATCTCTTGGATCAAAGCCATATCTATCATTTTGATAATTAAACATAATCTTGTCTTCTATACCATCTAAGAAAGGATTGTATGTCATGCCGCCCTCTCTCATTTCCATTGGCATCATTGAAGCAATCCCTCCGCCTGCATATCTTTTTATTTGAGGTATGCTTGCTTGAGATCCTTCTATAATTTGACTTTTAACAAGCGGAGAAAAATCTGATGAAGCACCTATCATTTCTAACATTTCTCCCATAACTTCCATTTTTCTTTTTCTTTCTTTATCTTTATCTTCTTCAACACCTTCAGCAACATCTTCAAATAATTCTGAAGATCCTTCAAATCCAATTAAATCATCACGAGCGTCATCTTCTGCTGTTCTAGTTGCTTCCATATAATTTTCGTATGCTGTTTTTTCAGCGTCAAAGTCATCAATATCGTAATCAATATCTAAAGGTTCAACAGAAAAATCCATAGCATCAATATCAATTGATTTGCCTGGTAAATTTTTTGGAAGATTTATGGTTGGTCCTGCTGCTAACATTGGATTAGACAAACTAGCAGGTCCAAATACAGAAGATCCACCGCTAGCAAAGTTAGCAATACCACCATACATATATCCCGGAACATCGTAGCCAAACTTGTTCTCTACAAGCGCTGGGTTTTCTTTTGCTAGTGCTTTTAATCCTTTATTTGCTGTTGATATGTTTTTCATCTTTATCTTGTTCTTTTCTTTGCTTCCAAATCTCCTGTAGTTCAGCCCAAGTATAAACTTTTTTAGTGTCTTCGTCCCAAAATAAACCTTTATAATCTACAGATTTTGACATAATTTTACGTTTTTCGATACCTTGCAGTCTTCTTAGCTATTCTCTTTGGTTGCTTTACAAATTGTTTGCCAGCCTTGGTTCCCTTTCTTTTAGCTCTAGTTGTGGCCGCATACTCTTTTGAACTTAAAGCTTTGATAGCTTTCTCTGGTAAATATCTTTCACCGGTCTTGCTAGATGGTTTGCCTGATTTGGTTCGCCATTTTTGTTTAGTCCATTTAGAAAGTTTATTACTTGCTTTCTTTTTACCAGCGTAAGTACCGCCAGCATCTTTATAATATTTGGTAGCTAATTGCATAGCACGAGCAGAATGTTTACCGCCCATTTTGGCTTTGGCTTTAGCCTTAGCAGCTGCCCATTTTTTGGGATCTCTTTTCTTTGCTACTCCTGTTGGCATTATTTACCTCTTTGTTTCATAGCTTTTTTCTTAGCTGTAGCGCTTAAGTCACCATAGTGATATACAGGTTTGCTTGATTTGGTATGAGTTTTGTTGGTATGAAGCTTGCCGTTTGGCATCTTATGATAAGATCCTTTCCAAACAGTACCATCTTTTAAATAATGTTTTACGCCTTTTGCCATATTACGGTGTACTTACTGTTACAGTTCCTAAACTTGCAGTCATGCTAAGTCCAGCAGATGTAGCATAAAACTGCGATGTAAAGCAATCACGCCATTGATTGCCATCATAACATTGTAATGTATTTGTATTGGTATTGAAAATTAATGTTCCCGGAACTGGAGCTTCAATGTCTCTATTTGCTGTGTTTTCTTGCCTAGCATTGTCTATATCTATTGTGCCTAGGTTTAATTCAAGAACCCTGACTAATCTATTATAAACATCAGAAGATACTGGATTTTCATAGCTTATAGGCAAACGAGTTGGTAAAAGCTTGCTCATCTTTTACCATCGGTTCTTATATCAGCTCTTGTTGCGCCGAGCCTCCAACCGACATCATTATTACCACTTCCGCTTGCATCGTCATCAGACTCTAGTCTAAGCACCATTTGTCTAGATCTTTCTCTTGTAAATATTTGTTGCGTATCACTACCTATTTGATTTGTACTGGCCGTTGTTAAAGAATCACCAGGATAATTTCTAGTTTTAATAACCATGTTTACTTTGCCGTCAGCACTATTATTTAAAAATCTTACATCAGGAATAATTCTTCCAACAAAAGCAAATTGTTCGCCATCTCCTAAATCTATATCAGAAGATTCAATAAATACATTGGTCATGGGCGAACCATCATCGTTGTATCCAAACTCATGTTGATATAAATAACTGCCTCCAGTAGCTCTTGGATAATTAACAATATTTCTATCTAACCAGCAAGTTCTACTAAGCTGTCCATATGCCCATGCTTGTTCTTGATAATTGTATGTAACGTATCTATCGATAGTAGTGCTACCATTTGAACAATAGAACCAACCTACTTCATTAAATTCATTATTAGTAAATGCAAAGAACTGGAAGGCTTGACCTATCTCAATATCTTCAAATACATAACTTTGAATTGGACAAGGTACTTTTTGCACAGAACCGTTATATACATAAAAACTATCATAGCCCATCCAATAAACACCATTAGGAGCTGTAATAGCAGCATTTGGTCCGACCAAACCTGTTCCTTTATTGATTAAATTTAATCCAAAAGTAAATGGAGCTCCAATAAATTGCATAGAATAAAGAGCAGTGTCTGTCCAAACCAATATCTCTTGTCTTGATTTAACTGCTCCTACAATAATAGATCCCTCAGAGGCTCTTAGACTTCCAGCGGTATTTGTATTAGTAGGCTCAAAATCAAGTATATTTTCTTGGTCACTAAACGCTATAAGCATAGGATCACTTGTTCCGGTTCTGACTCCTCCTGAAAGAGGGTCAGCTCCAAAAACAATAACATGCCTGTCGGTTTCACTTACAAGCGTTTGTAATCCGATGGTCGGCACTTGATTGGCGCCGCTTACATTTTGAAGCTCTACTGCTCTTGTTCCAACGCCGTTAGTAGCGTCCCAATAAAATATGCCGCCGTTACGAGGATTGATAACTAAATCTTCTCCGTAATTATCGGCAGACCAAAGTCTTAACTGATTAGTAAAAGTCAGTCCATTTACTGATCCATATGGGCCAGATCCCCACGTTCCAACACTCCATCCTGTACCTATTAAGTAAGTATCTAAACCTACATTTAATTGATAAGTTCCTACAGTAGAGGCTCCTCCATTTCCTGTATCAGAAGCGTTTGCTGTAACTGTATTGCCATCAGTATCCTTGGCTACAATTGTATAAGTATCAACATCAACAATAGATGCTATTTGATATTCTTGGTTTAATACGGTTCCAGTTATATTGCCACCTAAATCAGCAGCTCCGCTAAATGTTACCCAGTCGTTTACAACCGAGCCGTTATTAGTATCGCTTACAGTAATTGTTGAAGAACCATCCGTTGCAGAAAATGTAACCATTCCTGCTGTTGTTGTTCTTCTTATTGGGGTTATATCGTTGTATCCGCTACCTTGTAATATATAATATTTTTGACTAGTACCTAAACCAAGTTCTTGCGTGCCATCTAGTAATACCCAATTATGAAGATGCCTGCCGGTTCCTTCGAAGGCTGTCGCAATTTCTTTTGTCCAGCCTCCTATTTTTTCTACTCTACCAAAGTTAAAACGAATTAAATTACAATCAAACCAACCGCCTTCGCTATCGTAAGCGGTTCCTTCTCTAAAAATACCTGGTCGAAACGTTAATTTATTTAAAGCCATATTACTCTTCGTTAATAGGATTGAGCTCTGGAGTTTTGTTGACCACTGATAACGATTGTCGCAAAGACTCTTTAGAGTCAATCTTGTGTAAATTCTCTATAGTTTTTGCAACAGAGTTTTCAACTTCGTCAAATGCCAAAAAGAAAACTTTGTCGATCGGTAAAGCTACCATACAAAATATGTCTACTTTACCACTACCATATCTTAGCATTTTATTTTTACGATTGTTATCTGCATTTGATCTTAAGTCCCAGCGGTAATATTCTTTGCCGTCTTTGTTGTAAATGCTATTGGTAGTTTTAACTTGAATTCTGTAGAAAACTCCTTGATGATCAAGGATAAGATCGGATTTGTGGCCTTCTGGCGCCGGGATTACAGAGTCGCAATATCTCAACAAATAGGATGCTGCTAAATATTCTCCAGCAAGAGCTACTCTTGAAGAAACATGCGACATGTTTTCATCTTATTTTTCTCGGCTTACGCCTTTCATTTTCTCGTAAGATCTTGCACCTGCAAGTCCTAACATCCCCATTACTATAGTAGATAATTGAGAGAAATCAAACTCAGGAAGGTCAACGGTACTACCGCTTAATACCAATATCCATTCTATTAATGGTGCAAAGATAAAGTGATACGCTAAAGACACGCCACACACCCAGCCAATAAATGGTCGCCATCCTGCTACAAATATAGACTTATGTGCGGCCTCTTGTTGGTTTACTTTTATTTGAGCTAGGTTGGCTTCTTGGATAGACATCAATAATTCATGTTCTAGTTTTTGTTTAAGATCTTTATCAGCAACAAACTTATCTAAAATTTGGCTGACTGGTTCTATAAATTTATCAATCATTATTTAAGTTTTATTGGCTTATAAACAAAGTAAGTTGCAAGCAATCCTGATGCTAATGCAGTTAATGCTGCTTCACCTAATACACCGCCAAAGTGTGATGGATGTACTAATAGATCACCAACGAAACAAGCAGATGCAATAGTTACACCATGAAACCACTTCTTGTCTTTGTAGTTTTTTAGGAAAGTATATCCTAATAATACTGCACCAAGACCTGCAATGATTCCTGTTTTGTTTGCTTTGATCCAGTGATCGAATGTAAGAGCAAATAGATCGCCTTGCACCATCATTGGGAAACAAACATAACATGCTTGTTGCCATTTAATAAAAAAGTCTTTTGCTATTTGTTTATACATCTGTTTGTCCTTGTTTTATTGCTTGAATTTCTTTTTTATGAAACTCAATTTCTTTTTGTAGTACTAATACTTCTTTTTCTAATATTATTACTTTTTCTTCTAACATCCTAATATCTGGAAAGATATAATTGTTTTGGTTTCCTCTTATGTTTTTTATTTCTCTTGAATTATTATCTATATGTTCGCTAATAGAAGCATAACCGTAAACAAAGGCAGCAATAGCAATAATAATTTGTACTAAATAACTTATTGAAATATTAAAGGTAGTTTTATCATTTACCTTAGCTTCGCTCATCTTCCTTGACCACGGTAGAGCTTATAAGATCTTTTCTTATGTTTGTTCATAGTAGCCATAGATTTAGGATTTCTACCAATAGAAGTTCCTTTGCTAGTATGATTAATGCTTTGTATTACTTTTGCTTTAGCCATTATTTTCTTGGGCTACCACCAACATATAAACCAAACCAAGCAGCACCTGCGCCTACGACCACAGACACAAAAGCTGATTGTGCATTAGTGGGATCTGATAAAGTCATAAACCATTCGGTAGTTCTGTAGAAAGCAACTCCGTAAAGCGTTATTAACAATCTAGGAAATACTCTCCATTTATCAAAACCTTCGGCTAAGTTATACCAGGTTTTATTATCGTTAACACTTATCTCAATTTTATGAGCTTCTTTCATTTGGTCATCAATACTCATAATGTTGTATATTCCTTGCCATCAAATTTTAAAGATCTTTTTCTATTGTTTTCTTGACTTACATACGATACATGCACCCATCCGCTAGACGGTACATCTTCTTTGTAAAACTCTAATAGGACAGTATCGTAGTCCAGATTATCCCGGATCCATATCCCAAGCTCGTAATTGGAGACGGTTGGGATTTCAATATCACATGCCTGCCCTCTGGTGTGTTGGGATTTGTCAGAACTTCCCAGCTTTCTGTTGAGTTCAAGGCACCTATAACCGCTATTAGGAGAAAAAGGTACACCATAATGCACGCGTACAGGCTCCAGTACGTTTTCGCATAAGAGTATAAGATTGTTGTAAACTTCTTCATCCTTAACAGTATTATCTATTTCATAACGATCTGCAATTTGAGATTTCTCAAATTCACGCAATTTAAAGTGAGGAGACAGCCTGTCGTTGCTGCTAAACATAAGATTAGTTTATTGGCAAAACACCTGAGAGTATTGCAATTAGCAAAGCACCTATAAATCCGAATAGACCAAAGGTGCCCATTTTAATAGTTTGGTTAATCCCGGCTATTTCTGCTTTAATTTCGTTTGTATCTTTGAATATGGTCTTCCAACGCTCTTCGCATTTGACCTCATGTGCATGCAAATCTGCTGCTACATCTGCGGTTGTTGGTCTTGCTTTGGTTCCCATAACGATATCATACTATACTTATTTTTTAATTAAAGACTTTAGTTTAGATTTGGCTTTTTCTATCCATTCAGGCTTCCATTGATGTATCAATATGCCTGCGGCCAGTATTCCAAATATTAGAATTAACCATTCCATATTAATTTACCTCAACCTTTGCTTCCTCTTCTTCAGATTCAGCTACGGTTTTTTTGTACGACTCTAGCAAAGCGTTTCTAAATACGCTTAAAGAAGCGTTGACCTGATCCAATTCAAAATTGATCCTGGCCTGCTTATTTTGCAAGTCGTTAATTTGTTGCGTAAAGTATAATTGCTCGTTAGTAAGCTCAGATACTTTAACTTCTTTATCATCAATTAAGACGACATTCTCTTCTGCTTTAGACATATCTCCTCCTAGCTATTAGCAGTAATGTAAGCGTTGCCTGTAGAAATAGCAGAGTTATAGCTAGACTTATCTGAGCTATCAGCTACGACTTCTTCATAAGCCAAAACGATTTCAAGATGGTCAACATTACGCTGAACCATATCGTTGATTTCACTTTGCTCCATACCTTCTACAAACCAAGAGCCATCGTTTACACCATTTATCAAACTAACAGAATCGTCTGCTGCTGATAGAATTTGTGTTACATCTCTTTCTTCCATTTTTTATTCTCCTAGTTTGGATTTAAGTTCTTCTACTTGTGCTGACAATTCTTGTACAGCTTTTATTAAAGGAAATACAAACATAGCTTCTGATATTTGTTGTTTACCATCAGGAAGTACATCCCATCCTTTAAAATCTTCTACACCAAACTTATCTAATGCTGCTTTAACATCTTGAGCAATCATACCATGTTGAGTATTTTCATCACTTGGTTTTGTTTTATTAGCATTATAACTTTCCCATTCTTGAGGATATTCGCTTGGTGCTTTAAATTTATAAGTTACTGGTTTTAATTCATTAATAAAATCTAAGCCAAGACTTGAAGGTGCTATATCTTTTTTAGACCTTTCATCTGATGAATGTGTCCAAGTAGCGTTAGAATTAAAATCGTTATAAACATGAGATGAAGCATTACCTATATGCACTCTGTTATTAGCTGTACCGCTAACAGAATAACCAATCATAATCTGAGAATTTGAAGTTACACCTGAAGTAGCAGAAGATGCACCTAAAACCGTATTCTCTGTTCCACCCTCTGTGTTATTACTAGCAGAATATCCAACAAAAGTATTATAACTTCCTGTAGTAAGTCCTTGTCCTGCACTTCTTCCAAAACAAGAGTTATAACTACCTGTAGTAAGTGCATTCATGGCTAAATAACCCATAGCAGTATTTAAATCGGCTGTAGTACTGCCTGCCATACAATTTACACCAATTGTTGTATTTTGAGTTCCACTTGTATTTGAAGCTAAAGCGTTATAGCCAAAAGCAGAGTTATTGTCTGCGGTGTTTGCTCCAAGTGAGTTATAACCAACTGCGGTGTTGTTAGATGTTGTGGTGTTTGCGTCTAAAGAGCGAGAACCAACTGCGGTGTTGTTAGCGCCTGTTGTATTAGATGCCAAAGCATCATGTCCTAAAGCTGTATTGTCATTAGCACTTGTATTGCTAAATAAAGCATTTTTTCCAACCGCTACATTATCTGTTCCAGTCGTGTTGGTAGACATAGCTTCACGCCCTATTGCAACATTATCTGATGCAGTTGTATTTGCATCCAGTGCTAAATAGCCTACTGCGACATTACCTGCACCAGTAGTATTTGCTGCCATTGTTTCTCTCCCGATTGCAATATTAAAAGAAGCGGTTGTGTTTGCAGCTAAAGCGTTTTCACCAACTGCTACATTATATCCACCTGTAGTGTTTGCATAAAGTGCTGATTCTCCTACTGCTGTATTTCTTTCTCCTGTAGTGTTTAGAAAAAGTGCTGACCTTCCAACTGCGGTGTTAGAAGATGCTGTGGTGTTTGAAACTAAAGCTTGACTTCCTAAAGCTGTATTTTCTGCACCAGTTGTATTGTTAGCCAAAGATTGGTAACCAATGGTTGTGTTATGAGAAGAGGTTGTTATTGCCTGTCCTGCTTGTTTACCTATAGCAACATTTTGTGCCCCTGTAGTGCTTGCTGTAAGTGCATCCACACCAATTGCAACATTGTTATCAGCACTATTACTTGGTGCATCTAAAGCATTAGAACCAATTGCTACATTATTACTTCCTGTAACTTGTGCTGCTGCTGAGTAACCAACACCAACATTATTAGAACCTGTAGCAACTTCCATTGCATATCTGCCGACTGCAGTATTCGTATTGCCTGTGGTATTTGTTTTTAAAGCATCGCCACCAACCGCTACATTAGATGTACCTGTAGTGTTTGCTAGAAGTGCTGATGCACCGACTGCTGTGTTATTTGAAGCTGAAGTATTTGCATTAAGAGCAGAATCTCCAACTGCTGTATTAGAACCGCCAGTATTATTTTCTAAGGCTGCCCCACCA
>Ga0222718_10002513_pt1 | contig 16398 bp, 17 predicted proteins | sample C33_27DmetaG_FD_165045 | JGI IMG/M metagenome (GOLD analysis project Ga0222718, IMG submission 165045) | Estuarine water microbial communities from San Francisco Bay, California, United States - C33_27D | ecosystem: Environmental > Aquatic > Marine > Unclassified | place: USA: California... | reverse complement strand
AGAACTGGACTGAGGTGCTGGGGAGTGAGCGTCTCACGGGAGCGACACTCGACCGGTTGACCCATCGCTGCCACATTTTGGAAGCAACCGGCGACAGTTACCGATTACGCGATGCGAAGGGTCGCCGAACGAAACGCTCAAGCGGAACGCCCAAGACGCCGAAGATCTAAACAAGACCTCCGTTCGCTCGAAGCAAGAACCAGTCTCGGGCGATATTTTTTCCCACCAGCGCTACGTTTTTACTCCGACAAGCGCTACGTTTTCTGACCGATGTTTACAACAGGTTGGTCGGGTTTCCATCAAACCAACCCAGATAGAAGTTGAAAACGGTTCGCACACCAAACTCGACTTTGCCATAAAAAGGTTGAAGGTAGTCCTTTTTAGCAAGGTGTTCGGGAAGTTTGACGTATTCAACAAGTTGATCGGGTGTCAGTCCTTTGTTGATACCTTCGACCGTTTTGTCGTGGACAAATTGAACGGCATCACGATAGTCAACAAGAACCTGCTTCACATCATTCTCACCAATGACAGGGAGCGTATGACCGGGGACAAGCGATCTGGCATTCAACTTGGTCATTGCAGTCAAACTCTCTGCCCACAGTCGAACGTCTCGGTTGGGAGTCCCTCGAATGGCATAAAGATTGGGGAATGATCGGTAAAAGGTGTCGCCAGCGAACACTACTTTTTTTTCAGGGAACCAAACACAAAGCCCGTCATTGGTTTCACCGGGGGCAGCAATCAGATCAAGCGTCACGCCGGCCACTTGAATTTGTTTTTTTTGACCGTCGAACGTGTGAGACGGGCTGGTGTCCTTCGCCGACCCAAACACCTCCCCGCCTCGTTTGGGGTATTGAGCAGGTGCGATACCGTTGTTGACGCGCTGTTCAGGTGGCAATTTGAATCCACCCTGCCTCGCCCCTCGAACTCTGTGGAATGTGATGCCGCCGTCATCCCAAGGTTTCGATTCGCTCCCGAAGTTTGATCTGGCCCAAATCTGCGGTCTTTTCTTTCTGATGAAAGCCATCGTGCCGCCTGTATGATCGCCATGACTGTGGGTATAGATGATCGCTTTAACGGGCTTGTCCGTGATCTTCTGGAACTGCTTGGCAATTTTCGCAGCCCCGGGCATGTCCAAACCGGTGTCGATAATGATGACACCCTCATCGCCGACGATCATTGAGACGTTCGATACGCTATATCCGACCGCCGTATAGACACCTTCTGCAACCTTGACCACCTTTTCAGGAAACTGCTCGGCTTGCTTCCTCAATTTTTCGGTCGCCGGTGAATCGGCACCAGGAACATCGGGAGTGAAGGGCAAACTTATGAAAAGAAAAAAGAACAGGCGAATGACAGGTGTGAAAGAATTCATGACTGAACCTCCAAAAGAATAACCCTGTGATATTTTGGTAGTTCAGTTTACAAGTTCCTCACATCGCCATGTAGAGTTTTCCATAAGTTAGAGAATAATATCCTGCGAGTTGCTTCCTTCATATCAATCGATCAAGCATTGGCCACTTTCTTTTCAGCCAGCACGAGAAGAGTGTTATCCCCTCTGCTCGGTAAGAAACTCATCAAAGAGTCGACAAGCAACATGTGCTTTCACCGTACGGCTTCGGCGACCTGAGCGGAAACCAGATCGCGTGGATGGGGTGAGACGGATCGAGAAGGCAACGTCGTGAGGACAATGCAGAGCGATTTGATCTGTGGATCGACCCAACAGATGGTGCCGGTGGAACCGGTGTGTCCATACGTGTCGGGGCTGAGGTGGGGTGTCTCTCCGATTTTGCCAAGATCAAAGCCAAGTCCGCGAGGTCGAATACCTTTCGGGTTGTGATTGGCTACCATCATGCGAGATGTTTCCGGTTTCAGAATCGTACCGGTATGAGTTAAAAACTCGTTGAGAAATGTGGCCAGATCTTTGGCCGATCCGTGAGCCGCTCCCCAGGGAGCTCCGAGTTTGCGCCAGTAGGGACTGTTCCAGTCCCATGATTTCGTGGTGGGATCACCGGCTCCTGATTCAGGTGCCGCTTGTTCGACTTGATTCAATATCACGTCCGAGAGTTTGAAAGTTCCCAATCCCATCGCTGATCTGGTCATTTTCAGCGGTCCATAAATTCTTTCCTGTGTTAACTCGGCAATGCTTTTTCCACTGATCCGACGAGCGATTTCTGTGGCCAACAAAATCGCCATGCTGGAGTAACTGTACCGAGCGCCTGGTGAAAACAGGAGCGGCGTGCGGATGGCCGCATCGACAAAGCCGGAAAGTGGCGTGTGTTGAGATCTCAGCTTCGCATTTTCGGGAAGTTGATCGGGGAGACCTGAAACGTGAGTCATCAAGTGACGCATAGTGATTTTCTCACGCCCCTCTTTTTGGAACTCGGGAATAAAATTTTGGACGGGATCTTCTAAACGAAAGAGACCTTCATCAAAGAGCGTCATGACCGTAGCGATGGAAATGGTTTTGGAGATTGACGCCAACAGGAACATCGCGTCCGTAGCCTCGGCCTTGCCGAAGGTTTCCGCAAAGACGCGATCTCCCTGTTGCACATAGAGCGAGCTTGATTCAATCTGCCCACTCTTAGTTGCACACGCGAGAATCGTTGCGGCCGCTTGAAGTTTGTTCTGATCGTAGTGTGCGTGGAGTCGGCTACCCAACGCAACTGCGATCCCTGATTGAAGAAAAGTACGTCGTTTCATGTCTCTACTGTAATGAGAAATTGATGTTGAAGCCAAAAGAATCTTCGTGCAACCTCACCCCTTCGTGTCTACACTGAGGAAAACAAGCGTTTTGAATATCATCAAAGACAGTGAGACATGAAATGTTGTTGACGCAGAAAATTATTTGTAATTGGATTTGTTCTGTTGTGTTGTGTTGCTTGTCGTTCACTGTGGGTGATGCGACAGCCGCCATTCCGATCAAAGTGGCCACTTTCAATGTTGATGCTTCTCCACCCATCGGTGCTCCCTTGGCGTATGACTCCACGAAAGGAATTCAAACGCCTCTGAGTTGCCGTGGTATTGTGATTCTCAGCGATCAAAAACCGATTGTTCTTGTTTCGGTGGATTGGATCGGAATTGCCAGTGGCGGTCAAACCGTCTTTAAGGAAACACTCTCGCAAGCAGCCAACACTGATGTGAGTCGTGTCACGATTCATACGATTCACCAGCATGATGCGCCGCGTTGTGACTTTGCTGCCGATGCTTTACTGGTAGCAGAAGGACTTGAGAACGGAGGCTTCGATGCTCGGCATGCAAGAAGTGTTGTTAAGGATGCTGCTGACGCTTTGAAAGAATCTCTTGATTCTGCAACGGTTGTGACTCATGTGGGCATTGGTGAGGGGACGGTCAAGGATGTGGCCAGCAACCGCAGAATATTGGGGCCGGATGGGAAAGTTCTCCATACTCGCTACACGGCAACTCGCGATCCGAAAATTCGTGCTTTTCCCGCGGGAACAATCGATCCGAAGTTGAAATCCATCAGCTTTTGGAACAAAGACCAGCCTCTGGCCGTGCTGACTTATTACGCCACCCATCCGCAGAGTTATTATCGAACCGGTCTTGCCAATCCTGATTTTCCCGGCATCGCACGAAATGCACAAGAAGAGGAACTTCAGGTCGCTCACATTCATTTTAATGGTGCGAGTGGCAACATCGGTGCGGGGAAATGGAACGATGGCTCGAAAGAAAATCGTCAGGTTCTCGCCGATAAAGTACAAGCAGGCATGCGGGAAGCTTGGGAGGCGACCTTGAAACATTCTGTCAACAGTGATGATCTTCTTTGGAAGACTAAGAATGTGTTGCTACCAATGGCCGACCATTTGGTCGAAGAAGATCTTGTTGCGAAGGTAAACAACAAAGACGCCAAGGCCGATGATCGCTGGTATGCGGCCAAGCATCTTGTCTGGTTACGTCGCTGTGAATCCAAAGATCCGATCCAGATCAGTTGTCTCGGCATCAGGCAGGCTCGGGTACTACATATGCCAGGGGAGTTGTTTGTCGAGTATCAACTGGCGGCTCAGAAAATGGCTCCCGATCACTTTGTCGCAATGGCTGCTTACGGTGATTATGCACCCGGTTATGTCTGTACTGACATCGCGTATTCACAAGGAGGGTACGAATCGAGTGACCGGGCCAGTCGTGTGAAGCCGGGTGTCGAGAAAGTGTTGATGGACGCAATGAGAGAACTGCTGGCGAAGTAAATAATCACGGAGAGATTACGATTCTTCGAAAGCCGCCTGTCTCGCTTTTTCAACTTCACGGAATCGACTGGCAACAAGCCAGCGTTCTATCGGCCCAGGTTTACGGAGACGAGGATCGTCCGGCGGAATGACATGCTGTTTTCCCTGCCGGGTGATCAGGGTGAGAGTTCCGTCCGGTCCAATCTCCTGGACGATCCAGTATTTTTCGACAATGTAGGTGTACTCTTCACCGCTTTGGTCGGCATGAATAGATTTCGCTCTGGGACCGGGAGAAGGGCTTCTTTTCTGTTTCCGGTAGATGATCCAATCTCCTACAGAACATTTGAGCACTTTCATGTTGTCTTCCTGACTGCGTCTTAATATTGCAAGCAAGTTGATGCCAGCATTGGATTTCCATAACATAGCCGATCTTCCGAATTCACGAAAGATTAACAAAGTGAAGGGGTAGTCGCGTGCAACTCTCTGTTTTTATGGATCTCGTTTTCGGGTTGGTTGGCGGGCTGGGGATCTTTCTTCTCGGTATGAAAAACATGTCGGAGGGGATGCAGGCCGTTGCCGGTACCAGCCTGCGTCGACTGATCAGCCTTGTCACGACTCACCGTCTTCTGGCCACGACGGTCGGCGTCGTTGTCACCTGTGTGGTTCAATCCAGTTCGATTACCACCGTGATGGTGGTGGGGTTCGTGAACAGCGGTGTCATGCAGCTTTCACAAGCCATCGGTGTGATCATGGGGGCCAACATCGGAACAACCATCACCGGATGGATTCTGGTTTTGAAGGTGGGGAAGTACGGCTTACCGATTCTTGGAGTTGGAGCATTTATTTATCTCTTCTCCAAAGGTGACCGTCGGCGCTATTGGGCCATGTTTTTTATGGGCGTTGGGATGGTCTTTTTTGGTTTGGAGTTAATGAAGGATTCGTGCGCCTTCATCAAAGAGTTACCCGAGTTTGAAAGCTGGTTTCAAAAGTTTAGTGCTGATACATACTGGGGAGTCCTGAAATGCGCGTTGGTCGGATGTCTGCTCACAACGATGGTCCAATCGTCCTCGGCAACTTTAGGAATCACCATCTCGCTCGCGTTTCAGGGAATCATTTCCTACGAAACGGCGGCAGCGTTGGTTTTGGGAGAGAATATCGGGACAACGATCACGGCTTATTTGGCCTCCATTGGGGCAACCACCAATGCCAGACGAGCCGCCTATTTTCATGTCATCTTTAATCTGGCAGGAGTGTTTTGGATCACTCTGATGTTCCAATGGTATATCCAACTGATTCAATGGTTAATGGATGGCAATGTGGCCGATGCGGTCATTAACGAGGGGGTGACGACGTATCCAAACACAACGGCGGCCATCGCTGCGACTCACAGTATTTTCAATGTCGTGAATACATTGATCTTCCTTCCGTTTTTGCCTTACTTTGTCGGCCTGCTACAACGAATGGTTCCGGCGAAAGATTTTAAGGAAAAACCGAGACTGACCGATCTCGATATTCGTATCCTTGAAACACCGGCACTTGCCATCGATCAGTCTTCCAAAGAAATCGAACGGATGGCCGATGGTTGTCAGAAAATGATGGGTTGGTTGGGCGAGTTGTTACAACAGGAAGAACCTGATGAAGAGATGGGGGATCGTTTGCGTCATCGTGAACGGGTTCTCGATACCATTCAGGATGAAGTTTCGGAGTTCATCACCGGTTTACTTGCCGGGAATGTTCCGCATGCTGTGGCCGATGAGGCCCGTCGACAACTTCGCATCGCCGATGAGTACGAATCGGTCTCCGACTATCTCGCCAATATCGAAAAGTTTGATCGCAAACTTCGGAAGGACGGCTATCGATTTACGAAAGTGCAGTTAGAGGGACTCGCCGATTTGAATCACAAAACGTCGGAATTCCTGACTAGTATCAACGAAGGCCTGCGGTTGGAAAATCGTGCCATCATGATGAAGTCCAAAGAAGCCTCGAAACGAATTCGGGCAGACATTAAAGAACTGCGAAAAGGACACCTCGATGCGATTTCCAGTGGCGAGATTGCCCCTTTGGTCAGCGTTGCCTATTTGGCAGCGTTGAATGCGTATTCCCGTGTTCGCGATCATGCTTTTGATATTGCCGAAATTATCTCTTCAGGGGGATAATGGAGTGGCTGTTGCGACGACATTGTTTAAATTTGAAAATGGACATTTCCATGAAACTGTTAATAGCGTGCGTGCTTCTCTGCGTTTCGAGTGTTCAGATCGCGGCAAACGAAATTGTCTGTGAAGGCCAGTACAAACACCACCTGCAAGGTGTCTGTGTTGATGCCGACCATCTCTACTGGAGTTTCACAACGACATTAGTGAAGACTGATCGAAGTGGAAAATTGATCAAGTCAGTTCCTGTCGTCAATCATCACGGTGATTTGTGTTATGTCGATGGGAAATTGTATGTGGCCGTGAATTTGGGGGACTTTAATAACCCCAAAGGAAATGCCGATTCTTGGGTTTATGAATATGATGCGAAATCATTGAACCTGTTGAGCAAGCATGAAACTCAAGAAGTCTTTCATGGTGCAGGTGGCATGGATGCACTAGATGGCCATTTTTTTGTCGTTGGCGGTTTACCTGACGGCGTTCAGGAGAATTACATCTACGAATACGACCAGAAGTTCAAGTTCGTTCAAAAGCATGTCGTCCAGAGTGGTCACACCTTGTTAGGAATTCAATCGGCGGCGTTTCATGAAGGCCGTTGGTATTTCGGTTGTTATGGAAGCCCCAGCATCTTGCTGGTCACAGATGCTGAATTTAAGATGATCGGTCGGTATGAGTACAACTGCTCGTTGGGAATCGTCGGCATCTCTCCCGGAAAGCTGTTCTCAGCATCGGGTTCGTGCAGCAAAGAAAAAGGATGCGATGGCAAAGTGAGAGTCGCTGTGCCCGACGCGAACGCCGGGTTGAAGATCGTCAATTAAAGTCTATTGATGACTGATTGGACACGCTCGGTGATTTGCTGATAGAGGTCACTCGAAAGCGCCCCTTGCTCGACCGATCGTAAGTTCTCTGCGAAGTGATCGTCATCACACGTGCCGACAATGGTTGTGTCACAATGAGGGTGTGAGATTGTGTAACGCAAAATCATCTCTGCTCGACTCATGCCGTCATTGAGCAATTCGTCGAGATTGGCTTTCTCCCAAACGGCGTTCAGTTGATCGCGTTGAATGACGGCGTCCGGTCCACCTTTGGCGATCCCTCCACGAACGATGATTCCTGCCCCCTGCTCTGCGGCGCGCGTCATCCATTGGTGGTGTTCGGGTGACAGGCAGGAATATGGCATTTGAAATGTATCGAACATATCAAGATCGATGAGTGCTGGGAGGTTTGGCAGAGAGTTCGACATCCCGATGAAACGGATCAGTCCTTGTCGTTTGAATTCGAGGAGAGTGTCAATGAGTCCTTCGGATTGCAGTGTTTCTGCGTCACCGCCGTGAAATTGCAGGAGGTCGATGTAGTCGGTCTGCATTCTCTGCAGGCTGGTTTCGATATTCCGTTTGAGAACTTCCGGTTTCCACTCGTGTTTGATTTCAAGATGATCTTCGTGCTGAACAGGGCAACATCCACATTTGGTCGCCAGGATGAATTCATCGCGTCGAGAACTGATGTAACGCCCAATTCGTTCTTCGGCGATGCCGTAATCGGGGGAAGTGTCGATAAAGTTGATACCCGCATCGAGAACCTGATTCAGAATTCGGTCTGCGTCGTCTTCTTCGACGACCCGAACTCCCCAGGCCTTGGGGCCGCGCAGCCCCATTGTGCCGTATCCGAGTTGCGTGACTTCAAGGCCAGTCTTGCCGAGCGTTCTTGTCTGCATGGGATTGTTTATTCTGATTCGTTTTGTGATCAATTGGATTGATTCTAATCAACAAGTCAAATCAGATCGATCTCAGCGCGTGAAAAACCTCTCTGGGCCGGCGAGCGCTACGGTCCAGAGAGGTTGATTGGAACTCTTCCAACCAATAAATCAGACTTGAGTTAATACTTTTTCAGTGTTGGATTCGTTGTCCTCTTTACTTTGCTCCAGTTCCAGATCGAGTTCTTTGACACGCATGGCGGCTTCTTCAAACGTATCGAAACAGTTTTCAGTCCCTACCCGCTCGATAATTTTTAACTTGTCGAGTGTCGAATAGACTTGTGGTTCCATGCCGGTAATGAGCACCTTCGCGCCTTGGTTGTGGGCTTTCTCGATAATATCATCTAAAAGATATGCCCCAGACATATCCACCATCGGCACACGCATCATGCGAATGATCAAGTAGTCGAAGTCTGCGAGTTGAGTGATCGTGCGGTACATCGTGTCCGAAACACCAAAGAAAAGCGGACCTTCCAATCGTAGTTTGAGAACACGTTCTTTCAAATTTACGGGCATCGTCTCTTCGCCTTCCCACTCCCGGTCAAGATCTTTGAGGCTGACCACTTCCTGATCGTACATATTGCCCAGTTCGTGGATGGCTCGAACAAAGGCAATTGTGATGCCGACACCCATAGCGACCAGCAAATCGACGGAGATGGTTAAACCCAGAACTGCCCAGAAGCAGATGGCATCAGGAATTGGCATACGGTGCAACACCGGCAGTACCCGGTAGTCGATGATGTCGATCCCGACTTTCAGTAGAATTCCCGCCAGACATGCCATCGGTATGTAACTGGCAAGTGGAGCGAGGCCCAGCATCAAAGTCAGTAGAATCAAACCGTGAGTGATGGAAGCGAGTCCCGTTTTACCGCCGCATTTGACGTTGGCAACCGTTCTCATTGTGGCCGTGGCTGTGGTGACGCCACCAACAAGTCCACACATCAGGTTGGCAATCCCTTGACCAAAGATTTCTTTGTCGCTGTTGTGGCGTTCGTCAGTCATATTGTCGGCAACCAGGCATGTCAGCAACGAGTCGAAGACACACAGACCAGCCAACGCAAAAGCAGGTCCAATCATTTCTCCAAATCGACTCGTGATTAATCCAAAGTTGGGCCAATAAATATGGGGTAACCCGGTGGGCATGGCACCGATGTAGGCAATGTCAAATGAGCCGACGTTGGCAATGGTTGTTCCCACGATCAATCCCATCAACGGTCCCGGTAACCATTTGACCGGCGTGATGCGCGGCCAGATAAGGATGGTCGCAAAGGTGGAAACCGAGACCAACAAAGCACGAGGATTTTCGTGCATGATGTCATAAGGGATCTGTTTGATCGCCTCGATCACAGAGGTGGGAGTCGCAAATCCGAGCATCGGAGGAAGCTCTAGCAGGATGATGATGGCTCCAATTCCACACATGAATCCTGAAACGGCAGAGTACGGCACGTAATAGATAAATCGCCCCACTTTGAGAAACGCCAGAGCGACACAAACCAGACCACTCAAGAACACCAGCGAAAAGATAAATTCCACATCTGCTTCACCAGATGCCAGGCGAGTCAGTTCGACGATGGCTGCTAGCTGGACGACTTTAGGGCCGGTAGGGCCGCTCATGCCGACTTTGGAACCGCCAAAGATTCCGACAAATAAGCCACCACAAATGGCGGCCCACATACCGGCTTCAGGACCAAGCCCCGATGCGACTCCGAAAGCCAATGCCAACGGCAGTGCGATGACCGCGACGGTGACTCCCGCCATCAGGTCCGGTCCGATGTTAGAGCCCATCACGCGAATATTGTCCCAGGGATTAAAAACGGACATGTATTCTTTAAACCACGGCTTGTTCTCTTCTTGCTTCTTCATGAATTTGCAATCCTTATGATCGAATCACGCAATGTTCCCATGGGGAAACTTGATTAAGCGTGAGTAAATTGTGAATCACCCCAGCAGATCACGCAGAGTTTTACTGCATGAAACGCATTGAGATTGATATGTTTAGATCAACTTGCTGGCTCAGCGTGAGCCAATAGCAGGCGGTGCCCGTGAATGATCGGGCCCCGTAAGGACTGGTTGCGAGAGATGGATTGGTTCGTCGTGCCGAACCGAATGTGTTAATGGAAAGTGGCAAATCAGATTCTCAACGAATCCGCTGTCGGCCAATTCCAGTTCTTCAAACTCAGTATTCGACTCTTTTTTCTCTTCTTCTGATTCATCAAATGGCTGTTCGGAATGATGATGAGAAGGGTCGTCATCGCCTGACAATAGAAATGCCGAGACCGGCGATGATCCAGAGAGAATCGCGAAGAGTAAAGTAAGGATGATGCCGTAACGAAAAGACATTCAGGTGGGCCATGCTTGGTGAGATTCGCAAATTTGCGAGTTGTGTAAACGATATCTGCCTTTACGGATGTCGTCAAGCAGAACCTGTCGGGAATCGCTCGGATTGAGTTTATGGAGGTCTCGTATCAGAATATCGCCGATTATTCCTGTTGAAAGAGATAATCAATGGATGGCTACTCAAACCGAGACACGGGATCTCCCAGGACGTCCCATTTGGGAGAGACACCTAAGCCGGGTTGTGTTGATGCCGACATGCGTCCCTCTTTACGCTGAGGAGCACCATCTGCGATGGATGTCGTGACGTAACTGTTGAAGTCGGTAGACGTGAATAACAGCTCGGGCGGTGTGCCATGAGCGAGGTGTGCGATTGACGCGGTCACGATGTCGCCCCCCCAACTATCTTCCAGGGTCATCGCGATTCCCAGAGAGATACAAAGATCGCGGGCCTGTTTTGCTTTGGTGAGGCCGCCGAATTTGCTGATTTTGATATTCACATTATCCATCGCTCCGTCAGCAGCCCCTCTGAGAATCATGGCGACGGAATCAATCACTTCATCGAGAATGAATGGCAGCGGTGTTCGTTTGCGGATATTCAAACATTCTTCGTAAGTTGGGCACGGTTGCTCGATGTAGACATCGACATCACGGACGGCATTGACCACGCGGGCTGCCTCATGCATCGTCCAGCCGGTATTGGCATCGGCGACAAGCTTGTCAGTCGGTTCTAAGACCTCGCGGCAGGCGCGGATGCGTTCGATGTCTTCTTCGGGGTTGCCTCCCACTTTCAGTTGGAAACGTCGATAGCCTTCATCGCGATAGTCTTTCACGTTGTCAGCCATTTCAGCAGGCGGACGTTGTGAGATGGCACGGTATAAGACAAAGTCGTCTTCGTATCGTCCGCCCAACAATTCACAGACGGGTTGTCCACTGGCTTGGCCGAGAATGTCCCAGCAGGCGATGTCGATGGCCGATTTGACGTACGGATGCCCTTTAAGCAATTGATCCATCTTGCGATTGAGTACATTCAACGCCGTCGGGTCTGCTCCGATTAATTGGGGTGCCAGCTCTTTGAGTCCCGTACGAACCCCTTCGGCATACGCGGGCAGATAGACGGGACCGAGAGGACAGACTTCTCCAACACCCGTCAATCCGGTATCAGTCTCAATCGCGACGACAGTCGAATCAAAAACATCGACACTTTTTCCTTCCGACCAACTGTACCGGCCTTCTTTGAGAGGAAGGTCCACTTGATAAGCGCTGATACGGGTGATTTTCATTTCTCGGCCTTGTCTATTTCCCAGACGTTCGTCAGTACACGATACATGAGTGGATCGTAGTCTTGAAGTTCTTGTTTATTGAAAGGATAAAAGTCGTTGATTCCAAAATAGGCTTCACTGGTTTCGGCAAAGTATTCTTTGTCGTTCGTAATCGCATAGGCTTGCTCTTCACGGCCGTTATTGCGTTTCACTTTTTGATACTTGCCCGTTTCCTTGGCATCTTTGTAAGCGGCCAAGATGCCGGGATGGTCATAGGTGAGATGTAGATGATGATAAGCGTGCGCCAATTCGTGCAACGCGAGCATCGGCATTCTTTTGACTTCTTTGGGAAAGATCTCGACATTGGAAAATTCGACGCAGTGAACCAATTCCGGTCGGCGACCATTATCAATCAGCCATTTCTTGCCGGGATGATATTCTCCTGACGGCCGTTTGTTGGGATATTGAGGTGAAAACCAGACCGGAACAGTCTGCAACTTTTTGACCACTTGAGCGGGTACTCGATCAACGATATTTTGCAGTTGTTCTTCAAAGAGCTTCAAGGCCACTTCGGTTTTCTCGGGTTTCGTTTCGAGCAACTGATCACTGACTTGCACAGACCAACCGAGAATGTCGCGAGTTTTGTAGCCTTCGTGCTCGTCGGCGCAGGAATGACAAGGGAGTATGAGAAGTGTGAGACCGGCGATCAAAAGTCGAAACTGAACTGGGGAAGTACGATTGTGATTCGGGAAAATAGTCATGGCGTCATTCCGTGCGAAGATTGCGTCGTGCGATCAATCTAATCAGGTCGTGATATTGGATGCAATGGCAAAATAAGGTTTAATTCATTTTGCCTTACAGACATTGCGCAAATAGGATGTTCCCTATCAGACCGACGGACAAACAATTTCGAGAAACGAATGTCAGCACCAGCACAAACTATGCTCTCACGAGTCTTAATCATCTTGTTTCTGTTTGTCATGACAATGGCAACAGGTCCGGGAGTTTTGCTGGTAAACAAAGCGGACCAATGGTGGGGAGTCCCTGTTGTCTATCTGTGGGGGATTCTCTGGTATTTTGTCATGGTTATCATTGCGCTGATCTCTTACTTCAGACTCTGGAAGTGTTCCGACTCTGAACATTCAGGAGATCAGAAATGACATCTCTTCTAGCTCTCGATGACCTCACTTCATTGGGTTGGATTCCGCACATCGTCCTCGCATTATATTTGTTATTCCTGTTGACTCTGGGATATCTCGGTTATCGACACGGAAATGCCGGGGAGGAAGATTACTATCTGGCAGGACGAAGTCAGGGTTGGATCATCACGACTCTCACTGTCATTGCCACTTTCCTCAGTTCCTTTGCGTTGATGGGGGCACCGGGAATGGTTTATCGGGAAGGTGTTGTCTTTGCACTGGTGAGTCTGAATGCCCCCGTGGCGGGGTTCTGTGTCTATTTGTTTGGAAGTCGTATCTGGAAAATCGGACGTGAAAAAAATTACGTCACCCAGGCAGATATGATCTGCGATCACTATCGAAGTCCCGTTGTTCTCCGCTTGTTAGTTGCATTTGTCGGCATGATGTTTGTGATTCCTTACGTCATGATGCAAATCAAAGCAGGCGGCGATCTGGCCGCAGTGTTGTTTCGCGAATACGACCACGCATTCGAGGTGGGGGCGGTTGTGTTGGCGGCGATTACAGCACTCTACGTGATGATTGGCGGAATGCGTTCCGTCGCCTGGACGGATGCGGTTCAATGTGTTTTGCTCCTGGGCGGAATGGTCCTCGCTGGAGTGGCTATGATTTCCTCATTTGGTGGGCCAGCTCAATTTTCGCGGGCCATTGCCGGTCTTCCCGAACGTTCGTTGACCATTCCCGGAAACACAGGGCTCTGGCAGTGGCCTTTTTTGTTCACGGTTTGTCTGCTGATGCCAATAGGCTCAATCTTGCAGCCTGCTCAATGGATGCGATTCTATTCCGCACGAGATGAAGAGACGCTCCGTCGTTGTGCCTTGATCTTCATCATTGTCATTGCCGGGGCATTCCTGTTCGGGATTATGCCTGTCGGATTGGGAGGGCAGGCATTGTTTCCACTTGAAACCACGCCGCAAGGAGGCGTTGCTCCGTCCTCTGAAGTTGGCAGTTATGATCAAATTCTGGTGGTCATCCTCAAACAACAATTGCCCGATCTGCTCGGTCCCACTCTGGGGGTATTTCTGGCGTCACTGTTTATCGTAGCGATTATGGCGGCTTCGATGAGTACCGCAGACAGTAATCTTCATGCACTCTCGGCGGTTTTGACTCGCGATTTTTATGACAAGTTTGTGCGACCCTCAGCAGGACAAAGCGAACGTGTTTGGGTGGGACGAGCTGTCATCCTACTGGCAACAACTGCCTCACTCGCTTTTGTAATGATTGGGCATCAGCCGGCGAGTTCGCTCAATGGTTTCATGGAAATGATTGTGGGGATGGCACTCTTTGCCGTGGCGTTTAGTGTGCAGCTTCTTCCCATCACCATTGATATGTTGTATTGGAAACGCGGTACTCGCATGGCTGCAATTATGGGGCTTTCGGTGGGAGTACTATTTGCATTTCTGGCGACATCCCTATTTCCTATGTTTGTCGATTTTATCCATCCACCTCCCAGCTTTGATTCTGGCACCATGCCGCTTCTCCGATCTTTTCTAACTCTGGTCAATGGATGTAAGCAGGCGGTGCCCATCCATGCGACAGCGTGGGGGTTAATACCCAATGCGCTCGTTTTTGTCAGCGTGAGTCTGCTCATTTCTGATCACAAAGAGATTCACCCCAAGTCTTCTGCCGGATGATCTGCTCACTACACTGTTTCTTCACCTTCCTCATCTCACGAAACAAAAGTCAATGAGGCGTCTCATCGCAGGGTAGCCCGACCGATCTGTAGATCGGTTGGGTGACTTTAGAGCAACTGAGGTCGCCGAGCACTAGCGAGGATTCAAGACCGAAGGCGGTAGTTTCTATCCCCCCATCATGAGGGTGCAAATTGTGATCGGTCAAATGGACAGTCGATTGTCGAAACATTCCGGCATCTGCACCGGATTTGTGATCATGCCCGATCACGTGCATGCGTTGCTCTGGTTCCCGGAACCGGGAGTACTCAGTTCGTTTATGACCACTGGAAAGATCAGAGCTCTCGTCTGATCAAAGACTCTCTCAAAAAACAGAGACCCGAGTATCTGTCACGAGTTCCAGTGACTGATCCCGTTTGGCAGGCTCGTTATTATGGATTCAATCTCTGGTCGCGGCAGAAGCTGGATGAGAAACTGGAATACATTCACCTGAACCCGGTTCGAGCCGGACTTGTCGAGAAGGCCGTCGAATGGAAGTGGAGTTCCGCACGCTGGTACGAGATCGGCAAGTCAGCCGGCCTGCCGATCAGTTGGCCTCCGGGAATGGAAACGGACGATGAGTTTGTGGCCGGTGAATGAGTGGGTGGCCGAATGATGTGAGATTCTTGTGACTAAAGTCACCCGACCAAAAATGAATATTGGTCGGGCCACCCTGCGGTCTGAACTGCTCTCTTCGGGGCAAACACGATTTGACGGGCAAGGTCATGGAGATTGTTCGACGATTGATCATGGAAAGAGATCAGGCCTGTCCACCGATTTAGTTTATCATGGGTTGCTCGCTCGGTCTCATGACGTTGGAGCAACTGATGGGCGGCAGTTCAATCAAATATTGATTCAAGTGCCTTCTGCTCGTCCTTAAGTTTGTTGTTAGCTTTCTCTGCCTCTTCCTTCCATTTATTGGCCTGTTTAGCCGTCTCCTTCGCCAACCGCTCTGCCTCTTCAGCGCGTTTTCTGGCCACATTGAGTTCAGAGGTTATATCACTGAGTGAATCTTTGACATCATCAATACCCTCTTTTGTTTTTCTTACATCATCTGGTACATCGCATCCAACGGCAAAAAAGAAAAACACTAACAGCGCACATAATCGCATGATTCGATCCTCGTTAGTTACACTTTATTGACTTCTTCAATGATGATGTTTGTTACGCACCTTGTGCCGGAAAATATGGCAACAATGCCTAAAGCTGGAATTGCATTTGGAATCAATAGAAAAAAGTATATGAGCCAACCATAAGGCCAGTTATCAATATTGACCTGATCTCTAACTCTTAGTTGCATTACGTCGAAGTATTTGAGTGCACGAAGACAATGCCTGATAGGTCTCACCTCGTGATAAACTTCTTCCTTGACAATCAATGCGCTTTCTGATGCAGTCATTTTGGAGTAGTCATTTGAAAAATCTTTGACGGCACGCGAAGTAGCAAGTCCCAGCACGACCGACACTACTGAAATCCACACGAACAACCGCATTTTTGCAATGTCCAAATAGTGCTCGGAAAGATTTTCGACCATAAATGGTAAGACAACACTGTGGACTGCTTCCGTAAGTAGTACGATCGCAAGAATAGTTAACAGGTCCGGCCAGTCGTAACTGCAAACAGTGACGTATGTGATAAAAGCAATCGGAACAGTAATCAACATTGATACCACCGGGATGAATTTCTGGCCATCCAGATAACTACGTAAGTTGCTCCCAGGGCTGAGTGCGGTAGACCAACAATGGCGGAGAACAAATGGAACCTTTATCATCCATTTGGAGGAAGCCCATGTCAAACAATTCTGCCAACCATTCCCACTCATCCGAGAAGCCAAAACGCACCAGACGCGTCT
>Ga0222718_10002512_pt1 | contig 16401 bp, 23 predicted proteins | sample C33_27DmetaG_FD_165045 | JGI IMG/M metagenome (GOLD analysis project Ga0222718, IMG submission 165045) | Estuarine water microbial communities from San Francisco Bay, California, United States - C33_27D | ecosystem: Environmental > Aquatic > Marine > Unclassified | place: USA: California... | reverse complement strand
GAGAAAGATTGTCGGCTGTCCTCGCGTGCGCTTGTTTGGATCGTCTGCCTCTCCGTCGTGATCGGTATCATAGATGAAATTGATCTGATCAAACTCATCTCTATAGAGACGATAGTGCTCATTCGCGAGATCAAGATAACGACCGTTACTCTGTCCGAGTGAGGAGTGAAAGTCTCGGAATATGAGATACAAAGACAGATGACGATGAGCCTCAAAGAAAGACTCTGCACTCATCATCAGATACTCGTATCCCATCCCACGATTCCGAATCTTGCGTAAGATTTGATACCAAGCATCATCGATATACTGTTGATAGCTTGTCAGCGAAGAAGGACGGACGTTTGCAAGATCTGAATATGTCGCAGTCAGATCGATGTCTGAGACGACAGGATAAAGTCTTCGTCTGACGAGAGCGCACATTCTCCGGAAAAGATACTCGTCTCCGTCAATCGTGACGGTCCACTCCTGCACATATCCCTCTCCGAGATGCTCGGAGTCTGCAAGCTGCTCGGCTGAATGCGCATAAGACACAGTGCCAGACGGAGCAATCGATGCAGTCTGTCCTGTGATCAAGTCTGATCCAGTCGGCTTGATGAGAGTATATGTCGCGGCAGTTGGCACGAGCTGCGAACCATCCCGATAGAGTTTAAGCTCAGAAGTCTGAGCCTTCCCTCTCTCGAGTAATTCGATTGCTCGTATTTGTGCCGCGTATGGAGTAGACGAAGACATCGATTATTATCCCTTTATGACATCCCACCAAGCGGAGACATTAGATACACAAAGCACTCCCTCGCCTGCTGAGAGTGTTGCGATTGTGTTTGCGTCTACATCTTTAACAACGATGTTATGAGTTGAGGATGCTCTATTCTTGATCCAGAAAGAAGCTCCGTCTTTGTAGTCTGGGAGGATACAGTCTAGGCTGCTTGTATTGTTTCTAAGCAGTTGATACTGAGAATCCTTGTATGTCAAAGTCTTATTCTCTGTTATTGTCTCAGGATTGACTCCGCCCTTTTGGACGATGTGACGAGGGACATTAAACTCTGCTTTGTCTGTAAATGCCATTATTGACTCCTTTTCTTTTGTTCTGCTCGTGTCAAGTGTTTGACCACCATCTGGCGAGCTTGTGTATGTGAGATGTTAGATTGCTGTGCGACCTTCTGAGCGATTCGATCGATTGCTGCTCTTTTGTTGCTATCGGACATTGTATGCTCCAGCTCCGAGATCTTCGACTCGCTTGATTGCCTTCTTTGTTAATCGCAGCTCTTCCTGCTTTGACTTGAGTCTGTTTGCTACTTCGGGGATATGTTGATCTCTCTCTAGTCTGCTCATCGCGCGATTCATGCTGATCAGTCTGAGAGCTGCTATTTGTGGATGCGGAGGATTGAGTGCTCCTTCTCTCATGAGAGAAAGTCTCCATTGATCAAAAGCGTCCTGATCAAAGTGCTCGATAACTCTCCGGCCTACCTTTTCAAGACGAATCCATTTAGATGTGTGATAGTTACCTTTGTGCGCAGGATATACGCGCATATAGTCATGCTTGACGGGATCAAGCAGAGTCCATCCTTGATCTTGCATGTGTGTTCTCATGATTGAGCTGTCGATGCGTCCTCCGACTGCTCTGGTCCCATTGACACCGGGAGTCTCGGATACACTAGACAAGACAGGAAGCAAAAGAGGAATCTTCTCTTTTTTCTTCTTTCCATCTGTCCCTGTTGTGTATGTGTCGAACACTTTGAGCTCCCAGTTTTCGGGATTGTGTGCAAACAGAAATCGGCTGTTTGCTTTCTTTGGGATACGCGTCTGTGTTTGCGTCTTCTCTTCCCAAGGTTGTGAATAGTTTGTGTAGTCCATTTGTAGTCTCCAATAAAAAAGAGTTGGGAGACTCGCAGAATTTGGAGACTACAGAAATAAATCCTGAAGTCTCCCAACAAAGCGAATCTTTTTAGCGTGCAGAGAGAAGCTTGACTCCGCGAGCGTTTTCGATGATACCAAGTCCGAGATAAGCATGTCCCACGATGAAAGTAGAAGCAGACATCGGACGACGATCAAACTCTACTACAACCTTTCCCATAGACATGAGATCGGCTGATCCTTGTACGCCTGCAGGAATACCGTCTACGTATCCGAGAGCCATCGGAGAGATCATATAGTTGTCATATCCAGAAGAAGCATTTTCTTTGACGTACTTGCTTCTGTAGACATCCACCCCGAATAAATTACCGGCAAAGTTTTCGCCTTTAACTTCGAGCATGGACATTGAGGACTGCATGCGAGAGATAGCATTTCCTGTCTCGTTACGAAGAGAGTCTTGAAGCTCTGTCAATGCCTTTGGATCAAGTACGCAAGCGTAAGGACCGGGAGCACCGGAACCGGAGTCTGCTTGCTCAAGAGCAAAGATTGCATCAAAGAAATCGTCTACACTGAGAGTAGTTGTATTTGCTCCGGCTGTAGTTGTGAAAGCTGCTGCAGCTTCTCCTGTGAGCTCAGCAAAGCGCGCCTCGTAAGATCCTGCGATGCTTTGAGCGATACGGAAAGGATCAATGTCTGCTCCTCCGAATCCAGTCATAGAAGCAAGATCACTCATCTCATAGATGATGTATTGACGAGCTGCAACAAGATCGGCAGAGTTGATTGTCAATGCTGTTGTATTTGATGCTTCGTCTGAGATTTCAGAAGTCGCCGCAGCCATTGAGTCGTAGCCATCAAGACCGGCAAGACGTACACGGACGGTATCTGTGCCGAGGCCATTGATAGAGCCTTGGTAGCTCAAAAGAGGAGTATTTCTTAGGTTTGCATTATCTTTTATGAGGAGATTTATTTCCTGTGAGATCATTGCTGATAATCTTAGGATATTTTCCATATTGGAAAAACGAATCGGATCGACTGTAGCCATTTGAGGCCTCCATTCATTAGGGTTATATTATGAGAGTGCTGTGGGCTGCTCTGCTGTTACCGGTGCGACCGTACCCCGCTGTATCATTCCTAGTATAGCATAAAAAAGGAGAGTGCAAGTATGATTGACATTTTTGCTCGATATATTGACGGAGACTTTGTATTTGAACCAATGAAGAGACGAGGAATGAGTAAAGGAGAATACTTGAGAGCTGTTGCAGCATGTAAGCGCCTTAACGAAGACGGAATCCAGAGCTCTTCTTCTCTAGCTGCTTTTTTGCCTGATCATATAACTCCCGATCAGGCCCCTTTGTCACAGCTCCACCTTTTTGCAGAAATGAATATACACGAGCCCGAGCCCATTGCGATTGAGTCGCGCCCGGACGATGCCCGACAGCCCAAGCAGCAAGACCTCTCTTGTAAACTTGAGAAATGATTCCTTTGGAGATCCCTGTCACTTTTGCGACTCCTGCGATAAATCGCTCTTGCTGATCTCCGCTCTTCATTTTTGATGTAGCATCTCGGACTTCTTCTCGGAGCTTGGATGCGCTGAGCGTGTACTTGCTCGGCCTTGTCTTCTTCGTGTCTCCGGCTACAGGTTCGAATCTTGCAGAGCCGCTTCTCTTCCCTTCGATGCGCTTGCGAAACTCGGCTTTACGTCTCGCAGCTGTGCTCTCTCCGAGTCCTCGAGTATACTTCTTTTGTATCTTTGCTTTAGCCATGATTCACCCTCTGAAAAAGTTATTCATAGCCTGTGTATAACTTGTGTATAACTTGTGTATAAAGTTATTCATAGCCTGTGTATAACTTGTGTATAACTTTTTATAGCATAAAAAAAGCCCGACCACATCGGGCCGGGCTACACAGTACGAAACCTTAAATCTTAGTACCAGTACCAGATGATAAGACCATCTTGATCAGCAAGAGCAGAGCCGAAAGTCAAGCGAGCAACGCCTCCAGATCCACCATTCGCAGATACAGAAAACTCGTCCTCGTCTGCGGCAGTATCACCGAGAGCTGTCATATTGCGAAGAGACAGACCATTCTTGAATACGAGAACAGAGTTGATGCTGTTGCTTGGAAGAGTCTGAGCGAGATCGATAGTAGTTGTAGAGCTACCGGAGATCTGTGCTCCCTCTTGTGCAAAAGTGATTCCGAGCTTGCCAGCAGTCACAGAAGAGCTTGCGAGCTTTGCGCTAGTTACACCAGAGTCAGCGAGAGCAGTAGTCCCGACAGCACCGTTTGCGATCTTTGCAGATGTTACAGCAGCAGAGGCAATCTTGTCTGAAGATACTGCAGAAGTCGCGAGCTTTGCAGATGATACTGCTCCGTCTACGAGCTCAGCAGTGTCTACTGCATTGTCAGCCATCTTTGCATTTGTGACAGCATCGTCTGCGAGCTTGGAGGAATCGATTGCAGTAGACGCGATCTTTGCTGTTGTTACAGCTCCGTCAGCAATCTTTGCAGTCGCTACAGCATTGTCAGCAATCTTTGCCTCAAGCACAGAAGAAGAAGCAAGAGCAACAGATCCGACAGAACCATCGATCAGCTCAGCAGCTCCGACAGAGTCATCAGCCATCTTTGCATTTGAGATTGCATTGTCTGCGATTTTTGCAGATGATACAGCAGAGTCAGCAATCTTTGCAGAAGTGACAGAACCGTCAGCAAGTTTTGCAGATGTGACTCCTCCGTCTGCGATTGAGATGTCGTCTCCCTGCTTCTCCAAACCGCCTGAGACGGTCACGGAGCCTAATCCGGTAAATCTTTGGAAGTCGATGTCTGTTGATCCGAGAGTCGGAGCTGTGTCATTGATACAGACAAAGCCTTGATTGTCGTATGTGTTACCTTCGAGAGCAAAGAGAAATGCTCCTGGAAAGTCGTCGCCTGCATCCATATCTGTAGAACGAGACATTGCACTGTTGGCACCAGCGAAGACATAGACACCATTCTCAGCACCGTCTGTCTGGCCGATCAAAAGAACACGATCATCATTTGAAAGATTGACTCCGTCAATGCTTGCAGGAGCTGAAGAAATATCAACATTTGAGTCAGATACGACTCGGACATTTTCCTTAACAGACAATCCAGCTGCAACAGAATCGACATAGCTCTTATTGGGTACGTCGTTTGCATTGCTCGGAGTGCCGACCTGCAAAGTACCGGAAGAGAAGTCATAAGTATCGGTCAAGTCGAGCTTGCTTGCGTCTACAGCGTCAGCCGCGATCTTTGCAGTTGTTACTGCTCCGTCGTTGATCTTTGCAGTCTCTACAGCAGAGCTTGCGAGCTTGGCAGCAGATACAGCAGAGTCTGCGAGCTTGGCAGTCTGGACAGATGCCGCTCCGAGCTTGGCTGAGTCTACAGCTCCGTCAGCGAGCTTGGCAGTCAATACTGCTCCGTCTGCGAGCTTGGCAGATTCTACAGATGCAGCTCCGAGTTTTGCAGCTGTGACAGCTCCGTCATTGAGAGCTGCAGTCAATACTGCACTTGTACCGAGCTTGCCCGATGTGATTGCTCCGTCTGATATTTTTGCTGATGTTACAGCATTGCTTGCGAGTTTGGCGGCGATAATAGCCGAGTCGACTATCTGACCGCCTTTAATTTGTACTGATCCCATGAGAGATACTCCTATATAGTAGTTAGTTTATTACGCGTTTCTGTAGTCTCCAGAAACTGTTAAGTCGATGATTCTGCAATGTAGTCGACAGTGATATAATCTCCTGTCTCGGGGATGAAGTCTGTCGTCGTGAATGTCGTTGAGTTGTGCTCACTAAACGTTTCTCCTTCTACTTGTCGGACACCATTATAGTAGACTCTGAGAGATCCTGCCTGATATTCTTCGGGCAATTCGAAAGACGTATTTGAACCATCACATTGAGAAGAAAGATCTGCTTGTTTCATGTCTCCTCCTGTGCCGCCTGACTCGTTGATAAAAAATGCAAACCTGAACACACCTATAACTCCTCAAGCACTATCGAGATCTCTGCATTGCCCGACTTCGATGCAACGAAGATCGACTCAGGACGATTCTTTCCTCGTCCGAGTCTGAGCACGATATAATTGCTTTGTGGGACTGTCATTTTATGAGTCGGGATTGCTCCTCCGTCTGTGGCCCCGTTGCGACAGACATAGATCTCTTTTCCCTGCGCTCCGAGGCTGATCTGTGTAGCCGGAGAAGGGAGAAGAATCTCTGTCGTTGTTGTGTCTCCTGCTGTGAAGTTGTAGAATGCAGGATATACGTTTAGATTTCGAAGATCTTCGCTCATGATTGTCTCCTGTTGCGATTTTTCCATGCTTGCATAACCTTGTCACGATTGGCTGCATAAAACTCGGGATCTTTGAGAGCACGATCAAGAAAGCCCGGAGAGTCAGGAGCTGGGATTGCTCCGACGTTTGCTCTCGGAGCTGCTGCTTGTTCTCTCGGCTCAAGTGACTCTCCGAGAGACTGGAGTTGTGATGCTGTCGATGCTTCTTGCATGTCTCCAGGCTCTGCATTGTCTTCTCCGATCATTTTCAGAGCTTGCAAGTGTGGACGGATGGTTATCGGTGCTGTCTCTGGATTCTCTACTTGCTGATCAAGCCAGTCTGAGAGAGTCTGTCGCTCCTTGTCACTCTTACCTTTTTGCGCACGCTCAAAGCTCCATTCTATCGCCTCCACAAGATCGGGATCAGTCAGTCCATGCTTGGATATAGATTGGTATCGCTCGAATCGTTGCTCGGAGCTCTGGAGTCTCGTCTGCATCTCTGCGAGCTGCTGATTCAAGATGTCGACAGAAGACATTGCCTTCTCCGCTTTTGCGAGTCTGCTCTGTGCTTCTTCCAGTGCCTTCTCGGCTGTCGTTGCTCTCGTTGCTACCTTGCCGATTCTCTCTTTGATGATGTTTTCCATTTCTGATTTGAGGACATAAGTACGTCCTTCGTTTTCTATCTCTGTCATTGTAGTCTCCTATGAGGTTAGATTGAGTATTGAGCTCTTTCTGCTCGGATTCTCTCGAGCTCCTGCTTTGCTTCGATTGGATCAAGATCGGGATTCATGATCTGCATTGCATCGACTGGAGAGATAAGTCCTGCGCTTAATTTCTGGATGATGTCTTCTCGTTGTGCTCTCATCTCTTCCGGGGAAAGTCCGAGAGGAGTATATACGACTCTGTATCCTGTCTCGGGAAGATTGGCATTCAAAAAACGATTGCACAGCATCGCACATTTAGACAGCATCTCTTCATCTGCTCTTCGAAAGACAGGAGCATATCTGCGCTGTGCTTCTCGCTGTCCGTCGCGTGAAATACTAAGTGCATACCCCGATCTCGGATCTCCGCTTTGTCTCAAGACTTCGGAAGAGATTCCTGCTGCTGTCGCGACTCTGTATTCATACTTTGAGATACTCTCTAATAGCTTCTCGGGATCGCTATATGTGAAAGAACCGATCAGCGGCTGTCCTTGCATGTCTGGATCTGTTTGGAACATCAAGATAGAGCTTGGATCGGTAGAGATTGCAGATCTGCGTCCTGTCAAGTCTCCCTCTAGTTGGGATAGTCCTGCAAGATGCAATCCTGCTACATACTTCTGCGGCCAGCTATTGTCTCGGACACAATGCACATAGAACGAGAAGAGGACTGCTGCTGTCAAAGAACCGTATGCAAGCTGTGCAGCGTCAAAAGCGTTAAAGAGCTGTCCTGTCTTCTCGGCATGATACAAGACGACAGGGAGAAACGGGACTCCTTCCTTGCTGCGATAGGGATATGAGTCTCCTCGCATCGCTTCATGTCCCATGTATATCTCGCTCATATCCTTTCCGACTCCTCCGGCTGGAGTAGCTTCGAACATGCCAAACAAAGGAGCATTCGGATCTCTGATGTCTAGAATGTCCCAAACCCAGATAGCCTCGCCATTTTCTGGATTCATTCGCAGACGTAGTTCTTGATAATATAGAGGAATGTCGGGAGCATCTTCAGACGCTGCGCACACTACAAAGTCAGGAGAGACACAACGAAAGGACAGGCCGGGCACTCGTGCAACGTCTCCGGGAATATGAGGAGCAACGTCGACGCGCACAAACATTTCTCGAATACCGAGAGTCATCTGTTGGACCTTCTGCATGAGCTGAAAGTATCCTGCCTTTGATACATATCCATCACGTCCGACGAGCTCAGAGATGTCTCCTTCTCCGGTTATGTTTGGTTCTGAATGATAGAGCATCGCGAGCTGTCTTGTTACTTGCTCGATTGCGCAAGAGGACAAGTCAGAAGGCCCAAGAGCTTCTCTTCTGTCTGTCGGCAGATGTCGGAGCAGCTCGTCTTCTAAGTCTTGCTCCCATAGTCCGGTTAGCAGTCTTCGTCTCAGTGCGGAGTGCTCCCATCTTCGTTGATCGGAGTCTGTCGGAGCTTGCGGTTTTGGCGGTACGTTGTTGATATGCATTAGTACACCTTAATTTTTTGGGGAATCGTTGGCTTATAGTCCAGAATCGGAAGCAGTCCATATCTCAGACCGTCGATTGCGTGTCCGTAAGGATCTCGGGATCTTGCTGATTGTGTTCTTTTCATCGTCCAGCTCTGGATTGATTTTATCGTCTGCGCACATTCAGGACGAATCCAGAAATGCTTTCTTGACATGATTGCATGCAATATACTAGCACCAAAATACACAGAATGCCGTCCTTTTCTTGCTCGTCGTACAGTGAACGGTAGACCGCGCGGAGGATAGCCGAGAATGCTTTCGAAAGCTCTCATTAACATAATGTTACTCATTCGATACTGATCGCGGCCTCTGTGCTCTCCGTCTCCTGTCCAGATGGCAAGATTCGGATCGACTCCGTACTTTTTGAGCATCTCAAGAATCGCTTGTGCATGATGTTCGGGAGGAGCTTGTCCTGATGTATATTCTCCGAGCACGAAGATCCTCGGATTCTGAGGATCTCGCATATCGACACAAGAGAGAATCGCGACTTGTGATCCTGGATTCGATCCATGATCAATACCGACACAGAAGCGATAGTCTCCGCCTCTCGGGACAGGTTGCGAGCTGATCATATCTTCGGAGAAGTTTTCGAAGACGACTCCGATCGGAGCAACGTCAAAAGAGCCATTGATACGAGCTTCTCTGTCGTAAGGGAGATAGGCCTCTGTGATCTTGTCGATCTGCTCTTGTGACAGCAGGAATCCTTTCGGGAGTCCTATCGGAGTCGTTGCATCGACAGTCAAGGGAGCACGATGTGCAGATATGAGTCCTCTCTCTATCATCTCCTTGATATATGTCACGTCTACGCCACCGACTGGAGTGAGCGAGATTGCGACTGTCCCTCTCTTGCCTCCTGCGCCTCCTCGCGAAGTACGCGCGACAAGCTCGTTGAATGTAGACTGATCGACCGGCTCATCGATGCACACAAGATTTGCCGTTGCAGATGCCAATCCTAGTCCTTGATTCGCTGTTTTGATGCGAATGATTGATCCGTTTGTAAACTTGACAAGAGGAGCAAGACCGCGAAATCCTTTGCCTCTGACAAACTCGCAGCTCGGATCAAGCTCTTCTTTCGGGATCATGTCGTATAACTTCTGTTGTATCGTCCGAGATTGCTCGTGCGAGTGTGTGATGAGCCAGGCCTCTATCGGAGGAGGATCTGTTTTGTAGTGCGGATGCCGTCCGAGACAATGATAGAGTAACAGTGCGCATGTCGCTAGTGTCTTGCCGACTTGATTCCCTCCAATCAGTGCTTTGATTGGAGCTTTGTCTGCGAGATAATCACGCTGCGGAGGAGTAGGAGAGAAGTATCTCAAAGGATCATTCTCTGCTCTCTTTCGCAACCATGTCAGACGCTGCGCCATTCCTCCGAGACTATTCATTTGCGTCTCCAGAATAGATCAGTACAGAGTGTGCCGTCTCCTTGCTCGTTGCAGTATTGGATCATTGACATCGTGTTCTGTATATTGCTGATCTCTTCGCATTGCTTGCCGGATGTCTGCGAGTCGATTCCTCTTGAGTAGACAAGACAAGTCATCTCACGACAGAGCAGAAGTCCTTCTTGTGTCTTCGTCTGCTCAGGATTGCAGATCTCTTTGATCACGTCTAAGTCTGTCAGCTGCTTGATTACTTCTTGTTGTTTCGTTGCTGTTGTGTCTTCGATTGTTGGCTGTTTGTTCTCGAGTGCTTTTGCTCCTCCGACTCCCAAGAGGACACCTATCAAACCTGCAAGGATAATCTCTACCATTTTGATTGATTCCTCTCGTTTATTCTTTCGATGCACTGTATCCATGATTCTCCGTCCATATCAAAGACCAGCTTGATGTCATCTTCTTGCAATAACATGTCTTTGATGATTGCTGCAATTAGATCGTCGACTTGAAGATCTGTCACTGTCTGCTTATATATATGCAGATAGTTGCGGAGCGTTATTTTGTCTTTGTCCAGCTCCATAGTGAGCGCAGTCACAGCAGCGTTTTTTGTCGCTACCTTGTCGAGCATATAAAGGATTTGCCCCTCTAAGGTTGTGACATCAAGATCAACGATTCTCATACTGCATCCTCAAAGAGATTAAGCTGTGCATTCTCTCTCTTGTATTCTTCTTTTGCCCAATCAAGACGACCTTTGATTATTGGCAAGTATTCAGACGTTATCTCAATCCCGACAAAGTCGTATCCTTCAAGTATTGCTGCGCATCCTGTTGTGCCCGATCCGCAAAAAGTATCAAGAATCGTTGCTCCCTTCTGTCCTCCGATGAGTCTGCATAACCATCTCATGAGCTTGATCGGCTTGACTGTCGGATGAAAGTTTGCAACCTCTGGAGATTCTCGTCCGTCGAATCTCTCTCCTTGTCCGTCATTCAGACACATATTGCTCTTTGCTGTTCGTCTCTTCAGATGTTCAAGTCCTGCATCTCTCTCTGCTCTGCTCGGCTTTGCACATTGAAACAGGTTTGCGGGCCAACGGCCTTGATTGTTTTGTATGATCTCACCATTCCAATTATTGCTTTGAGTATTTCCAACCTCGTAAAAGTTTTTAGGCTTTGTTAATTTTGTTAGTGTTTGCTCTTGAGGCCCAACCCAACACGGATCACCATAACCAAAACGACAATTATCTATATTGATTGCTCCTGTCCCGTATTTCAAGACATTCTGTGCAACAGTCAATCCTTTCTCGATTGGCTTTCTAGCTAAGATTGCAGGTTCTATTGCTGGTTTGAGTGCTGTCCCGTATCCCTGCCATTTTTGCGCGTCTTTTGTTGCTGGAATTGTTATCTCTCCCTTTTGGCCTTGATGCTTAGAATACACAATAGACTTTTTATCACTTCTTGCTATTGACTGATCTACACCAACAACCTTACGAACCGCCCCTGCCTCACGATCAATCGCTTTGCTTATATCGTGCGACTTTGGAAATCCAGAGAAGTAACACCAGTTTATCGTGTCTCGTATCTCAAAGCCTGCATCCTCAATCGCGACTCCGAGACGATGCACTGTGCGAGTCGAAGAGAATGCGATGATGTATCCTCCTGGCTTCAGTACTCGCAGACATTCTCTAGCCCAATCAAGACCGGGGACAGAGCAGTCCCACTTCTTATTCATAAAGCCGATTCCATAAGGAGGATCAGTCACGATTGCATCGATTGAGCAAGATTCGAGCTCTTTCATTTTTTGGATGCAATCGCCTTCTAATATTTTGTAGTCTCTCAAGTCCTCCCACATATCAAGCCTTCTTGAGTGCAACGACATTTGAGCCGACAAGAGAATGCAGATCAGCTTGTACTCTTTGTCTCAAGATTGGAGGCAATGCAATAATCGTGTTGACGATCTCGCTCATGAGCTGCTCGTCTGTCATTCTCTCATGCGCGTCGACTGCTCCCTCTTCTGCATCGTATGCCTTCAGTGCTTGCATCATTGTCACGAGCTGTCTCTGTAATGCTGCGTATGCTTGCCATGATCCCGAGTCCTTTGCTTTTGTCATGGACTGCTTGAGCTCTGATATTTGGATGGTCAGCATGGTCCGATAATCAAGAGAGTCGGCTTTGTTCTGTGTCTCTTCTTCGACTTCGGGGATTGCGTGCTGTGCATCGTTTTTATATCCATGTCTCCGAGAGAGAAGCCACATTGCAGACTTGACATCTCCTTCCTGGATAGAGTGATTGATCGTCTCAAGCGCAGTCATTGCAGCATGAGCATCGGCAGCTCTGACATTTTCTGCGAAGGTCTTGAATAATTTTTGTGCTCTTGGCTGCTCTCCTTTCGCAATCCATTTGTAAATTGTTGATCGTCCGACTCCGGCAACGTCTGCCGCAATCTGCATTGTCGCGCCCGCTTTGAGCGCTTTGATTATTTTGTCTTGGGTTGCTTGTAGTTTTTTGCTCATGTAGTCTCCAATATTTTTTGAAAAAAATCTGCACGTTTCTCTAAAAGGCCGCGGTACGCGCAGTGCGGGGGGTATGTAGCTAGACACATGGACTATATTTGTCTGCGTCGTAGCCGAGGAATCGTCCTTGCAATCGGTTCTGTGCGCAGTCTTGACTCCAGTTCTTGCGCTGTCTCCGGCTCTCCTGTCCTCTTTGCTTTCAGCTTGGCACGACGAGCAAGGAGCTCTGCTCTCTGCATTCTCTTCTTGTCCTGCTCTGCCTTCTGTCGGAGTCGAGTCGCTGCTGCAATGACAGCCTTCTCGATTGCTATGTCTTGAGCAGACTTCTTCCCGACTGCTCTGACGTTATCGATCTTGACTGTGAGCTCTCCGTCTTTAAACATACGAAATGCGGCTGCAGTCGCTCTCTCTTTGTTGAGTCCTTGCATCCTGAGCTCGTCGATTCTCTGACTGATCGCTCTGTTCTCTGATACGGTCCTATTCTTCTTCGCTCTGCTCACTTCTTGCTCTTCTTCTTGCTTGTTGCTGTGCGAGTGCCTCTCTTTGGCTTGCTCGGCTTCTTCTTCTTGGTATTATTGACCATCTTCTTTACTGTAGCCTTTCGTGTTGTTTTGTGCATAATCTGCTCCTTTTACTGCTATAATTATACCGATATGATATAGAATGTGCAACAAAATGAGGAAAAGATGCCGAAATATAAAGTCCCACCGAATATAGTCAAGATAGCCCAGCGCGCGATTGACTACAACCTGAGTCTGCCAATGTCACGACGAGCTGCATACAAAGACGAAGGAAAGAAGAGAGTGCCCGGAACCGGAATGCGAACAGCTCGACGTTTAGCATCTGGAGCAATCGATGAGCAGCAGATGATTCTCATGCGTGCATGGTTTGCTCGTCATGCTGAGTCTCCAGGGGAGAAGGAAGCAAGACGCGACAAGACAAGCAAAGCCGCTATAGCTTGGGCACTGTGGGGAGGATCTCCGGCTCAAAGATGGGTCAAGTCAAAGATACGAGAGCTCGAGAGAGCAAGAGAAAAAAAGAATAAATAGGAGTAACTATGCCAATCAGAATAACAGGAGCACAAACAACAGTGCCCGGAGAAATACTTGCATCTGTCGTCGGAGATCCTGCGAATACTTCAACAGTCAATGTCTCGACATCCTTTGCAAACTTTCTTACAAATATGTCTTTTAAAGCTGATCGAAGAGCTGCTGTCATATCCGCTTATTTTTGGATAGAAAAGACGACATCGACATCTGATCAGGAGATCATCGTCAGACTGACAGAGTCGGGTAACATTGTAGCGAATAGCGCGAGAAGATTCCATGTCTTTACAGAGCCATCGTCTGCACAGATGATTCTCTGTCAGTGGAGTGTAGAGCTCACAGACGGGAACAATTACTCATACCGTCCACAAATCGCGAAAGGATCAAGCAGTCAGACAATCAATGTCAGAGCCGGAGGGGAGTATCCAATGTATCTATTTCAGGCTATCGGACTGTAGAGAAAAGAAGAACAGCCGAGATTATTCTCGGCTCTTTGCTCTTGTTACTCCTTGCGTTATTCGCTTTCGTGAAGTGTTCTCATGAGGATTGTGTGTGGGTTGCTGTTCCATGATCTCCAGTCTGCGAGAGAGTAGAGCTTTGATCCGTCCTTCATGACTACAATGATTCTCTTGATAGTCTTGCTGCCTCTGGTGACATTCACCCAGTATGCTTTTTTCATGATGTTGCTCAGTCCGCCTTCGTATCCCTTGAAAGGATGAGCTGCTTCTCTCTGCATTGTTTGGAATCCGCGAAGAGTGAGAGTGTATTTGTATTGTGCTTTCATGATAGTCTCCTGTGTTGTTGTTGTTTATACTTCTATTATAGCCGATGTTTTCAGACTGTCAACAAAATAATAATCTTTTCTTTGTTTTGTTTTCAGATTGACAACATATAGAGATCATGTCATACTATATGTACAAACAAACAACAGGAGACAACATGCTCAAGCAAGCGAACATCGAAATCATACAGCTCAATCTTTCCGGTTTATTCGATCAGCTCAAAGAAGAAACAACATGGGAGCAGAAAGAGATTCGATTCATGGGCAAGACATACATGCAACCAAGATTGACAGCATGGTTCGGATCAAGCGAATACACATACAGCGGAATAAATCACAAAGCCCAAGAGATGACGGAGCTTCTGATCAGATTGAAGAAGATTGCAGAAGAGAAAGCAGGCTGTCAATTCAATAGCGTACTTTTGAATTATTATCGAGATGGCAACGACAGCGTGTTTTGGCACAGCGACGACGAGAAAGAATTAGGAGAAGATCCGATTATCGCATCGATGAGCTTCGGAGGAACAAGAAAGTTTAAGCTCAAAGCCAAAGACAAGAGCGACAAGCGCGACATTCTTTTGACTGACGGATCGCTGCTCATCATGGGATCAGGAACACAAAGAAACTATTTGCACAGCATCCCGAAGAGCAAGACATACACAGAGCCGAGAATAAACATCACATTCAGAAAAATTCTCTCATAGTCCAGAGCAAAGAATCAAACCGAGCTGTCACTCTTCGTCTGCTCCTGTGAGACGAGGACATTGTAACACAAAAAAAAGAGGCCCGAGCAAGTCAAGTGTCGGGCCTCTTAGCGTGTCAAAGTATCTGTATCTTAATCTTCTTTGTCTGTATCGGCAAGTGATAAAAGAACAGGAAGTGAAAATAATGTGCCGAGTGCCATCGCGATGATGATGAAAGGACGCGCTGCTTGTCCGAGCTCGATTATCGTCTGCATTGTTGCGCCCCGGCTTTGAGAAGTTCGCTTGTCGTTACCTTTCCATATCGTGTGACTAGTTGACGATATGCTCTCTCGTCTCCGGATAGTGCTTTGTATACCAGTTGTTTAATGTCTATCATTTTTTTGCTCCCTTAATAGCCGTGAATATTTCTGTAAGGTTTGGATTTTTGATAATGCCTTGTAAAGGATAGCAAGGTTTGCACATGATACGAGACGGACCCTCTACCATCAAAGAGCGAGATACTGAAGTCTTTGATTGTCCGTTTTGCTCCTTTGCTGATGTCTGTGTGTACAGCAGTCCAACAAAATTAAAATACTGTGCAATCTCTCCTCCTGTCTTCTTGCCATCAAAAGCAGGTTTTAAGTGACGCTCTCCTGATGTCTCGTCAATGTTCGTTTCGAGAAGACAAACTCCGACAATGTTCTTTTGCAAATTGCGTATACGACGTGCAAGACTTCTCATGCTGTCGGCAAGCTTTCCCCAGTCTTGCAATTTCATCTGAGTCTTTCCTCCATTAGTTAATTGATCTCTGATCAGTCTCTGCATCTCCGTGAAGGAATCAATGACGATTGTATCATATTGTGCCCAGTTGTCAGGGTTGTCTGAGATGTCTCGGAGTATCTCAGCTAGGAGCATTGCACTATCGATATGAATGATGTCTGCTCCTGGATTGCTGTGCATGATTGACGCTTGTCCGTTAAGTTCTGTCAGTAAGAAAAGAGGCTTTGGAGCTGTAGCCGCCAAGAATGATTTTCCTGCACCTGAGTCTCCATAGATCAAAGCTTTGATCTTCGTTTGTTGTTTTGCTTTTCCTGCGTTGATTATTTTGTACTTCATTGTAGTCTCCTGTTATTAATGATTGTTTATGAAGTTGCGTACTAGTTGAATGATTATACCTTCGCTTGTTGTTGTGATTGTTCGATGTATTGTATATGCTGATTGATTAGGGTTTTTAATAACTTTTTGTACTTTAATCTCAAAAGACCCATCAGTATATTTCAGTACATGTCCTGCTTTTCTTCCATTGATAAAAATATCTTTTAGTCCGCAAAAGTCATATTTGTTTGAGAGTTCGATAGTCATGATGTTGTCTCCTTGTGTTGTTTGCATCATGTAAACAATATGCCCGATTGTTTTCGATGTGTCAACAAAATAATGTATTTTTTATGCTTTTTCTTGTCGAAAGTTGGACGCGTCCACCTTTTGGCCACTTGCGTCCACTTTTTTGATTTGCGATAATATAGGTTGTTCCTACCTTTTTTCTGTCCGTCCAAGAAGTCCACTCTTTTTTTCTAAAACTTTCTGAGAAAAATATAATTATAAAGTTTATAGAAAAACTATGGACTTTGTGGACGCAATAAAAAAAGCTAGGTTATCCCTAGGTTAT
>Ga0222718_10002508_pt1 | contig 16439 bp, 21 predicted proteins | sample C33_27DmetaG_FD_165045 | JGI IMG/M metagenome (GOLD analysis project Ga0222718, IMG submission 165045) | Estuarine water microbial communities from San Francisco Bay, California, United States - C33_27D | ecosystem: Environmental > Aquatic > Marine > Unclassified | place: USA: California... | reverse complement strand
AAGATCAACAACATGTACACCGGCTCGGAGGGCTACACCTACATCAAGAGACCGGTTGATCCCTCATACTGGATTTACCAGTTCCACAAACTGATGGGCTACTCAGATCCAGACACCAGGTGGATCGTGGTGAACCACGACCGTTGGGAGATGCCAGAGGAATGGTGCAAACATTCCAATGTCTACCAAGAGACCTACGACGGCATGGCGAAGTTCATCAACCGGCAGTTGACAAAGAAGTAAATCTGTATAAAATTGTTGTATGACAAAACCAATACCAATGGTGGATCACCTGATGGTGCAACAGCAGATACGCGGACCACACCGGGAGTGGAAACACATGGTGGCCGTGATGTGCCTGAACCTGACATACAGGAAACACGTTAAAATTATATTACCACGACTGTTCAAGCGATATCCCAATCCACGGGCATACCTGCGTGGTAGGTTGAAGACCCAACAGGAGATGTTACGGCCGTTGGGCATGTGGGAGGTGAGATCTAAACGTATCAGGAAAATGACCGAACAGTACCTCACGTGGGACCGACAGGAGGCCAGTGACCTACACGGCATCGGCAAGTATGGTTCGGACAGTTACCAGATATTCTTCCACAATCATATACCTGCCGACGTACAGGACAAGGAACTGCGGAAATACATTGACAAGCTCGCACAATAGTCTATAATAAGATATTATGTTTGAAAAATACAAAGATGGAGATCTCATCACTCTAAAACTGGCTTCGGGGGAAGAGGTCATAGCGAAATACAAAGGCAACGACGACTCTAGCGTGAGCATAGAGAAGGCACTCGTGCTGATGCAGGGACCTCAGGGTCTGGCGTTTGGCACGTTTTTCTCCACTGCCAACCAGGACGAGGTGATCATGATATCCAAACTGCAGATCATATCCATCGCATTCATCAACGACAAGATCGAGGGCGAGTACAAGCGGATATTCTCGACCATACAGACGCCCGCCAAGCCCAAGATAATCACATGAGCCAGCACTTCGACAAACACAAGAAGAGCCTGACCGCACTGGTGGACACATCGGAGGCCATGCTGAACGCCATGGAGCAACACGGCGTCGACCCAGAGACGGTGAGCAACAGGCCGGAGTTCTCGGTCTTGATACATTTCCTCAAGAGCATCATAGACGGCGAGTTAAATATACCCAACGAGCTGACGGATCGCATCAGGGAAGAGGCGTTCCAACACGAACTTGACAGCAGGATCAACAAGAGGTTGAACTGATGTCAGAGAGGACTCCAAGACTTTCATCCCTCTATAAAAATTCTGCAGGTCATCAAAGGAGAAACAAAAGATGACTTACTACTCGACCAAGACATATGGACACAACATAGGATTAGCCTGTGTGTTCAGACAACCCAACGCAGACCACTCACACTGCCACCTACTGCATGGCTACTCACTGGCGTTCAGATTCACGTTCGGATGCAACGAGCTGGACAACAAGAACTGGGCCGTGGACTTCGGAGGACTGAAACCATTGAAGAAATGGTTGGAGGATCACTTCGACCACAAGACCGCAGTTGACAAGAACGATCCACACCTGGACAAGCTCAAGGAACTGGAGAAGCATGATCTCGCGGAGATCGTGGTGTTCGACGGGGTGGGTGCGGAGATGTTCGCCAAGCACGCCTTCGACTTCGCCGACGAGTTGATACGGGAGAAGACCAACGGCAGGTGTTTCGTGGAGAGTGTGGAATGCATGGAACACGGAGCCAACAGTGCCATCTACACAAGGAAATAAATTTCTCGAAGACCGTGTAGAAGTAGGACTTGACAACATTTCCTACACTATAAAAGTGTATGACACCCCATTGGGAGTGAGATGGTTTGAGGCGTTACGCGATAATCTCGCACACAAAAGGGTGCTGGAAAAAAATTTCTGTTTTCTCGGATGGGCTGATTCCAATAGGAATCTCCAGTATCTGGTCAATGAATTAAACAAATCGGTACAACAGATTAACTCATACCAGTTTCATCCACCATACGAGAAAATACATCCATTCGTGACCGATGACTTCCAGTATAGTGCCGAGTTACCAACGGGTCTCGTCATGGAAGGGGATTTGATGCAGAAACCAGGATTGCGGTTGAAACACGAGGGATGCAATCTACTTCACAGACACTTTGAGGAACTTCAGGGCACTGCCTGGGAACTGTCGGAATACTATAAACAGGCAGATATCGAGACCAAATATGCCATACGCCAGTTGAACAATATCTGCCACGAGATTGAAGGTTGGGTGGACGCATATCGGCAAAGTGTGTTAGATCCCGAATGGATCAGGCCGTCACAAATAACGACGTTCCTAAACGCACCCAGACACGATCTAAAAGAGGAAGATTTTGGTATGTTCGTCGAGAACAGATACAAGAGGGAACTAGGTGGAGTGTACCTGCACTGGAGCCAGATAGGCAAGACCCTGTTTGAAGTCTTCAGAGATGAAGATGGAAAGAAACTGGACCAGGCGATCTGTTCCACGATCACACACCAGAGGTTCTATTCCGGCGAGTTCGACGTGGAATGGGGCAAAGACATAGACGAAGGAACTTTCGATTGGAAGAAAGAGGAGCTGGACGTATTCAGAACCTGGCTGGCGGACAACCATTTCGACTGGAATGATCCACAGTTGGCCCTCGGATACGCCAAGATAGGTCAGGTCGACCTGCAGAAATCTTTCGGAACTACAGACTTCAGAGACATATATACCATTATGAGCAACAATTTGAATATTTCTTCGATCAAAGTTGTTGGTGAGGACACTGTTCATTGTGATTATCCATACTCACTCGATAATAAAGATTGGAAAGAAATACAAAAGCAAAAATTAAGGGATGGATATGAATCACGTAGTTTGCGTTAAATGGGGTAACAAATATCCTGTGAAGTACGTCAATGTGCTGAACAGCATGGTTAAGAGACACACTACTGTGCCATACCAGTTCCACTGCTTGACAGACGATCCCACGGAATTGGAAGCAGACATCAACGTGATCAGATTGCCCAAGGATCCATGGATCAAGTCGTGGTGGAGCAAACTGTGGATGTTCGCACCCGAAATGCCGGTAAAAGGAAACATATTATTTTTCGATCTGGACGTGGTGATATTCGACAATATAGATGATCTGTTCACGCACTCTCCAAACAAGTTCATGATCATCAGAGACTTCAACAGGTGTAGGATCAAGGACTGGAAACTTTCTAACTCCAGTTGTATGCGCTGGCAGTCGGGAACCATGGATTACCTGTGGACTGAATTCAAAAACAACTCCGCCAGGATCATGCAACAGCATCACGGTGACCAGGACTGGATAACCAAGAGGGCTGATAAAGATATAACATGGTGGCCGGAAGAATGGATCAGATCATACAAGTGGGAGATGGTTGGGCTCAAGGACACCAAACTGTTGACCAAGGATGGTAAGAGCTTCTTTCGAACACCGGCCAAGATCGAATCAGGTAACAAAGTTGCTGTGTTTCATGGACTACCAAATCCAATGCAGTGTGCCGATCAGTTCGTCGTTGACAACTGGAGATAGTCATCCTATAATGAAGAATGAGCATAGGAAAGAAAAAGTTTTACGAGGCCGCCAAGATCAAACGTGTGAGGGCACACCTGGACGAGATACCCGAGGACTGTGGCTACGAGAAGAGGTTCCGCTACAACATAGACATGAACTCCAACGGCATCATTGGCGACTGCATCGAGTGGTGCCAGGTCAACTGTGAGGGACGTTGGGGTTGGTGGTTCGAGAATAAAAATTTGTACGACGAGCAATGGCACAACTGGGAGGAGCAAAACGCTTACATGAGTTTCCAGAAGAAGCGGGACGCCTCTAGATTTTGGCTGGCCATCGGAGTCCACAACATGGGCACTGGCAGTAGCAGGTAAAATGAAACACGATAGTTTGATAAGCGTAGGATGTAGCCTGATGTACGGCAGTGATCATGCCAGCACCAATGGAGACGCCAGGCCCAGCGACCAAGCCTACACCAACCTGGTGGCGAAACATTATGATCTACGACATCACAGTTTCGCCTCCCCGGGCGCCAGCAACCAACACATATCAAGGAGGGCTTTCGTAGCCACCGACTTTGCAAAACAAAACAATCTCAAACCCATCTTCTGGTTGGCATGGACCAAGTACACCCACCTAGGATTGACTCACACGGCCAGCAACGACATCGTGGCGGAATGGCCACATGTCAATGTGCAGAACGAGTTGGTGGGATCAAGCCAGGACAAGGCTGTGCAGAAATGGGCAAGGGAGGTGTACAGATCACTTGACAGATTTTCGAGATTCATGCTGTCGGTGAACACGATCATACAAACCAATCTCATGTTAGAAAAGGCAGGAATAATCGCCATCAACACCTTCAACTCCGAGACATGGAAGACTGCCTGTAAGAAATCTACCTACTACATCAAGGATCTAAGAGAACCAAAAGAATCACTTTTAGATGACTGGCTCGAAAGGAAAAAAACATCCATCAGTGCTGAACACATAAGAAACGGGGTCATGGCAGGGGTGTCTGGAGAAAGTTTTGAAAGTTTCGATCCTTACATCAGTGAATTGTGGTCTTACATGAAGGGTTTCAAGTGGTATGAGTGGGGGGATGACAATCTGGGTTTCCAACTATGGGCCAGGAACAATGGATTTCCATGTTATAAGGATTTCCACTCGTCAATCATAGACAATCCGTCTTTCTGGCACCCAGGGGAGGAAGCACACCAGGCCGCATCGGAGATGATAATTAACAGTAAAATAATAGAAAACTTATAATGCCATTATTTACAATTACAAATGCCGCCAAAAATCAGATCGAACGACTGCTGGAGAAGAACCATGGAAAGTGGGCTGTGAGCCTGGCGGTGCTGGGCGGTGGATGTGCGGGCTTCAAGTACGAGTGGGGATTCGCTGACACGGAAGAGAGTGTCACGGAAGGTGATCACGTGGAGGACTGGGGCACGGGACGTTTCGTCGTGGACGAGACCTCGATGCTGTACGTGGCGGGCACCCGGATCGACTGGGTGGAAGAAACGTTCGGATCACAGTTCGAGATATCAAATCCCAACTCGACCTCCGCATGCGGCTGTGGGGAGTCATTTGGCATCTGATGGACACCGCATTCGTGATAGGCAATGGTGAATCGAGGAACATATTTCCCATAGAAACACTGAAAGGCAAAGGAACTGTCTATGGGTGCAATGCAATATACAGGGATCATCCCGACCTGTGTGATCACATCGTGGCCGTCAATCAAAACATGTACGAGGAATTAAAGGAGTGGCAAGAGAACAAAGAAATTTATCACAATCATCTAATAGCAGGTTTCAAAGAAAGATCCTTGATGCTAGATAAGAGATGGCAAGGGAAGAATCCACAAGACAAAATGGAATTTAGAAGTCCAAGACAGAAGATGTTAGATCTAGCAAATACTCAAATCGTAAGAAACAAAGATGAAAACCCCGGTGTACAAATACACGGCATCGACGACATCAGCCCATGGGACTACATCTGTGATGGCGATCACGAAGACGACATGCCAGAGGGTCTGAAGATCTACAGGATATGGAGGGGCTTTGACAAGAAAAAGAACAACGCAGTGAGGACCAATGACTTTTCCAAGTCCAGGGGATCCGGATGCTCCGCCATTGTGCTGGCCGCGGAGTCGGGCGTAAAGAACGTGGTCATAATGGCCTTCGACATCTTGGGCGCCAGGCAATGGGAATACAAGGCGGATGGGGATACAGGCATGAGTCGTGAACAGAACAACATCTACAAGGACACTATGAACTACCCCTCTAGGGTCAGCATGAAGGCCTATCTAAAATACGAGTGGATGTATCAGCTGAGACAGACTTTCAGGAGATTCCCTAGCACCAATTTCTACTTCATAAACCGCAAGGAATACCTATACGAAAACACCTACCTGAGGTGGTACTTCGACCAACCAAATATCAAATGTGGAATCTATGCCGACCTACAACGATGGGTCACCGGACATCGTGATGACATCCGATGGCTTAAACTATAACGTCTTGGAACTAGACGCGTCCAGTTGGTAGATCCGCCTCATCTTGACACCCACAGACTGCGCGAACTTCTTGCTGTCACAGAGGTGGCACACGTGCTTGTAGTCGTTGGAGGCCCTCTGAATGTCGACTCGAGACTTGGGCCTCATGAACACCGTGAAACAGGCGTCGCAACGGAAAACGCATATGGTGTAGGTGCGTCGGAAGGTGTGGGGAACACCCAGTTTGCTCCGCCTCTTGTGTAACCTGAGGGTTTTGAGCGTCTCTATGAACATATTGATATTTAATAAATACTTTTTCCTAATATGATTATTCATTCACCTATAAGGGTAACTGATAAGAAATTTACCGAGTATACCGCAAAAATTAATTTTCTAAAAAAAGACAGAACACTAGTTTTTAGGATCGACAGTCGCTACGATCACTTGTTGACCGATTTATCGGATCCATTTTTGATCGCTCTTTTACTACCCGCCATGAGAAATGGAGAAGGCATCGAGGTCCGAGGAAAAGTGTCGGATAAATTATTGAAAAACATGCAGTCGACTGTGCAGGATGCACTGTGTTCGGTGATCCTGTATTTAAAAAAAGTACCAATAACAGCAACGGAAGTGATAACAGGATCTCCAGCGGGGAGCAAAAATGTTTTATGCGGTATGTCGGGTGGCGTTGACTCATTTGCCTCGTTCGAGGACTATTACTTGAGGCCAAAAACTTCTACAAAGATAACACACTTCTTATTCAATAACCAAGCGAACCTCTATGAATCGACGCCCCAAAAGATCGATAACGTTAGAAAGCTATTGAGAAAATACAATGCTCCGTTAATTCAAACGTGGTCTAATTCACACATGTTCCGTGAACAGTATGGGCTTAAGGTTTCGGTCGATTCGTCCTATGCTATGGATAATGTCGCCATAGCGCACTTACTTGGTGGCGAGTCAAATACATTTTTAATTTCAGATGGCGGTAGCGCTAATCCTCGGGGAACGGAATCCACGTTCGTGGACAAAAATGGAAAGAGTAAAACTGTAAGCAAATTCAATGACAAACAGATAATTTTAAAAAATAGAGCAAACTTCACTAGAATTTTCAAACATAAAGCACAATTTTCAAGTACTAATTTTTTGTTTCCCTACTTGGAGAATGGTGGAGGAAATGACATTTCCCCAGCGTTGCTCACCCTGATGCCTCTGTTGTCCACACCGCAAGTGCGATGCGAACTAGTGGGGTCAGAATACACTAGACCGGAGAAAACTATTAAAGTCGCCGATCTACCTGATGCACACAGTCATCTATGGTATTGCTATTCAAGTCCGGGCGAGAAGTACGTCAACTGCGGAACTTGCCGTAAGTGCACTCGATTGTTGTTGACTCTCGAAGTGGCCAATAAAATACATTTTTTTAAATCAAAAATGTTTGATCTAGAAGCTTGGCATCGGATCAGAAGTGCCTACATACAAGAACTGCCGACTCGCCATACCCAGCATTGTGATGTTGTTACGTGCTGGTGGATACAAGAGAACGCCCCAGACTTATTAGAGGTCGAATGGGGGCAACAACCTCAATTCCCAACGTTGGGACTCGTATAGCAGATAGCCGTTATAAAACATTTCTTTATTGAATAAATACGCTTAACAGATTATGGCTAAACTTACGATAGACACAGGAACAGCGGGCAATCCGGCGACGGGGGACACGCTACGAACGGCGATGACCAAGGTCAACACCAATTTTGAAGAGATATACTCTTTGGTGGGTTCTGGAGACACAGGACTACTCACTACCAGTGTCACGAACGGAGACATCAAAGTACAACCAAACGGCACTGGAAATGTAGAAATAGATAATCTTCAGATATCAGATACCACCATTACACCACTGACCACAAATGCTAATTTAACACTTAGCACAAACGGAACAGGTGATATTGTATTGGGCACAATCACTGTAGACGATAACAAAATTACAACCAATAGATCAAATGACAATCTTGTTCTGGCCGCCTCAGGTACCGGTGGCATCATCGTGGCTGAGTCATCGGACAAGGTAGGATTTTTTGGGACCACGCCGGTCTCACAGCAGTCAGCGATTGCTTTCGATCCAGCAGGCAACGATGGATCAACGGTGGAGGATCTCAGGACCACTATAAATGACATTCTAACAGTTTTAAGGAATTACGGCTTGATAGCTTCGTAAATATATAGTCATGGCACAGACAGTACTAAACGTAGGATCTAACGCAAACGACGGCACAGGCGACACGCTGAGATCCGCCATGATCTCCATCAACTCCATGTTCACGGAGTTGTACGCGGCATCACCGGTCACGTCACAGATCACCATAGAGGGCAACGAGATATTGGCCAACTCCTCAAACGCCAACCTTAAACTCTCAGCGTCAGGCACGGGCGTGATAGAACTGGAGGGCATACAGATCAGAGACAACCACATAGAGGGCACGAGGTCCAACGAGGACCTGTACATCACGGCATCGGGCACGGGAGACCTGATACTCGGGGCGATAAGGATTCATGGTACCTCGATCAGTTCTGATGACAGCAGTTCGATCAAGATAAACGAGACGTTACAGGTCAACACAATCGAAAGCGATGACTCATCACAGATACAGATCAATGACAGCATAGGGGTTTCGGGATCGGTCAATGCATCCACTGTGTCAGCACCCACACTGGACGTCAACACCATCAACAGCGTGGACTCATCACAGATAGTGATCACGGATTCGGTCAGGGTCACGGGCACACTGGACGCCCCCACCATAGAGGTCAACAACATCAGCAGTGCGGACAGTTCCGCGATACAGATCAACGACAGCGTCAACATATCAGGACAGTTAAAGGCCGGAAGCATAGAGGGTCTGGTCACGCTATCACATGGAGACACGTCAGACGGTTCCGTGACCACGTCCAGTTCCACTACCACCAACGTGGACACTTGGGCCGCGGGGTCATACAGAAGTGCCAGGTACGACATTTCGGAATCGGACAGCACCAACGGCAGGTACTCGTTACACTCTGTCAATGTCACGCACGACGGATCAACGGCCTACATGACGTCCTCTGTGGTGAGTTCAACGGGATTGAGCACATCCACATTCACAGTGGACATAGACAGCGGCAACGTGAGACTGAGGGTCACACCACTGTCCAGTGACAGCACCACATTCAAGTTCATCAAGACCATCATAGACGTGTAATAAATCACATTAGGTTTATAGAATCCGCGATAAATACTCCAAACAACAAGGAATTATAAAGCATGGCTAGACAGACAATCAACATAGGTTCAAGTGCTAACGACGGCACAGGCGATCCGTTAAGGACCGCATTTGACAAGATAAACGACAACTTCAACGAATTATACGGCGCATCACCGTTCGGACAACAGATCACCATCGCTGGCAATGAGATCAGTTCCAACGTGACCAACGCCAACCTCAAACTGACGGCATCAGGGACAGGTGCCATCGAGATGGAGGGCATACAGATCACCGACAACGAGATACTGGCCACCAGGTCCAACGATGACCTAAAACTGACGGCATCAGGCACGGGCGCCGTACAATTGACCAATCTCAAACTGGCATCAGGCGAGACTGTGACCTCTATACTGGACGAGGACGCCATGGGATCGGATTCCGCCACGGCACTGGCCACACAGCAGTCAATCAAGGCCTACGTCGACGCCCAGGTGACAGCACAGGACCTGGACTTCACGGCAGATGATTCAACCACAAATTCCATAGACCTAGATTCAGAGGTGTTACAGTTCTCCGGTGACACGGGAATAACCACCAGCGCAACCGGTAACACGGTCACAATATCGATTGACAGCACAGTGGCCACACTGACCGGTTCACAGACACTGACCAACAAGGTTCTAACCAGTCCCACTATCAACGCCGCGTCCATGACTGGCACGGTGACCGTGGACAACCTCACTTTCAATGACAACATCATAGGTTCCGCGTCCAACGCCGACATCAACATAACACCAGGCGGAACAGGTTCGGTCGTGGCGTCAGGAATAGCGATCAAGGGCACTACTTTGAGTGCGCCAGATTCTTCCACAGTCAACATCAACGAAGGACTGCGTGTGGATGGATCAGTGACTGTACAAGGAACTACCAACACAGCAGACATCACCACAACAGGCAACCAGACCATATCAGGTTCGCTGACGACGGGAAGTCTTAACATAGGTGATCTCAACATAGACGCACAGGGCAAGATAACCACAGACACCAACGGTGACGTGGACATCGATCCATCAGGAACAGGTGCCATCAACCTAACGGGACCGACCAACGTGACGGGGACAGCAACGGTCACAGGACAGTTGAACGTGGACAACCTGAGAATGGATGCCAACACCATCAGTTCTACTACAGGTGGTATAACAATCAGTCCATTAACGGGCGAGACCTTGGCGTTGGGAGGAACGGTGACTGCCGCTGACTTCCAAGCAACACTGGCCGAGATCACAACACTGAGGGCGGACACCATACAGAACGACACGTCGAATGGTGACATCACGATCAGCACACAGGGTACTGGTGTGATAGACCTCAACACTGCCACGCAGACCACGGTTGGCGCAGTTGGTGCCGCAACACACTTGCCACTTGATTCTGCAAATGAGATAAGGCCGCTTGGCTATCTGAAGATAAAAGTTGGTGGTGTGGACGCAGTTATACCATACTTTAACGCATCGTAATAGATAAGCAATAAAGTCCTAAAAGGCAAATGAGAAAACGTTACAACGACCGTCACAGGCATAAATCTGCACATTCCGAGATCAAACGCTTGGAGGAGGCCATACGACGTGAAAGTGACAAGATCGAGCGTGAACGAATCAGACAGCAACTGGAACACTGGATTCGTACACAGAATAATAGCAGGTAATCGCCAATAAATACCCTTGTAAGGAGTATTTTAATGGCAACACCAGTGTGGACAACCACAGCAGGTAAACTAGCATCTATCGATGAGCAAGTCGCATACAGTCTCCAATTGGAGGCCAACACCAGCGATTCAACGGCCATCACTTACTCCATGATAGCAGGGAGCCTACCCGCAGGAATGCAGGTCACCACAGACGGGCTCTTGACAGGTACTCCGGCTGAGGTTGCCAAGAGAACTCTTTACACCTTCGTCGTGCGAGCCACGGCCGGTACCCAGATCACAGATAGGACATTTTCTTTAGATGTGAAGGGTGCGGACGCACCTACATTCACGACAGCATCCGGACAACTGCGTTTGGATGATTCCACACGTGTGGGACTGTATTGGGTCCTGGATGGATCCCGTGTTTCTATACAGATCGAGGCCACTGACACAGACACAGAGGCGGGGCAGACTCTTGTCTACGAGATAGTCAAAGGTTCACTGCCGCCTGGTGTCACGATGACCAAGACGGGACTGATATCAGGCATAGTGGAACTTACAGAAGCACAAAAATCTGAACCCCGGGGCGGTTTCGATGGGGTCAATGATGACTACGACGACGTGGTGTATGACAGGACCGTTACTACCAAGAGTGTAAGCAAGAATTTCGATTTCGTCATCAGGGTATCAGACGGGACCACGAGTATTGAACAGGACAACTCCATATTCGTGTATTCTGCGGACTACTGGAGGATAGACAACACAGACATCACCATAGACATGGACACAATATCTGGATTCCCTCTCACGATCGACTACAGCGCAAACAGGAGACCCATATTCTCCACAGCCAGTGACCTGGGAACTTTCAGGCACGACAACGATGTGGTCATCAAGATCGACGTGGAAGACTTCGATCCGCTACAGGCGGACCTGGAGTACTCGATACAGTCCGGATCACTGCCAACAGGACTGCAGATAGATGTCAACTCAGGAGAGATATATGGCACACTGCCAAAACAAGCGGCGGTCGAAGTTGACTATACTTTCACTGTGCGTGCCAACAGGACCGTGTCAACTGGAGTGTTTGTGTTCACGGACCAGACTTTCACAATGAAGGTGATAGGCGAGATAGACATAGGCATAGCCTTCACTACCCCCACAGTGATTGGAACATTGACGGCGGACATTCCGAGCCTGCTGTCCATCGAAGCGGTGGCGGAAGAGGCCAACAGGGTGTTGACTTACTCTGTAACATCTGGATCATTGCCCACGGGCATCACTCTATCAGAACAGGGCAACCTCATAGGAACCATAGATCCAAGTGACTTCACTGACTCAACAAGATCTTTTACGTTCACCGTAACCGTGAGCGACCAGTACCAGTCGGCGGCAACATCCAAAGAATTCACATTGAATATCAACATACCTTACACACAAATTGAGTATGGAAACATGACCGGACATGCCACTTCATTCATCGACCAGAACATATTCTACAACATAGCACAGGATCCAAACGTCAACTCTCCGGAGTACATCTACAGGCCCGAGGACGTCAACTTCGGCATGCGTTTGAAACCAGACATGCTGATGATGGCGGGGCTGGAGGCACAGACACTGACCACGTTCCAACAACAGATGGAACAGAACCATGCTCCCAAGACATTGTACTTCGGGGACTTGAAAACCGCCGTGGCTAAGGAGGGCACCACGACCAAGTATGAAATAGTATACCTAGAGATCAAAGACAACTTAGTAAACAACGATGGAGAAGCAGTGTCCAGTTCCATCAGATTGAGAAATGCCGTGGTCAAACCCATGCTGGGTCCTAGGGCGTCTAGCATGAATGCGACCGCTGATTACGTGGATTACGAAGTGACCACGGACGGTGGACTGTCATTCAGCACATCAGGATCAAAGGTGAGATACGCAAACCAATTGAGTGCTGACCTTGGCACGATGGAGATACTGTATCCTAACGCGGTGGCCAACATGAGGTCCAGGATGAAGAGCCTGGGACACAAGGAGTGGGACTACCTGCCACTGTGGATGAAGACCACGCAGGTGGGCGGACTGGCCCCGTTGGGTTATGTGATGGCTGTGCCAATCTGTTACTGTAAGCCAGGAACTTCAGAGTTGGTCAAGAAGAGGATCGAGGACAAGCAATTGGACTTCAAAGACATCAAATTCACAATAGACAGATACCTTGTTAGTAAAAGCATGGTGAGTCCTGAGGAGTTCACAGCGGACGGAAGCACAACCACCTTTGAGCTAGACGAGATAGTGCATGAGCAGGACATATTGGTGCTAGAAGGAACAGATCGGGTGTTTGTTGGAGACGGCGTGACGGCGGACAACAACATTGATCCCGCGTGGCTCACAGCAGACAACACGCTGAGGTCATCTGACCACGAGTACGGCATAGAACTAACGCATGACACGGTCAACAGAAAAACCACGATCACATTCACCAAAGAGGTACCAGCGGCGGGAACAATTATCAGGGTGGAGAGAAGCAACGATAAATACCTTAAATTTAGAGACAAAGGAATATTCTAATGGCAAGTAGCATAGTACCAGGAAACATAGACCCAACATTCCCCACAGCGGGACAGGACAACAGTTCACAGGGATTCAGGGACAATTTCAATTCGATAAAGAACAATTTCCAATACGCCAAGGACGAGATAGAAACACTACAGACCAACAAGGCCAGTGTAAACGCGGCCAGTAATTTTACCGACAACGAGGTAACTCGCGCCAAGTTCAAAGACACCAGCCAGACTGTTTATGCGCATGGCACTGTAAGCAGTGGCAACGTCACAATTGACCATGAGAACGGACATTATCAAACACTTACGATTACTGCTGATACCACATTCGCATTTATCAACTTCCCACCTTCGGGAGCATTGGGCAGGATCATACTGGACGTGACTGTGTCTCCAGGAGCAACCAACCTAGTTTTTCCGAGTGCTGTAATAAAAGCAGACAATGTCACAGGCAGTGACGGCACGTCTGATCAGATAACTGTGAGTCTAGGCAGGACGCTGTACGAATTCATGTCACCAGACGGTGGCACAACGGTGCTGATGCACCAACTGGGCAAATCATACGAATAACGCTGAAGGGGGACCGTGTACTTCCATCCACTACAAGAAGAGATAGGCAACATGAGCGAGGAGGACATCTCCAATCGCATCAAGGAACTGTCAAGGAAGGTGGCCATAGCCAGGCGTGGTCGGAATCCAGAGATGCTGGCCAATCTACAGATGGCTCTTAAGACTTATCAAGATGCCATAAGGCAAAGGCGCATAGAGGAGTGGCACAAGAACAACAAGAAGTTGAGGAATGAACCAGATATCGGAGACCTCATCAACATCGACTAGTAAGTAAACCGGATGACAAACAGTTTCAGTTGGAAGACTAGATTCAAGAGCATAATCATAGTGGACGGAGAGTTGTTCCCCAATGAATATTCCGTGGAACTGCACCTAACTCCACACACCGCGGACCTCAAGGAACAGACCGCATACTTCGACAGGCTCAAGAACCTGTTCGAACAGGTGTTCGCCAACACCATAACCACCTGGCGTGAGGAGAAACTGTATTCAGTGCTGAAGAAGAACAGCACCAACAGGTTCATTGAATTACCAAGACCGCCCTATGACCAGATCATGGCCGCGGTGTGCTACTGCAAGGCCAACAGCATCTTGGACAGCAAGATCATCATAGACCGGATCGCCTTGAGCTCATGGCAAGGTGATGGTATTACCTACACGGTTGACAAAGACAGCAGAGAGCTTATACTGTTAGATAGGCCTGACTGGTTCTCGGAGGAATACAGCCAGTTCGACCCATGGTGGTTGAGGCCAGACACGGCTACATATGATGAGGAACTTGACAAGGGCATATACACGGGACACTTCAGTTGGAATAACCAGAAGATTACCATTGACAAACAGCACCAGGAACATGCTAAAATATTCGAGTTCAACCCAAAGGTGCTAGATGGCGGAAAAGACAACAAATCATAATCTATCTGAAGAAAAATTCAAATTAGATCAACTGTTGACACAGCAACTATTGAAAATCTCCAACGACGAGATAAAGTATATCACAAGTAGACTTCCTGACAAAAGATTTTACGAGTTTGCGTATCATATGCTATTCCAGAATAAATTCACTGATCTAGAAAAAGAATGGCAAAAATGGAAACCATGGAACATCTGGGACTATCCTATTTTTGATCTTAATCGATTCAATATTATTGCGTGTCAAAATGACAGATACATTCGTGATAAAAAAATTTTAGACATCGGGTGCAACATAGGTTACCTATCTCTATTCTGTTTGTGCCTAGGTTGCGAAAATGTTCTTGGTATCGATGCCAGAGAAGAGAAATTGAATATAGCGGATTTTATTTGTAACAAAGCAAAATTTTCTAATCACACTTTTAGAAAAGTTGATATCAATCACAAAGACAGTGTCACCCCTATACTGAACGGTATTGAGACAATAGTGTTTTCAGGAGTGCTTTATCATGTGTCAAACCATTATGAGATTTTACGTCGTCTAAGTGATTCAACTGCCGAAACAATGATAATCGAAAATGAGGAGTCCCACGAGTTCCGTTACGAATCTAATCCTCACATATTTTGGCACCAAGAGAATACAAAATCAACAATGAACGGTTATTCCAACTATCACGATCGCATACTTGTTGGTGCTCCTAACCAGACTTGGATCAACACGGCAATGCAAGAATTGGGATGGAGACTGCTGAAAACCGAGTATTTTGTGATGGACATTCAACAAAAAAAACATCATAGATGTTGCAGTGTATTTGTGAGATGATTTATGAAAACAAATGATTACGGAGATGTGATATTTTCAGAGGAAGATTCTCTCGAATTACTCTACAAAAACCCAGACTTTGATATAGGAAAACTGTTCTTCGAGGCTACGGAAAAGTACTCATCGGCCTTGAAAGAACTTGGATTAAATCTCCCAACCATAACCACAGCACCAGACAGAGAACCTTTAGCAGAATTTGACAACAAAAATATCAACAACTGGCACATGCCAGAGAAATATTACCAGATAAACGTGCTGGAATGGCTGTTGGAACGATGCCAGACGGACGAGGAACGACTTAGGGTACAACTGGAGTATGATCTCTTCGAGAAGAAACGATTCATACGGGTACTACAGTTCCTGATCTATTTCGTGGACACGCTCAGGGCCAACGACATAGTGTGGGGTGTGGGTAGGGGGTCCAGCGTGGCCAGTTTCTGCCTGTTCCTGATCGGGGTGCACAAGATCAATCCCCTGCTGTACAATTTGGACATCACGGAATTCCTGCGATGATAAGTAATCAATATAGGAGCACATTATTATGGTAGCAAGAGCACCCAGGAAGAGAATGTACAGGACCATGCAGGGACGCATGGTGGA
>Ga0222718_10002504_pt1 | contig 16454 bp, 22 predicted proteins | sample C33_27DmetaG_FD_165045 | JGI IMG/M metagenome (GOLD analysis project Ga0222718, IMG submission 165045) | Estuarine water microbial communities from San Francisco Bay, California, United States - C33_27D | ecosystem: Environmental > Aquatic > Marine > Unclassified | place: USA: California... | reverse complement strand
TCGATCACCTTGATGGTATTACGTTTAATAAAAGAGTATCGAAATTACGATGGCAAATGGCAAACAAAGGATAGAAAATGTTAGAAGCAAATGAAGGACTAGAGAACATATTTGAGAACGCAGTCAAGGAAGCGGAGAAGAGGAGACACGAGTATGTCACGATCGAACACGTGTTGCTGTCGCTGATCAAGGACCAAAGCATTGGCACGGTGTTGCACGACTTCAAGGTGCAAGTGGGTGCGTTGATCAAGGACGTGGAAGACTACCTAGACACCAAATGCAATGACATTGTGGCCAAGGGATCGGAACCAATGACACCACGTAAGACAGCGTCATTAGAGAGACTGATGAACAGGGCATTCACACAGGCACTGTTCCAGGGCAGACAGGATGTGAGTTCCGTGGACATATTGATATCAATATTTTCAGAGAAGAAAAGTTATGCGGCTTTTTTCCTTAAGAAACATCAGGTCAACAAACAAGATCTAATTGACCTTGTGTCAACGGAAACAATATTAGATGAAGGAATGGCAGGCATGGGCGGTCCAGGAGAAGCAGGACCAGAGCAGAAACTGAGACCCAATCAAGCGGACAGGATATTAAAAAGTTATTGCGAGAACCTGAACCAGAAGTATTTTGACAAGAAGATAGATCCCGTGATAGGTAGGGAACAAGAGACGGAAGATCTCAAACAGATATTAGCAAGAAGAAATAAAAACAATGTATTGATAGTGGGTGACCCAGGTGTTGGTAAGACAGCGGTCGTGGAAGGACTTGCTAGACGTATCGCGAAGAACAAAGATGATGTACCAGAATATCTAAAAGATCATATAGTATGGAGTCTAGATGTCAACAGCCTGATAGCAGGCAGTAAATTCAGAGGTGACTTCGAAGAGAGATTGAAACTGATCGTTAACGCACTGGATCAAAAAGGCAAGTCAATATTGTTCATAGACGAAGCACACATGATAGTAGGTGCTGGTGCCACAGGACAGGGTAACAATATGGATATGGCCAATATGTTGAAACCTGCTTTGTTGAAAGGTTCAATCAAAGTGTTAGCATCAACTACCTGGGAAGAATACAGGAAGTATTTCGAGAAAGACAGGGCATTGATGAGGAGGTTCCAGAGGTTGCAAGTGGGAGAACCATCAAAGGAAACAGCGGTTAAAATACTTAAAGGTGTGAAACAATACTACGAGAAATTCCACCAATGCACGATCACTGATGAGGCGTGTGAGGACGCGGTGGACTACTCAACAAAATTCATAGCAGACAAGAAACTGCCAGACAAAGCAATTGACGTGATAGACGTTGCCTGTGCGAGACTGAGACTGAACGGGGTCAAGGACGGCAAGATAGATCACGAGGAGATAATACACGAGATAAGTGTAATGACAGGTATCAGTATTGAGCAATTGAGTCAGAAACAGGCAAGTAATCTAAAAACACTAGAAGAGAAGATGAAACTGCAGGTTTATGGACAGGACAAGGCGATCAACACAATCACAGACAAGATACTGGTTGCCAGAGCAGGACTGAAAAGTCTGACCAAACCAGTTGGATCATTCCTGTTCCTAGGACCTACAGGTTGTGGTAAGACCGAGACTGCTAAACAGTTGGCCAAGACACTGGGTGTGGAATTGATTAGATTCGACATGTCAGAATACCAAGAGAAACACTCCATCGCAAAACTGATCGGATCACCTCCAGGGTACGTAGGATACGAAGATTCAAACATGGGTGGAGGTATGTTCATCAATGAGGTGGAGAAGAATCCACACGCAGTTGTGTTGTTTGACGAGATTGAAAAAGCACACAGAGATGTGTCTAACATGTTACTACAGGTCATGGACTACGGTACAGTTACTGGATCTAATGGTAAGAAAGCAGATTGTAGGAACATCACACTGATAATGACATCTAACCTAGGTGCAGAAGAGAACGAGAGGAACAACATAGGCTTCGGCAAGAGTGAGAGAACAGGCGAGGACGACAAAGCACTCAAGAAGTTCTTCCCACCGGAGTTCAGGAACAGATTAGACGCAGTGATCAAGTTTGACAAACTGGGCAAAGACACAATGAAGTCAGTGGTCAAGAAGTTCTTGCTGGAACTAAACACAATGACCATGGAGAAGGACGTTGAAGTCAACGCCACAGATGATGCTATAGAGTTATTGATGACCAAAGGATTTGATGCCAAACTGGGTGCGAGACCATTGCAACGAGTGATAGATGACGAGATCAAGAAACCGTTGTCCAAGATGATGCTGTTTGGAGAGCTCACATCAGGCGGAATGGTAGAAGTAGGATTATCGGACGGTAAACTCACAGTGAACTTCAAGGCAAAGAAAGAGAAGGAAGTTTTAGAACAATTCAAGCCCAAAGTGTCTGATGAGAAAAAATCACAATAAGTTGTACTACGGCAAGTACAGGCACAAGACAGTGTTCAGACTGCCTGGTAGCCTGATGTTCTATCCCACAACGGATGAGCATCTAATGAAGATCAAAAACGACTACAAAGACCTGCCTGATGTCAATCACTTGGCCAGTTTCATAATGGCCAACAGGAGCAACGTCAAGTTCCGTATGCAGGACAGGAAGACCATATTCTATTCTGACCTGGACAAGTCACAGGAACTGATAGAACGTTTCTGGGACTTCTGGGTTGGTTCCGAGACCGTTGACCCAAAGTTTACAAATTTAAGCAAAGACACTGTTGGCTGTACCAGACTGCCACACGGCAAGTACAAGTACCAGGTGTATTTAAAGAAGGACGCACAGGTGTTGATGACTGACGCACAGAAGAAGAACCTATGGGAGTTCCTGGAGAGGAACGTTGATGACTGCTTGGTGACAAACTACAACATCATAGATTTCCTGGAGAACAAGTCTCCGTACTGCTTTGGTGGATATTTCTACGTGAAGGAAGAGAAGTACCTAACCCCAATATACATGTTGGCACAACAGGCCATAGACAAAGTAATTCAATTCAGAAAGGTGAAAAATGGAAGCAATAAAAAAACTACGAGATAAGAAAATATTCAATGATCAGAGCATCGTTGAGAGCATGATACAGAAGAACTGGATGGGCTCTCCCGTGATAAAGAGGAGCCTGTTGAGGGTTAGGAAAGTCAGGGAAGACGACTGCGTGTGTGAGGAACTTGGTGAGGCGGATGGCAAAAGTTACAAGATCAAGTACATCAACATACTCACAGTGGACGGACAAGAACCAAACGAACTGGCCGCTGTGTACGGACTGGGTCCAAAAACTGCGAGATTCAAAAGGAAAAATACTGAATAAATAACAACGATGGCACAGACAAGCACCACACTACTAGCATCTAAATCGCACATAGCGAACGTGACGGGCACGGACATCAGTTTCACTGCCACAGGTGCAGAGTACAAGATAACCTCAACCAGTACGGCATTGAACGGTTTCGCAGTAAGGGACTTGATCACAGTCACAGGAACGTCAAACAACAATTCAACTTTCACTGTAAAAACAGTCTCGTCAGCAAATGAGCTAATAGTTGAAGAGATCGTCACAACAGAAACATCAGATGGTTCAAGCACAGTGACACTGGATCACACAGGTTTTGTTTCAGACAAATCCAAAGGCGATGGATACTACTCACAGCCAGATGGCGTACACACAGTGGCATACCAGGTAAATTCAACAATGACCGGTTCAATTAAAATGCAGGGTTCACTTGCAACAACACCCACAGAAGATGATTGGTTTGATATCGTAGGTTCAACATTCACAGCAGACCAAAGCACATTGATCTCAACGGCAAATTTCACAGGCAATTTTGTATGGGTCAGGGCAAAAGCCACTTCAGTCACAGCAGGAACAATCAGTTCCGTGTTGATAAATTCATAAAAAGTCGCATAAACACTAGGTTCTAGCAAGATCAACTTGAGTTGACAGATCAGCGTTACGTGTTATACTAATAACATGAACGACAAAGACCTAGAACAGATCAACACAGTTGATGTGAATATCACGGCTGAATCGATAGATGCACACGTGATTTGCCTGAGGGAGAATGGTTACAAGATCACCAAACCCTTTTCATTATACACAAGATACATCCTATTCTTCTTGCTGGGTGCGACCATCATGGGAGCATTGGTATGAAGATCAGATCCAAAGTAAAGAATACAGTATTGGCTGGCTTGGCCGGACTTACACTTACTGCCTGTGGTGGCGGAGGTGGAGGTGGTGCTACTGCGCCAATAAATGATTTTGTAAGCGAAGATCTATCTAACCTTTCAGGTTCGGCAAGTCTTGTAAGTTCATACAGTAACCTGTTATCAGATTTCCAATCTGTTGTATCGAGTGGAGACATAAGTGCGATACAAGGTGTTATCACTGGACCTGACCAAGCAGACATCGATCAAGCAAACACACTTCTCACACAACTACAGACTGCCCAAACATTATGGGAGCAAACAGAACAATTGATCGACGCACAAACTGATAGTGAAAAATACACTATCTATAATTCTAATTCTTTCAAAGAAGCACACGCGGCCATGCTTTACCTACAGAACTATGTCAAACCTGTGATACAAAAAGTCGCGAACGGACAAACTATTACTCTAGCAGATTACAATCTCGTGGATAAGGCCTCTAGAGCGAATGAGATTATCGAACAAGAGAAAAATTCTACTTCAAATGATTACGCAAACACCAAAAAGATCAAGTCTGTAGACACAGTTAATGAAGACACAGATGAGAGCACTGACACGACAGGAACATCTACTGTAAGTTATACAGATTGGGTTGCCGTAAATGCCGGTGGTGGAAGTGAGACCAGGAATAAAATCACAACCACACCCAACATAAGAACAACGGTTACAACAAGATGTACATTTCAGAGAACCACATTCCTTAACAATTCTACATCCGATGGTGCTGAGACTTGTACAGTATTAAACACCACAACAGCAGATTTGGATCCAACTGTGGTAACAGAGGCTGAAACTAGGGAAGGTGAGAATCCAGTGACTGCTACTGTAGACTTAGATCCTACAGTGACGACAGCAACAGAGACATCGGCCAATTACACCGAGACGACATACACAGATGCCGCTGACACAACAACAGAAACGGAAGAAGGTAGTGCCACAACAAACACTGCCAACAGAGATGTCACTGTCACTACAAACAACGGCGATAACACATCAACAGTGGTTGTAACTAGATACGTTGATACAACAGTGACCACACCTATTACAACAAGAGTGTATAGAACTAGACACTACACAGACACAGTGAAACGAGACACGAGAACTGTGACAACCACTGTGCCTAGACAACAATTTACTTACAAAGACGGTACTACCGAAATAGTAGATGGCAGTGCTACCGTTGTCAATGGCGATTGGTCAACAACACAATTGAGCCAATCTCAAAGATCGGAAAACATATTACAGAGTGAAACAACTGTTGATCAAGTTGTCACAACCACTGATTCAGGAACACAATTGAGTTCACAATTGGTTTCCAACACATACACAGACAATGACAACAATCTTGGTACAAAGACTGCCAACCTAAGCATAACCGTGGCAGACCACCAGACGGCGGAATACAACAACAACACAGGACTTGACATGATCAACGCCGCAGATGCCTACGCCAAAGGATGGACGGGTGAAGGTGCGGTGCTGGGTGTGATTGACACTTGGCAAGATAAAGATCACGCAGACTTCAATGGGAAGTACCAGTGGTACAAAGATTACACAAGGTACGACAACACTGCTGAATTGTATGGCAGTCAACACTCCCACGGTACACACGTGGCAGGTATAGTGGCCGCGGAGAAGAACGGCACAGGCACACACGGTGTGGCATACAACGCCGACCTTGTAGGTGCCAACGTTGACTATCACGGCAATGGAATGATCAACAAGGGTCTCGCACAACAGGCCTTGCACGACATGGCGAAACTGAAGTCACCTGAATCAGCGGGCGGTGAGGCCATGAACATCATAGCAGTGAACATGAGTTTCAACCAACCCAATTTCTTTTACGATGGCAATGGTTCTACAGTGACACAACTCGCAGACGGAACTTACAATGCCACAGAGATCACAACAAGGATACTGAACAACGGTTACGGTGATAGCCAATATTGGAAGGTCGCAACTGACAACGACATAATACTTGTGAACTCCGCAGGAAACTACGGATTCGACCACGCAGGCGATCCTGGGATATGGGCAGTGGAAGAAGATGCAAACGGTGACCTGATACTGGGTGGCAAGATGGTGATAGTGGGTAGTTGGAGTGGTACAGGTGTCGCAGGTAACAAGGCAGGACACGTTTGCCTCAACATCAATACTGCTAACAATACATGTAATGACACGCACAGGCTTTCAGACTTCTACATACTCGCACCAGGACAGGCAATCAACAGTACAATACCAACAGGCACGGGCAACAATGGTGACGACACCACAACCATGTCAGGTACTAGTATGGCGGCTCCACACGTGACGGGTGCCTTTGGTGTTATTCATCAGATGTGGCCTTACATGGATGGTGAGAACCTAGTACAACTTGTCATGAACACAGCAGACAAGAACCTGACAGGTTACGATGTGAACATACACGGGCAGGGTCTTTTAGACCTGGACGAGGCTACGAAGCCGCAAGGTGCGGTTGGGTTGGCAACATCAGGTAGGGTAGATCATCCTACTGTAAGTTTGAACAACACATATTATTCCACAGGTACTGCATTACCTTCTAACTTATCCAACTTGAAGATAATGGTGCTTGACGATTACGACAGGAACTACTATATGGATCTAGGATCTAGTTTTGCAGTAAAAGACAAGAGAAAGTTCTCTGACGTGCAAATGTTGGTGGAAAACAAGAACACGTTCCTTCCACACAACCAGATGTACGGATCATTCACACAAGGTGGCCATTATGATCTTGCTAAGAACTACAACTTTGGATTCTACACAGGTGAGAATGGTGCGGGAGATTATTCATTAAACGTAGGAAAAGACTTCTATATCAATAACAAATTTAAACTGAAAACATCACTGGGACACATGAGTGAACAAGACACATGGTTAGGTAACAGTTCAGATGGTGTGTTGGCTGTTGGTGACAACAACGATACGACATCAGCCAACATTGGTGTTGCTTACCAGTTAGGCAACAACGTGTTGACACTGGATTACTCCAAAGGCTTCACAGATGTAAACACAACAGACAACAGTCTGATCAAATCATTCTCAGACATAGAAACAGAATCTTACAGGTTGGCGTATGAAATACACAAAGATACGCAAACAACTTTCGGTTGGTCGTTCTCACTTCCAAGTCATATAACATCGGGAACGATGGATTTGGAAGTAGCCGAAAGTGTTAATCTAGACGGAACGATAAACTACACAGACATAAACAGTAACCTTACACAGGGCACAAAAGAGAAGAACATTGGATTCTACTACAGTAAGTCGGGCGAGGAGGAACTAGACGCTAGTTTCAACTTCACGGCAGAGTACAGAATGGACAAGTCTGGTGTCGCCAACAACGACGGTGTTGAGGTGGGAATGAACTTGGTCAAGAAGTTCGCGGGTAATTGTAAATTTTTATGGATGAAGAATCCCAAGTGTTTTGACAAGGATGGCAACATGAAAGCCAACTTGTTTGGCAAAAGCACAGACAACGCAACAAAACACGGATTAGTGTACGATCTTGAGACAGACAAGTTTGTGCCTTTAAAGAAATAATGCAGAAAGACATATACAAGGAAAATTATTTTGGCACACTGATGTGCATACTGGTGGACGAATCACGTAGGATAATGTCAACGTTCATGCCTACACCAGAACTGCACAAGATACAGAATGACATGTGCCGTGCAGGCAGTTGGATAGACCACATGCCCGTAGGTACCATAGTTGAAACTGTACCCCAGGACTCCGTAAATAAACTGGTTGAGGACGCACTGCCGGAGTACAGGAGATTGGCGGCCAACCTCATAGACAGGTTCATAGATGAGTTCGAGGCACAGGGAGGACGTAGGACAGAGATCACGGAAAAATTTGAAAGGATGTACAAATGGAAACAATAACGATAACATGCATAAACAATGACAGGACCAAGGAAGCAGAAGTATTAGAACGCACTGACAAGTACATGAAAGTACAGGTTCCCGGAACTCAATTATTCATCGAACTGTTCAGGGACGATGTAAATATACCGTACACAGGCAGAACGGCCGGATTGGAGTTTGAATGGCAACCGAAAAATTAAAATTTAAATTAGAACTATATGCAACCATGTGGGACAAGCCACCGCATGCGGAGATCATGATTAATGATCAAAGCCACTTTGAAGGTGACATATCAGGCACAGAAGAGAAACCCAATATCATTGAATTTGAACACGAGCTAGAAGAGGACAAAGAATATAATTTAATACTTAAAAGAAAAGGCAAAGAGCGGAACCAGACAGTCATCAATGACAAAGGTGATATTTTAAAGGATCAACTGCTACACATAAAAAGTATCGAGATAGATGAAATTGATATTGGTGGATTGGTATATGAGGGGGTTTACACACCCAATTACCCCGAACCATGGGCTTCACAACAACGAGAAGCAGGTGTTGATCTACAGAAATCTTTCAAGAACGTTACACAGATGGGACATGACGGAGAATGGAAATTCTCATTCGCATCACCGTTTTACATGTGGCTATTAGAGAACCTTTATTAATATAAATATGCTTGTATGAGAGCATCACAATTCATTTCAGAAAACATAGACTCAGACGCTGTAAACGAGCTGGATACGTATATCATGAACAATGAGGAACTGTATCGTAGGCGTTTCATGCCGATCATAAGCAACATCAAACGCAAACTTAACAAGAATGTGTATGATCACGAGAAGGCACAGAAACTTTGGATGTACCTGGTTAATGATGCCGCAAAGGAATATGTCAAGGAATTTGGATCCACACAGGACGATGTCAGTAACATGTTTCCAAAGGAGACCAGAGAACAGGTTGCGAGAGTGATATCAGACAGAGAACTAGAAAACATAAAGCAAGGCGAATACGATGCACCTAAGGGAACTGTTTCTTAAGGAGGACGATCGTTCAACTGCAGTCTTTGCCTTTGGCCGATTCAATCCACCCACAATAGGACACGAGAAATTAATCAACAAAGTTCAACAGGTTGCTGACAAGGTAAACGGCAAGGCCTACATATTCCTTTCGCACACGGACGGCACCGCGAAGGATCCCATAGACTTCACAACAAAATTATCATATCTGAGACAACACTTCCAGTCAGATCCTAAATTGAGTTTTGGTGACATCAGGGCAAACACCATAATCAAAGTCATGAAAGTGCTTGAGCAGGAAGGCAGGACAAAGGTAATAATGGTGGCCGGTGATGACAGAGTCATGCAATTCAAGAATCTATTAAATCAATATAACGGTAAACCTACAAAGGCCGGTAACATAGAGTACACGTTCGACAGCATAGATGTTGTCAGTGCTGGTCAGAGAGATCCGGATGCAGATGACGTCACAGGAGTGAGTGCATCCAAGGCCAGAGAACTGGCAATGAAGGGACAGGAACACGAATTCAGCAAGATCATCATGGGCGGAGACAAAGGTAAAGTGCTGTACGACAAGATACAAGACCAGTTTGGTAAACAGGTTGACGAGAACAACAAGAAGTTGTATAATGAAGATATGACAGACACAAAGCCAATCGTATATCTTGACATGGACGGAGTGCTGGCGGACTTCTTCGGTGGTGTTGAATTCCTCTATGGTGTTGAACACTGGAAGCAACTGACCAATGACAAGACCAAAGACCTCAAGAAAGAAGTCATAGACAGAATTACTGGCACGGACTTCTTCGCAGTGCTACCAAAATTCCCAACAGCAGACGCACTGATAGAAATGGTGAAGAAATTCACAGGTGGAAACTTCAGCATAAACACGTCACCATTGAGAGGCGACCATGAGAATTCAGCAAAGTATAAAAAAGTTTGGATACAGAATAACATAGAACAACCAGACGAGATAGTCGTCACAGGCAGGAAAGAAACTTACGCCAAGAACAAAGGAACAGGCACGCCAAACATCCTCATCGACGACAGGCCGATCAACATACAGAAGTGGCAGGCCGCTGGCGGATACGGAATACTATACCAAGCCAACAGGGATTCATTAACCAAAGTACAGAAAGGACTGGAGGACTATGCCAAAGTTCAACGGGATCAATAGACCATACAAGGCAGGCGAGATAGAGAAGACGCCACAAGAACTACAACGAGAACTTGACGAAAGAATGCAGAAGTTCCTGGCCAAAGGTGGCAAGGTGGAGAAAGTCAAGGCACACAAACCCACGAAACAACAGATGAAGGACTGGACCATCTAGTGGACGAACTTGAGCGTATAAAGAAGTTAGCGGGCATAGACAAACCGCAAGAAGACCAATCAATGGGCGAGAACCTATCCTACGTTGGCACACAGAAAGCACAATATCAAAAGAAACACAACATCCGACCGGGCACAGACGAGTGGTTCCGACTATGGTTCGCACAACCAAGACTGACAGGTGAGAACCCGATGCCCAAAAACAAATAAATACTCGCACAATGCGAGCACAGGAATTCACAGAGACCAGTTGTCCTAGGACCAAGGCCAAAGAGTGTAGTTGCGGCAAGGTAAACGCAATTACCGAAGCACAGGAGACCACAGTGGCACAGTGTATATTGGAGCATTCTGACACCGTTAAGGGGTCTATCCTGCTCATACAGGCACCAGGAACCCCTACACTAGTCAAAGGCACCATCACAGGATTGACACCAGGAGAACACGGTTTCCACATCCACGAGTTCGGAGACATGAGTGATGGTTGTAAATCCATGGGCGGACACTACAACCCGGACGGAGTCGATCATGGCGACATCAACGATGGACACGTGGGCGATCTTGGTAATATAACAGCGGACGAATCTGGCACTGCCAAGTTCACAATAGAAGCAAAAAGGGTTGACCTACTAGGTGACCGATCAGTGATAGGTAGGGGTTTCGTGGTACACGCAGACGAGGATGATCTAGGCAAGGGCGGAGACGCAGAAAGTTTGAAGACAGGCAATGCTGGCGATAGACTTGCATGTGGTGTGATAACAATGAGATCAGCGGAATGAAGTTCTTGATATTCAATGGCAGTCTAAAAGCAGACGCAGAGTCAAACACCTTCTCAGTGTGCAAGATGGCTCAGTTGGCATTTAAGAAACTGGGCCACGAATGTGAGATAGTAACAATGCGAGATTTGAACTACGAAGGCTCCACTGCAGATGTGAACGACGAGTTGAAACCACACATAATGAAAATGTTCGACGTGGACGGAGTTATATTCGCAACACCTATCTGGTGGGGCAATCACAGTTGTCACATACAGGCCATGCTGGAAAGATTAGATGTTATATATAGTTGGGCCAAAGACAACAAGCATCAACCTTTCTATAACAAGGTGTTTGGAACGCTTGTCTCAGGAGGCGGAGATGGATTCCAACACATACACGGAGTGCTGTATTCAGCGGCCTCGAACTTTGGTTTCACCATACCACCACAGTGCAACATAGAATCAAAAGCACAAGGCATAGACCAAATCACACAAGATAATGACACAGTCGAGCAGGTCAAGAACTGCACGATAAACATGACAACATGGGCTAGAATCCTCAAAGATGGCAATCCCACGAAGGATGCCAGACATGGTTCTGTTGACATCAACGAAGACAAAGAATAAATATTGGCATGATAAAAGAAGCACTCATAAAAAAACTTGAAGGTGATGTTGCTGTTGCAGAAACAGATCTCAGAACTTTCTTGGCACAACCAATCGGTGTAGCAGAACACATTGACTATGTTGTGACTGCCGAGAAAAAACTGGAAGCACTGGCACACGCCAAAGATAAATTGTCATCATTGCGAGATCTGTAAAATGAAGATCCGGGAAGTACTGGCAACAAAATACGTACATCCTGATGTTGATAAGATTCTGAAGAAATACCAACGACAGGCCAAGGGCAGGTCAAGGATGGGCTACCATTCCATTATGGCGTACCCATACAGGGTTGAAGGTTGGTCAAGCAAATACAAGAAGTCCATAGACTGCGGCAACCCCAAGGGTTTCTCACAGAAGGCCCACTGTGCGGGCAGGAAGAAGAAATGAAGATACGAGAATTCATAATAATGCCACACACGGCAGACACAATGGGTCTCATACACCGACCTGGTACGGGTCCAAACAACCGATTTGATTTCAAGAACAAGGGCAACAACCGGGCCAATGAGAAAGCACCTCCGGGCAGAGAGAAACAGGTCAAAGCACTCAAGAAGAAATTTGGCAAGTCAGGTGCTTATGCACTGGCCTGGGCACAGCATAACAAACACGGAAAACCTAAAAAAGAGGCCGCGGGCGTTGGCATAGTAACAAAACAGAATGCAACTAAAGATGTTCCTGTTGGTGGCCAGTACATGAACGTTAAGAAACTGAAACTGGACTGGAAGGAGTTCCGTGAGAACTTCGCAGATGGCAAAAAGAAGGGCAAGAGCAGGCCAGGACGTGTGAAACGTGCAGGTGCCAGTTGTAAAGGATCGGTCTCATCATTGAGAAGCAAAGCAAAGAAGGCATCTGGTGAACGTGCAAAGATGTATCACTGGTGTGCCAACATGAAGTCTGGAAACAAAAAAAAATAATTTAGTTTTTTATTCAAATAATTAAAAGCATGTCTTACATGTTTGCCTTTTCTTTATTATACTATCGTTATAATCGAGACTGCGTGATCAGAGTTTACGCGGACAATCACTTTATAGATGAAATATGTCTCAAGGATGACATTAAGCTCAAAGCATGTAGCACGACTATTCCGCCCTGGGGGAGATACTCTTTTGGTCCTTTGAATTACTGCCCTATCCAAATATTACCAGAAAAACTTTTTATTTTTGAAATAGACGATTCATTCCTGCATAAAACGATAAGACTCGAAATAGAAAACGATCACAATAATTACAATAATGGTTTTATGACCAAGTATGCCCACATACGCTTTGGGGCGGTATTTTTAATTCCAAAGTGTTTGTTGCAGTTTTCAAATTGGAAAAAAATAGAACGTTTTCACACCGGCAATTTTCGGGAATCCAACAATTATCCTATGTGGTTCATAGATGGAGCATACACAGAGTTCCTTGGATCTAATAAAGATGCTTTTACAATCTACAATTCAGCTCTTGATATTGGAGATAGTATTTTTTTATCAAAGCGTGGGGGTAGTTTTACAATCGATTTCAAATTGTTCAAAAAACACAAAGTTTTGCATATTGGTAAACCGAGACCGGGACGTTTCCGTATCGACCGTTCGCCAGCAAGGATACTAGAGGTGTTCAAATCACTAAATATCTACAATGAAGATCAACGAAGTAATCGTACGTAGGGTACAGGAACAGGCCACAGCAGGTGCCACCAGTGCGGGTAACATAGCAAGTGTGGTGAGTCCACACATTGCCATAGGCAAGGACAGGTTCACTAAAGCCTACACAGGATCACCTGGAAAATCAGGTACGAGGGCACCTAGATTACCCAAGATAACACAACCCAAGAACCCCAACGGCACTGCCAAAGGTGCACACGCACTGAAAGGGGTCAGCCTGTTTGGCGGACCAGCGGTGACGAGATAATGGAACCATTGGTGCTGACAGACCCAATCAAGTGTACAAACTGTGGTTGCGACAGCCATTGTGGCAAGACTTGCACAAGGAAAGAACAGCATTATCCCACAGACGGCTACATGGAGTACCCAATAGAGGTGTGTAAGCAGTGCAGATGTGAGGCCTGTGCCGCATAAATATTGACAATATGAGATTTCACGAATTCCAAGAAGATAAAGGATCAACTTTAGCATCAAGAACAATCAGTAGATACGCTGATGAAATTGGACCAGACAGCATGGACTATGAAATGTTCAAGAAAACCGCTGAGTTGTTAGACGCCGGAAAATTAAGATCACTGGCACAACACATATACTACTCAGACACATCACCAGCAGAATATGTGATGAAAGTTATCTCAAAGAAAGATCCAGAAACATTCGAAAAAATGTATGGTGACCAGGAGGGTTACTTCTCCCTTATGAAACCACGGAAAGATTTATCAGACAGTGAAATACAAGAAGGTGCAGAAATGATAGCGTACCACAAGCATCCAAAAGACAACAACCTGTGGACGTTCCCGGACGCATACAAGGACGATGAGGAAGTGGAGAGTCCATACATGAGCAACGCCAGTATGAGACAGTTCCTGGACGCACTGGGTTACAATCCAGACTTCGAGGACCAGAGTCCTGTGCCAGCGAAAGAATTCATAGCGAGGACCACACAGTGGTTACAGAAGAACATCGGCAAGAGATCACCAGAAGAACCAGTGACCAGAGACGGCAACATGATTTCAGGTGGCAAGCCAGAGGGTCACATGAACCAGATGGTGAAAGCACACAACGAGATAGCAAGGAAAATCATAGCCAAATATCCTGAGGTTACACACTTGGGATTCAATTAACATGAAGTTCAACGAGTTAACAGACATGATGCAGAAGCCGGAGCCAAAGCCGGACACCTACGAAGCGGGCATGGCCTTGAACCAATTATTAAAAATTGGCACACACGCCGTCAAGATCCACAACATGATAGATGACGATGCCGAGATGGAGGCATGGGTGGCCAAGAAGATCGACCTAGCATCAAACTATGTGAAGAGTGTACACGGTTACACAGCAGGTTCGAAGGCAGGCACGTATGATGACGATGGCATGACGGAAGACGCGGGCGAGCAGGCACTGGCAAATGATATTGGACTTTTCTTTGTGAAGAAAGCCAAAGAAATGTTGCAGTCTATGGAAAGACCCAACAAGAATGATCAAGAATACGAAGAGTACGTTGACATAGCACAGGCATTTAAGAAAGGCATCCAAGCAGGATTGGATCAAGTTAATATGTCTGATTTTGAATTCAGCAACAATCCATTTGGAGATTTTGGCAGAGGCATGGATGACGGTCCAGATGAAGAAATGGTTAAGATTTTGTCCAAGCATGGATACCAGCCAGGACCCGACGGCGCCAACGACAAAGCAACAATCGTAAGACGAGGAGACGAATCAGTTTCAGAAGACGCGGGCGAGGGACACATGAGCAAAAGCCAGTTGTACCAGACTGCGAAAATGTCAATAGAACTGTTGGACATGATCAAAAAAGGTGATGACCTTGAGGGTTGGGTGCAGACAAAATTGAACCTGGCGGCTGACTACCTACAAGCAGTTTACCACTATGAGGACTACCAGAAACTTAATCCGTACAGGGAAGAACTGGACGGTTCATTGATACAGAAACACGCAGGAATCATACAGAAACACCTAGACGAGATACTCGAGAGGAAATGCAGGGCAGAAGATGTTGATACCAAACCAGGCATGATGAGGATACTTAAAAAGAGAGTCAACGAAGTTGAGAAAGAGATCGCCAAAGAGAACAGGAAAGAGACCAACGAAGAAGCAACCATAAAACCTTACGTTTCAATGTACAAGGGCAAGGATGGCAAGATGGTGTATGACGTATTGGACAAACACGAGAAGTCAGCATTCAAAACATCAGACGAAAGGGTGGCGAAAGCGTACCTTTCAAAGAACTACAAAAAATTGAGAGAAGCGGAACTGAACGAGGGTATCAAGGAATGGGGCAAAAGACTGGCAATGGCGGGAATTATTGTTGCAGGATTGGCTGGAGTTAATTCGATAAACAACGCAATAGACAATTCCGTACCGGCTATCAAAGCCATGAATACAGCATTAGAACTAGCACAGGATTCGGGCAACACAGAACTAGCAAAAATGATTGAAAAGGACCTATCAGATGCCAAAGTGAGACTGAGTTCTGGCAAAGATCTATCGCAAGTAGCGGACATGCAGGACAAATACGCCAAGTTTATGAAGACAGAGGGCATGGCATACGAGTCAAAACTAGCAGTTAACCTAAAACAACGCCTTAAATAAACATACAACAAATATAAATAACTCATATGAGCACAGACGACAGTTTCGCAAACCTAGTAAGACGTTTAAACGCCATGAACAACGTGACCCCAGAAGAGGAAAGGGCTCAACTGATGGAAGCGGCGGGCAAGGCTCCTAAAGTTTTAGACGACAAAGAAGTTTCATTGGCCGACATAGCCAAGTTGGCAGGTATCAAGGAATACGTTGAACCTGTAAAACATTCAAAGAAAGCAAAGAAAATGGTTGAGTCCATCGTTGCTGAACCAAAAACAGAATCTAGCATAGCAAAAGCGATCAAAGAATCAGACGCAGACGACTCCCTTTCAACTTCAATCAAGAAAGCG
>Ga0222718_10002503_pt1 | contig 16461 bp, 14 predicted proteins | sample C33_27DmetaG_FD_165045 | JGI IMG/M metagenome (GOLD analysis project Ga0222718, IMG submission 165045) | Estuarine water microbial communities from San Francisco Bay, California, United States - C33_27D | ecosystem: Environmental > Aquatic > Marine > Unclassified | place: USA: California... | reverse complement strand
TCTCACATGTTCAAGCCCCAGAAGCGTTAGTAGCGTCCACAGCCATTGCTTCACTCTCGTTAGCGTCGCAGGCGTATATCAATGTTCAGAGGGACAGTACGCTAATCGGGCCGGCTAGTTTGTTCTTGATGGTCATTGCCGACTCAGGCGAGAGGAAATCAACGTGTGAGAAGCACTTTCTGTCTCCTATTAAGGATTTTGAGGAACGGGAGAGGCGAAGGCGACAAGAAGACATTAAAAAATATGCCACCGAGATGTCCGGTTGGGATTCAAAGGTGCAGGGCGTGAAGCATAAGATCACATCCCTCATGAAAAAAGGCGTGAGTACAGCTGATGCCGAAAAGACTTTGTCGACCTTGATGAATGCGCGCCCAGAGGAGCCACTTATTCCTCGACTCCTTTACAGCGATGCGACGCCCGAGGCACTCGCAACTGGATTGGCGAAGGGTTGGCCGTCAGGAGGCGTGATGAGCTCAGAGGGCGGTGTGGTCTTTGGCTCCCACGGCATGTCATCGGACTCAGTTATGCGGACGCTCGCCATGCAGAACGAGCTATGGGACGGTGGAAGTATCCACTACGATAGGAAGACCACCGAGTCGATCACTGTCTCTAACGTGAGATTCTCTATGTTCATTCAGGTGCAGGGCGCCACGTTGACCGAGTTTCTAAATCGTTCCGGCGATCTGTTCCGCGGGATAGGTTCATTTGCTAGATTTTTAGTATCGTATCCAGAGTCAACTCAGGGGACACGCCCTTACACTGAGCCCCCTGAGGATTGGCGTGATGTGGAGGAATTTCAGTATCAAATATCGTTAATCCTCGATGGAGAACTGCCGCTAGATAAGTCTGGACAGATATCCCCACATACGCTCAAATTAGATGGTCAATCTAAGAGGGCGTGGGTGCGATTTTATAACGAGGTAGAGGCAGAATTGGCTGATTCGGGTAAGTACAGAGACATCAGAGATGTCGCGAGTAAGGCCGCTGATAACTGTGCCCGGCTAGCTGCCTTGTTTCAGTTCCTCGAGGACAAAGAGGCCGACTGTATTGACGCGGGATATGTGATGGATGCCGGGCGAATCATTCGTTGGCACCTGTCCGAGTCTCTTCGTTTCCTAGGTGGATCTGATAGGCGTAACTCGCTCCCAGTAATTTTGGACGAGTGGCTGACTGATCGGTGTCTCACAGGTCCCTCTGACAAGGTGTTGATGTCCGAGGTTATGCAGTACGGCCCCAATGTACTTAGGAAGAAGCGGGTGCTCATGGATACGCTTGAGGAGCTCGAGTGCATGGCCCGCGTTAGAGTCATCAGTGAGGGCAAAAAGAGGATTATTGAATTAAATCCAAAGTTGCTCGCTGCTACTGCTAATGTTGCTAAAGATCCTCGGCGTTAGCGATTTTAGCAACTTTAGCAGCCGCAGCGGTGATAGAACAGGAGAAAAACAGATGTCTAAATTCATTCCAGGGCAGTCTGGTAATCCAAATGGGAGGCCTCGCGGTACCGGTGTTGTCGCAAAACTCAGGGAGGCTATCCAAGGGGATATTCCGGACGTTATTCAGTCGGTCGTTGAGGCGGCTAAATCCGGAGACATGACGGCTGCAAAGATCTTGCTTGATCGTGTTGTTCCCTCGCTCAAACCGGTCGATGCGCCGGTTGTCTTGAATCAGGCAGCGGAGCTGTCGAGCTCTGGGCGAGAGGTGCTCCAACTATTGAGCGATGGGCAGCTCGGGATCGATCAGGCCCAGAGGATACTTAGGGCGTTGGGAAGTCAGCGAGATCTTATAGAGTTCGATGATCTCGTGAAACGCTTGGAGGTGCTCGAACGTGACGGCTAAAGCAAGACTATTGAAGCTCGAGAGAAAGAGAATTCCACCAAGGGATTTAGTCCGGTATCGGTGGGGCGGTGTGAGCCAGAAATCCAATGATGATGATTTGCCTCAGCCTCGGCAACACGATCTCGTTGTCGTTCGGTGGCGAGAATAGCAATGTTCGTTATTTGTGGGCCGATAAGCTTATGTTAGTGGTTTCTTCAATTGACAGAGCCCGACCACAGCGCAGACAACACACAAGGCGGCATAAGCCTTGATAACCTTGCCATGCAGGCACAGGAAGTTTTAGACGGCACATCGGATGATGTGTTAGCGGAGCTGATAGCCCTCAACGGATCTTCGGCAGGCGCAAGACCAAAAGCGCTAATTGGTGTAAACGACAAACGGGATCATATCATTCATGGTGTACATGATTTGCCCGCAGGCTACACACCATGGATGGTGAAATTCCCGAACAGTCAGGACGGCCTTGATGCCGGTGCAATCGAATATGTGTATGCCTTGATGGCAAAAGAAGCAGGCGTTTCCATGCCTGATGTTCATCTTTTCCCAGCGAAGCGCGGCACAGGGTATTTTGCGATTAAACGTTTTGATCGTGATGGCGACAAACGATACCACATGCACACAGCTTGTGGGTTGTTGCATTCAGATTTCCGTACGCCTTCATTGGATTACGAAGATTTGGTTGCGCTGACGGGCATGCTGACCCGTGATGTGCGTGAAGTTGAAAAACTCTATCAACTGGCCGTGTTTAACGTGCTAGCACATAACCGTGACGATCATTCAAAGAACTTCAGCTATCTGATGGATAGCCAAGGCCGGTGGAAAATCTCACCTGCGTATGATCTGACATTCTCATCTGGCCCACGCGGTGAGCAAAGCACAATGGTTATGGGTGAAGGTAGAAATCCGAATACAATCCATCTGTTAAAGCTGGCAGATGAAGCCAAAATCAAAAAAGACCGCGCCGCCGAAATTATTGAGGCCACAAAATCCAGCCTGTCCAAATGGCCAAGACTTGCAAAGCAATATGGCGTGAGCGATACGAATATTAAGCTGATTAGCGATAAAATAGCATAAGAGCCAGCAATCATAAAACTGAAGGCTCTTATGCTTTATTGGATTAATGACCCATATGTTTATGAAGGTTTTCTTCTGTTTCAAAGTAATAAACCTTACCAGATTCATCTGCGCCGATAATTGCGGCAGCTTTATCAACCTCCGCACCACTTATAGGATCAGTTGCTTTACGGATTGAAGCATCTTGGTTCAGACGATCTTTGCACATCGGGCAACAGCCGTAGTAAGTTTTACCTCCCACCTCAACGGCAATCTGATCACGGTCAAAAACCGTGTCATTGACCATACAGACTTTCGAAGCTTCAACCTGACGTACAGATTTGGCTTCAGCCATATGCTCATATTGACCATGATCCATCATTTCCATCTGGTGTTGATCATGGTTCATCGCACCATGGTGATTTTCTTCTGCCATCGCTGTTCCTGTGAAGATCAGCATAGAGATTGCTAGTATTTTAAGAGTTTTCATTTTTTCGTCCTTTCGGTTTAGTGGTTATGGGTTGAATGATCGTGATCATCATGACCTTGATCGGTTTTGGTTTCTTGATTTGGCTTTGCTGTATTTTCACCATGGTTAGGCATTTGCATTTCATGATGTTCATTGCCACCATGAGAATGAGAGCCATGCCCACCATCGCCATGAATTTCGGGCATACGCATCACACCAGTGCCGTGGCGATAAACAACTTCCGCTCCCTTATAGCCTGTAAGAGCCAGCAAGGGGCTGGCCAGCAGCATAGCAATTAGGAAGACAAGAGAGACCGCTTTGGCTCCACGTTGTTTTGCCAGCGCCCATCCTGCCAGTAGTAGATAAACCGCAGCCGTGGGCAATGCCCAGTTGCGGTGATCGGTCATGGCCTGGTGGGACATGCCGTCATGTGCAACCGTATTATAAGCATATAAACCAGCCACAACTGTGCCGATTGTGATCAAAGCTCCCAGCCATAAATTCCAGCGTGCCGCAATCAACAAGTTTTCTTTTTTCAAAGCATAACCTGCAGCATACAGAGCTGTTGAGATAGCTAGAAGCCCAATGGTAAAATGCACCAAGATAGGATGCCAATTTGGAATAATTTCAATCATAGCATCCTCCTTAAAACATCCATTTCACACCAACAGTGCCGACAACCGCATCGTTGTCTTCACCATTGCTTTTGGCAATTGACGAGGTTTCACCAAACTTTCGTTCATATTTCACATCAACATACGGTGCGAATGTTCTGGTGAACTCATAGCGGATTTGTAAGCCAAGTTCCGCACTGGACAATCCAGCGCCCACCTCAAGCTCCAGCACATCCTGAGCAAACAGATTGGCTTCAACATAAGGCTGGATGATCAGCTTTTGAGTAATGAGGAACTCGTTTTCCTGACGAATACGCGCACTCACGTCACCATCTTCACTAACAAACAGATGGGCTTCGGTTTCAAAGAAATACGGCGCAAGACCTTCAAATCCGATCACACCATAAGTTAGTGAATCTGGTTGCGTATCATGGCGAATACCAACCTGTGCGTCCCAGAATGTACCGATATTACGGCTATACATCGCCCAGAACTCGGCTTGATTAGTGACGCCGTTTTCTCGTTCGCCTTCGGATTTTAACCAGAGCTTATTTTCATCTGTACCGATCCAGCCATCAAAGTCCCAATCGGCAAGTCCAGCGTCGTCATCTGTGCCGCCCAAACCTGTTTCCAAGCGAAAGGCGTGATAGACAGCGCCACCATGTTCATCATCTGCAAACGCAGGCGTTGCCAAAGTTGAAAGTGTTGTGGCACAAAACGCCACGAGCATAAGTTTCTTAATGAGCATAATTGTGCCCTCCTTGAGTGTCTTGTTGTTTTGTGTGGGCTGAATGATCCATGGTTGGCATATCACTGCTCATATCATGGCTGTCATGGTTCATTTGTGAATGATCCATTTTGCTGTGATCCATATTTTCCATTGAGTGCTTTTGATGATCCATCATCTTTTGCGCTTTAGGAGAATAGGATTTAACAGGCACTTGTGATGGGTCTAGCTTGGCAACGACAACCTTATTCATCATTCCCGCCATCATGTGATAGAGCAAGTGACAGTGGAATGCCCACTCACCAGCTTCATCCGCTGTTAAGAGAACAGAGTAGGTGTCACCCGGAGCCACAATCACAGTATGCTTGTTAGGAAGTTTGGACATAGGCTGACCATTTTCAAGCTGCACAAACATGCCATGTAAATGCATCGGATGCGCCATCATGGTGTCATTGATGAAGGTTAACCGAACGCGCTCACCGTAATTCAGGTTAATTGGCCCAGAGTCTTCATATTTCTTTCCATTGAGCGTCCAGATATAGCGCTCCATGTTACCGCCCAGACGAACTGTGATTTCACGTTCCGGCATACGCTGGTCTTTTTGAATGCCTGCATAGCGCAAATCTTTATAGCTAAGCGCTTTATGGCCTGCAGGTGTATTCGCATTAGCCCAACCACTGCTGGGAACACCTGTGACAAAATCTTTAGCAGGTGATCCAGTTGTGTTGGCAGTATGCGACCCATGATGCATAGAACCCATATCATAACCATCATGATTCATTTGACCGTGACCCATGCTGGAATGATCCATGCCAGACATATCATGATCCATGCCCATATCGGCCATTGTCAGTAAGCTCATCGGACGTTGTGCGGGCTTCTCACCACGCATGCCATTCTGTGGAGCCAGTGTTGCTAAAGCAAACCCTGTGCGATCAATCGGTTCTGCCGCAATGGTGTAGGCTTTATTTTCTTTAGGCTCTACAATCACATCATAGGTTTCAGCAACGCCAAAGCGGAATTCATCAACTTTAACTGGTTCAACAGGCTGACCATCCGCAGCCACAACCGTCATTTTAAGTCCGGGGATACGAACATCATAAAACGACATGGCAGAAGCATTGATAAAACGAAGACGAACCTTTTCACCGCGTTCGAATAACCCAGTCCAGTTCTGATCCGGTGTTTTGCCGTTTACAAGGAAGGTGTAATTGCTGATATCTGCCAAATCCGTTGGCAGCATCCGCATTTCACCCCACATTTTTGTATTTTCCCACGCTTTGCCAAAACCATCTTTTTTGGCGCTTGAGAAGAAATCCCCTAACGTTCTTCGAACATACACATAGTATTCTGATGATTTCTTCAAATTGGACATGATAGTATTGCCTTCATCGTCATGAAAATCAGAGAGAAGCACAACATAGTCGCGGTCTGCTTTGATTTTATCGCCACCTTTGGGGTGGATAATGATAGAGCCGTAATGCCCATCTTGTTCCTGCGCCATGGAGTGGGCGTGATACCAATACGTACCATCCTGACGGATTTTAAATCGATAGGTGAAGGTTTCACCGGGTTTAATTCCGGTGAAACCGTTAAAATTCGGCACACCATCCATTTCACCGGGGAGTAAAAGCCCATGCCAGTGAACCGAGCTATCTTCCTTCATTTTATTGGTGACATGAATAACGGCCTCATCACCATCGGTAAATTCCAGAGTTGGCCCCGGAATAGTACCGTTGATGGTAATGCGTTTGAGAGGTTTTCCTGTGATATTCACGGTCTCTTTATCAATCACCAGTGAATACTCTTGTGTTTTGGCAAAGGCAGGCGCGCTTAATCCTAATATCAGTCCCACGATTGCCAGCATTTTTGCTGTTTGTTTGATCATTACTTAATCCTTTTTTCTTAGTTTGAATGCATCTGCTCAGTACTTCTCACGCATAAGAAGTGCTTTTCAGGTGATGTAAAATAAAAAGGATTAGGCTTTTGGAGGGCGTTTCAGCAAATATGCAATCGAATCGTTGTGCCGCTCATTACTTGTAATAAACGAGAGTTTTTTTGAAACTGCGCTGAAAGCTGATGATAGCGTCTGATGCAAGGTTTGCGTTTTCGCACAGCCATTCATCATGCATTGGCAATCTCCATCACAGCATTTTTTATGGTCGTCATTACCCTGATTATCGGTGGCTTGTTTGTCTTTACAGCAAGAATGGTCGGCCGCCATATCTGTCGAGGCATGGTGCTGTTGACCGTCAGCATGCTCAGCCATTTTATGAGACATCATCTGGTGATCCGTCATTGGTACGGGCATAGCCATGGCAAGGCTAGGCATCGTGGATACCACGAATGCCAACAAAACCATAATATGCATCAAACGTTTCAACATGTTCTCAGTTATACGCTTTTCTTGTTAATTGTCCATAAATGACTGTTAACCATAAATATTTATGAGCCACGCCACGAGTAAAACTTGCGGCACAGTAATTAATGGCAAGAACAAAGCCAGTTTCCAGCTTTTGGCTGTGTCCTTCAAAATCATAATTTCTGTGTAGTCCGTAGCAACACCTGCCATAAGGAAAGCAAAACCATTTCCCGGGGCCTTGGCGCGGGTTAAAATATCGGCGGCAATAGGTGTAGAGCCTTCTGAGCAGACTTCCAGAACCGTTGCAATAAATACTGTTATGATAAGGCCGATAAAAGTTGGGCCAAAGAACTGCTCAAACTGTGATGGATCAAGTACGGCACGCAATACAGCGGCAAGTAAGATTCCAAACAATAACCAGCGCACAACCATTTTTGAGTCTTTAACGCCACTAATCACCATTTCTTTAAAGAAAGTCAGATTAAAACGCGTATTTTTCATGCGAGTTTTAGCCTCTTGCCAGAATTGAAAACCATCGGGCAATGACACTTCATTATGATTGGCAGGCAGCACTTTTCTTGCAACCAGCCGATCAAATATCCAACCCGTCACAAGAGCGATAATCATGGAGAGAACAATAAATGCCAATGTCCATTTAAGGCCAATTAAACCTATCAGAACCAAGGTTAGTGAAAATGAATTCCAAGGGCTTGCCAATATAAACGCAATAACTTGCCCAGCGCTTGCCCCACGTTCATAGAGTTTTGTAGCGACCATCAAAATACCATGGGAACATAAATCGAGAAGCACCCCCGCGCCTGTGGCACGCAAAAGACCAGATACAGTTCCACCCTTACCAAGCATGGACATGATAAATTCACGCGGCACTTTAGATAAAAGACCGACGAAAATAGCGCCAATAACAACACCCCACCACATCGCATGCACCATATGATGTGCCGTATGTGCCATTGTTTTCAGCCAAGGATAAGCGGTTATTTCATTCGGGAAAAAGACTCCTAAAACAAACAGTAAGGTCACTCCCAACAGCGATCCCCAAAAGAGAACATCAAAGCGTTTTTTATGATGACCGTGGCTTTGATGTCCGCCATCGCCATGACATGATGGCGCTTTCGGTTTTTCTTCTTCAATGTGACAACAGCTAGGTTTATGAGCCATAGCGAACCTCTTTATTCATACTTTTTGAGGAGTGTGACAATCTCCTCAATTTTTTTATTTTGTTCATCTGCGCTGTGACAACAGGCCTGATCGAGACAAGACTTCATGTGCGTTTCAAGAACGGCCAGCTCTACTGCTTTCAGAGCGCTTCGAGCGGCTCGTATCTGTGTCATGATATCGACGCAGTATTTTCCTTCATCAATCATTCTTTTAACCGCCTCAACCTGACCGGAAACGCGGTTTAATTTTCCTAAATGATCTTTATGTGATGGATGCATCTCTTTATACCTATCTTAATATACCCTATATAGGTATATACCCCTACAGGGTATAATGTCAAGTTATTTGTTATGATGCAGATGGCCTGCCTCATACGCCTCCTGCAAAGCCTTTTTCAAAGACCAGACAGCCACATCGTAAAAATCAAGGCTGTCGCTGTTTCTGGTCTCTAGCGTTTCGATACTCAAATGGCTCTTGGCGATGCAAAGGCCGCTGGTTTTCAGCTGTGACAAAACTGCGCTGATCACCAGCCGTTTTACAAAAGTCGACTCTGGCGATATGGAGGCAAGGCGATTGAGTGGCATTGATAAGGAGGGGCAGGGCAGGGCAGCCCAAGTTTGGAGGCGGTACTAAAAACCCATGAAGAAGCCGGGCGAACGGTGACACTGCTCGCTTCGACATCCGGTGTGCTGGCCTTGTTTGCAGTGGCCGATACCATCAAGGATTCGTCAAAAGCAGCGATTACCGAACTCAAGGACTTGGGGGTGACGCCGGTGATGTTGACGGGAGATAACGCGGCGACCGCCAAGGCGCTTGCGGTGCAAGCAGGGATTGACGATGCACGCGGTAATTTGTTGCCAGAAGACAAGCTAGCAGCAATCAAAGACATGCAGCAACGGTACGGCGCGACTGGTATGTCGGGCGATGGTATCAACGACGCACCCGCACTGGCACAAGCTGATATTGGCTTTGCCATGGGCGGCATGGGTACTGATATTGCGATGGAAGCAGCGGATGTGGTCATCATGAACGATGACCTACGTCGCATCGCCTCGACTATCCGCCTGTCGCGCGCCACACACGCTGTGCTGTGGCAAAACATTGCATTGGCGTTAGGTATCAAAGCCGTGTTCCTAGTACTCGCGGTATTCGGCAACGCGACTATGTGGATGGCCGTATTCGCGGATATGGGAGCCAGCCTACTGGTGGTGTTCAACGGCTTGCGTTTGCTACGCACGAACTCACTTCTACACGAAACGGAATCAGGCCCTTCAACCAAAACACTATAGCTGCTACAATCTTGCCCATGCGTCGCTTGTTTATGATTTTTCTGCTGGTATTGATGCCGCTGCAGCTCAGTTGGGCAGCGATGGCATCCTATTGCCAGCACGAAACTGGGGCCGCAGCCAAACACTTCGGTCACCATGACCATCAGCACAAGGCTGCTGATGGTAAAGACGCAGCACCCGATCCAGCCAAAACCGGTGGTGGTGACCCTGATTGCGCATCCTGCCACGCTGGAGGCACTTCAGTCCTAGCTGACGCTCTCACGATTTACTTGGTTGCCGACTCATCGCTTGGCACAGCTGATCACCGAGCGCGCCTCACATCCCCGCCTTTCGAACGCATTGAACGCCCTCAGTGGCGTGTCCTCGCCTGATCGGCGGGGAGCGCGTTCCTTCCCTCGTCGTCACTAGAGCAGTCGCGCTTGGCGCGTGACCGCATAAAGCCGCCTTTGCGCCGCTGACGTGACGATGTAGCAGGCGATCATTTGGATCGCTCTCCGCCGATTCCCTCGTGTCTTTGAAATCACTGGAGAATCGGATGTTGAAGAGTATTAACAAGCAAAAACGACGGGCGTCACTTGCCGTCCATAGGGCTACAAAAAAGGCAACTGCAGCGGCCCTGCTCCTTGCGCTCACTGCAGGGGTATCTTTTGCCCAATCGCTGCCTGCTGCGCAAGCCAACCGCACAGCCCAATCTGAGTCGCAGGCCGATGTGGCGACGCTTCTGACGTTGCAGAGGGCCATCGCGTTGGCGCTCGACGGCAATCCAGACCTTACCGTCGCAAAACGTGAAATTGAGGCTACTGAAGGTCAGGTGCTTCAAGGGCAAGCGCGCCCTAACCCAGAGCTTGCCTATTTACTGGAAGACCAGCGCGCACAGACCCGTACACAAAGCGTGCAGATTAACCTTCCCGTTGAAATGGGCGGCAAGCGCGCGGCCCGTATCGCGGCCGCCGAGCGAGGGCGCGACATCGCAGTGGAAGACCTGAATGTGCGGCGCATCGAAATCCGCGCCGCTGTGGTCGCCGCCTTCTTCGAAACGCTGGCAGCCCAGGAGCGTGTAGCACTGGCTCTTGACAGTGTCGATTTGGCGAGAAAAGCGACCGACGCGGTTGCCAAGCGCGTGGCAGCGGGTAAAGTTTCTCCCGTCGAAGAATCAAAGGCCCGGGTGGCTGAGGCCGGGGTGCGCGTTGAACTCGCCCAGGCGCAAAGCGAGCAGCGCAACGCTCGGGGACGTCTTGCCAGCTTGCTGGGTGCCAATCCACCTCGCTTCACCCTCGTCGCGGGCAATGTTGAAGCGCTCCCGCTCGTTCCAAGCTTAGACAGTGTCCAGCAACGCCTGTCTGTCTCGCCAACCTTGCGTCGTGCGCAGCTAGAGATGGAACGCCGCAGATTACTGGTCGATGTGGAGCGCAGCAAGCGTGTACCCGATGTCACCTTCAGCCTGGGAGTGAAGCGCCCCAATGAGCTGCAGCGTGATCAGCTGTTTTTCGGCGTCTCCGTGCCGTTGCCGTTGTTTGATCGCAATCAGGGCAACTTGCTGGAAGCGCTCAAGCGCGAAGACAAAGCCCGGGACGAACTCCAGGCGTTGAACGTGCGAGTCGGCACTGAAGTGATGCAAGCCCGCGAGCGGCTGGACGCCATTCGCGGGGAAGTCGATGTCTTGCAACGGGACGTACTCCCCGGGGCTAAGAGCGCCTACGACGCAGCCACCATCGGATTCGAGAACGGCAAGTTCAACTTTCTAGAAGTGCTAGACGCGCAGCGCACCTACTTCGCTGCCAAGTCCCAATACCTCAAGGCACTGGCCGAAGCGCATCGCGCAGCGGCGGACATTGACCGGGTGCTCGGCGACTCCACCCCGAATGCCGACAAGCCATCCAATCAGGAATGAATATGAAAATCGACACAAAAAAACTGAATATTAGCAAAAAGCAGTTGGTCGCCATCGCTGCAATTGCCGTGACTGGCGTAGTGCTTGGCACCGCCATTCTGAGCAACAAGGAAACCAAGACCGCTGAAGATGACGGTCACGGCCATGGCAGTCACGTTGAGGCCAAGACACACAGTGATGGAGAGCACCACGGCAAGAAAGATGGAGATGGGCACGATCACGACAAAGGCCATGCAGACGGTGAGCACCACGGCAAGAAAGATGGAGATGGGCACGCTCACGACAAAGGCCATGCAGACGGTGAGCACCACGAGGGTCCGAGCAAGGGGCCGCATGGTGGCAAGCTGTTCAAGGAAGGGGACTTCGGCTTAGAGGCGCTGCTGGCCGAGGACGGAGGCGAACCACGCCTGCGGATCTGGCTGTTCAGCAAAGATAAGCCGCTTCCAAACAATGCAGCCAAAGTCAGCGCCACCATCACGCGCTTGACCGGAGAGACGCAGACCCTCAATTTTGCACCTGACAAGGACAGCCTGGTGAGCCGCGAGGTGGTGCCCGAGCCACACGCGTTCGAGATCAGCATCGTTGCCCAGACTGCCACCGAGCCCTTCATGTTTGTCCTGAACCAGGAGGAAGGGAAGGTCGAGCTTAGCGATGCACAAATCAAGGCCGCATCCATTGGCATCGACACGGCAGGTGCTGCGCGCATTAAGTCTGCTTTGCAACTGCCAGGCGAAATTCGTCTGAATGAAGACAGGACTTCGCACGTTGTTCCGCGTATTGCCGGTGTGGTCGAGAGTGTGCAGGCCAGCTTGGGGCAAGCGGTCAGACGGGGTCAAGTTCTGGCCGTCATCGCCAGCCCGGCGGCATCAGAGCAGCGCAGCGAGTTGCAGGTGGCACAAAAACGATTGACCTTGGCCAAGACCACGTATGAACGTGAGAAAAGGCTCTGGGAGCAGAAGGTCTCTGCTGAGCAGGATTATCTGCAAGCCGAACAAGCCTTACACGAAGCAGAGGTCGCCGTGGCCAACGCCCAGCAAAAGCTGTCCGCCTTGGGGTTGGCCTCAGGGTCTTTGGGGGGGCTGAATCGGTTCGAGCTGCGCGCGCCATTCGACGGCTTGGTGATCGAAAAACATCTCAGCCTCGGTGAGGCAGTCAAGGAAGACGCCGCCGTGTTCACAGTATCTGACCTGGGACAGGTCTGGGCCGAGATCAATGTGCCCGCGAAAGATCTGCCACTGGTCAGGGTTGGCGAAAAGGTCACCATCAAAGCGACGGCCTTCGATGCCAGCGCGACCGGAACCATTACTTTTGTGGGTTCATTGATCGGTGAGCAGACTCGCATGGCCAAGGCCCGCGTGGTCTTGGCTAACCCCAAGGGCGCTTGGCGTCCTGGTCTGTTTGTCAGTGTGGAGGTGACTGCATCGGAGGCGGAAGTACCCGTGACTGTGGCCAGTGACGCCATTCAGACCTTGGGCGACAAGCCCGTGGTGTTCCTGAAAGTGAACGGAGGCTTCATTGCCCAGCCCGTGCAGTTGGGCCGCAGTGATGGCAAGCGGGTCGAGGTGGTGCAAGGACTCAAGCCGGGGGCTCCCTATGCAGCGGCAGGCAGCTTTGTCGTGAAGTCTGAGCTCGGCAAAGCCTCTGCCGAACACACCCATTGATACCGGAGCCACGCACATGTTTGAAAAACTTATTCGAGCAGCCATCGAACATCGATGGTTGGTGTTGCTGGCAGTCATCGGTATGGCGGCCGTCGGCGTATTCAACTACCAGAAGCTCCCCATCGATGCCGTGCCGGACATCACCAACGTCCAGGTACAAATCAACACCCAAGCGCCGGGGTACTCGCCGCTGGAGACCGAGCAACGGGTGACTTACCCGATTGAGACCGTGATGGCGGGCCTTCCCAACCTGGAGGAAACCCGTTCCCTGTCCCGCTATGGACTGTCACAAGTGACTGTGATCTTCAAGGACGGCACAGACATCTACTTCGCACGCCAATTGGTCAACGAACGCATACAGGAGGCGCGCGACAAGTTGCCCTCCGGAATTACCCCGGCCATGGGTCCGATTTCGACCGGCTTGGGCGAAATCTATCTGTGGACGGTCGAAGCCAAGGATGGTGCGAAGAAGCCTGATGGCCAACCCTATACGGCCACCGATCTGCGCGAGATTCAGGACTGGATCATCAAGCCGCAGTTGCGTAACGTGCCTGGCGTCACAGAAATCAACTCGATTGGAGGCTTTGCCAAGGAATATCAGATCTCGCCGATACCCGAGCGACTTGCCTCGCTGGGCGTCACCTTGCAGGACATCGTGACGGCATTGGAGCGCAACAACGCCAACGTGGGTGCGGGTTATATCGAAAAGCGTGGCGAGCAATATTTGATCCGGGCCCCAGGGCAGGTCAAGACGCTGGACGACATCAGCAATGTGATTCTCAGCAGCGCCGGTGGTGTTCCCATCCGAGTGCGTGACGTAGCCGAGGTTGGCCTGGGACGTGAACTGCGCACGGGTGCCGCCACAGACAACGGGCGCGAAGTGGTGCTGGGCACGGTCTTCATGCTCATCGGCCAGAACAGTCGAACGGTCTCTCAAGCAGTCGACAAAAAAATGGTTGAAATCAACCGCAGCCTGCCTGAAGGCGTTCATGCGGTGACCGTTTACGACCGTACTGTCTTGGTGGACAAAGCCATCAGCACGGTGAAGAAGAACTTGTTGGAAGGCGCGATCCTGGTGATCGTGATCCTATTCCTGTTCCTGGGCAACATTCGCGCGGCCATCATTACGGCGACCGTGATCCCCTTGTCGATGCTGTTCACCTTTACGGGGATGGTGACCTACAAGGTAAGCGCCAATTTGATGAGTCTGGGGGCACTGGACTTCGGCATCATCATCGACGGGGCGGTTGTGATCGTCGAGAACTGTGTGCGACGTCTCGCCCATGCACAAGCTCAGTACGGCAGGCCTTTGACGCGCTCGGAGCGTTTTCACGAGGTATTTCTTGCCTCCAAGGAATCGCGCCGCCCTCTCTTGTTTGGTCAGCTCATCATCATGGTGGTGTACCTGCCCATCTTCGCCCTGACCGGCGTTGAAGGAAAGATGTTCCATCCCATGGCGTTCACCGTGGTTGCTGCGCTGGTTGGGGCAATGATTTTGTCAGTGACTTTCATCCCGGCTGCAGTCGCACTGTTCATCGGCAACCGCGTCAGCGAGAAGGAAAACTGGCTGATGATGCAAGCCAAGCGCTGGTACGCCCCATTGTTGGACCGTGTCATGGCGGCCAAGGCTGTCGTGTTGACCGCCGCCGCGGTGGCGGTGGTGCTGTGTGGCTTGATCGCGACCCGCATGGGCAGTGAGTTTATACCCAGCTTGAACGAAGGCGATTTCGCCATCCAAGCTCTGCGCATCCCTGGTACCAGTCTGACTCAGTCGGTAGCAATGCAACAGCAGCTGGAAGCGACGCTCAAAGCAAAGTTCCCTGAGATCGAACGCATTTTTGCGCGAACGGGAACGGCCGAGATCGCCTCTGACCCAATGCCGCCGAACATCTCCGACGGATACATCATGCTCAAGCCGCAGTCGCAGTGGCCTGAGCCACGCAAGTCACGTGATGAGTTGCTTGCTGCGGTGCAAGAGGTCGTGGGCAAGATCCCAGGCAACAACTACGAGTTCTCTCAGCCGATCCAATTGCGGTTCAACGAACTCATCTCAGGCGTCCGTAGTGACGTTGCGGTGAAGATCTTTGGCGACGACATGGCCGTCTTGAATAAGACGGCTGAAGAAGTATCGTCAATGCTGCAGAAGATCCAGGGTGCGTCCGAGGTCAAGGTGGAGCAGACCACTGGACTGCCGATGCTGACAGTGAACATTGATCGTCAGAAGGCCGCCCGCTATGGTCTGAACGTGGGTGACATCCAAGACACCGTGGCTACGGCCATCGGAGGGCGTGAGGCCGGGACGCTGTTTGAAGGCGACCGTCGATTCGACATCCTGGTTCGGTTGCCCGAATCCCTACGCAACGACCTGGAAGGCATGAAGCGCTTGCCTATTGCCTTGCCGCGCGCAACGGGTACGGGCGGTGCTGAAGGCCGAACCCACTTCATTCAACTGGCCGAAGTGGCAAGCTTCGAGCTGGCACCCGGCCCGAATCAGGTCAGCAGGGAAAATGGCAAACGCCGCATCGTTGTAAGTGCCAACGTCCGTGGCCGAGATGTGGGCTCGTTCGTCGCGGACGCAGAAGCTGCACTGGCACAGGTCAAGATCCCTCCTGGGTATTGGACGAGCTGGGGCGGCACCTTTGAGAACCTGCAGTCAGCGACACAACGTCTGCAGATCGTTGTTCCAGTCTCTCTGCTCCTGGTCTTCGTGTTGCTCTTTGCGATGTTCGGTAACGCCAAGGATGGTTTGCTGGTTTTTACCGGCATTCCGTTCGCGTTGACGGGTGGAATCCTGGCGCTTTGGCTGCGCGACATTCCCATGTCGATCTCGGCGGCCGTCGGCTTCATCGCACTATCAGGCGTCGCCGTGCTCAATGGCCTTGTGATGATTTCCTACATCCGCACCCTGCGAGAGGAGGGAATGCCTCTGGACACAGCGATTCGGGACGGCGCGCTGACCCGTTTGCGTCCCGTGCTGATGACGGCCTTGGTGGCGTCTTTGGGTTTCATCCCGATGGCGATTGCCACTGGAACCGGCGCAGAAGTTCAGCGGCCCCTGGCCACTGTGGTGATCGGCGGCATCTTGTCTTCGACGCTGCTGACGCTACTCGTACTCCCCATTCTTTATCGTCTGGCCCATCGACCAGACGAGCAAGAAGAGGATGTCACTGCTGAGCCAGTGCATCCGCAACATGCGACCACGTCGCACCAAACGTGATCCCTGCCATACAAGCATTGAGTTTTTAACCCGTACTTTGAAAGGAAATTTTATGAAACTGATCTCTACTGCCCTTGCTTTGACTCTGATGTTGTCGGGGGCCGTGTTCGCGGCCGACAAGCACGACCATGGCCATGAAGACAAAGCCTTGCACGGGGGCTTG
>Ga0222718_10002499_pt1 | contig 16464 bp, 38 predicted proteins | sample C33_27DmetaG_FD_165045 | JGI IMG/M metagenome (GOLD analysis project Ga0222718, IMG submission 165045) | Estuarine water microbial communities from San Francisco Bay, California, United States - C33_27D | ecosystem: Environmental > Aquatic > Marine > Unclassified | place: USA: California... | reverse complement strand
ATAATTGCTAATGTTTCAGCACTATAAGTTCCGTTAAAAGTAATATCAATAAAATCCCTACATAGTTCTGCTATTTCCCATAACATTGTTTCATTTAAAGATGTTCTTTTTACAAGTGTATATTGTATAGTTCCATCAATACTAATAGTTATTTTTGCAGAATTAGGGCTTCCTGTATCTGCTGTTGCTGATTTATATTGTGGACTTCTTAATGCTATTGCTGCCATTGTTTATTTTTTTGTTCCTAATATTATTCCTTTTTCTATATCTAATATAAAGTCGTTTATCAATTCTTCTGGCAGTCTTTTAAAAGCTGCTTCAAATGGTTTAGTGAAAAAGTATGTAGGTTTAAAACCTTGTGCATATATACTTCTTTGTAATACAAATGCCATACTCTTATAACTGCCTTTTTTAAACTTACCTTCTTTATCTCTAAATCTTATATTCTTTCTTTGCGCCCAATCTCTTAAAGGTTGCATTGGTGGCATCTTTTGTTTGTAACTAAACTTGCTATTAGGTGCTTTTTGTCTGCCTCCTTTTATTAATGTTGGATTAGCACCCTTAACCCCTTGATCTTGGAACATACCATAATCTTCCATATAGAAGTCAAGTATAAATCCTTTTTGTTCTTCATCTAAAGTATATCTTATAGATTCATATAAAGCACCACCACCTTGTTTGTTTTTGGTTAGTCGTGTTCTTGCTTGTTGAACAACATACCTGCCAAAATCGTTAAGAGCCTTATTTAGATTTTCAAAATTCATTAACAGATTCTTATATCATTATAAATCATTATATCCATAGTTGCAGTCCATCCTGCTAACTGATTTTCAAACCTATCATAAAATGGTTCACAACTTACAGGACTATCAAGTTGGTATTGATCTTTGTATAAAGTACCCATTCTTAAAACCTGAATTACTTTGTTTAATACTGCTAATTGAGTGTTTAAAATATCTTGCTCATTGTTATTCCCTTTAAACCTATCTTCTGTTGGTAGTTTAGATTGATCTACAATATCCATAGCAAGTATGCTTATGTTAAATGTAAGTGTTTGTTCTTCTTGTGTAACGTTGTTTACTATAATATGTGCAAGTGGAAATATATCTTGTTTGTTTAGATTAACATCATATATATCTCCTGTTGTAACTGTATTGCAATTTACATCTGCAAGTAATGTATCTTTTATAGTTTCAGTTAATTGATAAAAACCTCTTATTCCTTGTTGGCTCATTTGAATTTACTTTTTATTTGTTTTGATTCTAAATCATTTTTGTCTTTCATAAATGCTAACATCATTAAACACTTATGTATATTTAATTCTGTGATATGTTCAAATCTCGTAATATCACCTCCAGCGAGTCCGTAAAGGCTTGAATACCAACCCCATTTTTTAGCAAATCCAGCTCTGGAACTTGTAGTTTCACCTCCTTGTTCTCCAAATAATTCATCATAGTTTGTGATAATTCGATCCCTAAACGATAAAAAAAAAGTATAGAACCAAATACTGCATCCATAGGCATATTGATTAATCTGTCTTTTTTATCAGGGTCATAGTCCTCTATTAAGTATTTATCTCCCAGCTTCTGTTTTATGGGTCTATATAGAACATTCATTGCAATTTCAATTTGATCCCAGTTTCCCATATAGGTATCTAAATCAATATATTCGCCTAATGTAATTTCATCAAGATCTGGAACAAATCCATATTCTACATTATTTAACCAGAATGATTTTTGTAAATCAGGCTTTTGTTCAAACATATCGCTTATTATTTTAGCAATACGATCTGCGTCTGATAGTTTAATGTTTAGAGCATCTTGTGATTTTATTCCACAAAATATCTCTATCATTTTAGTTTGTATGAAATGATTGTCATTACCTTCGTCTTGTACTTTTAAGAACTTTTGATATTGCTTTAATGTAATCTCATTAAGTTCAGTAGGAACGTTTATATTAGCTTTCATACTTATATAACGTAATTAAAGCAGGATTTTAGTATAAAAAAAAAGGTGCTATTTCTAACACCCTTTTTCCAAACAAAACAACTCGTTTATAGCATACTGGCTTCCCAACAATTATTGGAGCAGTATTCATTTTCTTTAAATATTGGTTTCCCACATTCCATACATTCGTGTTCTGGATATGCTACTGTAGGATCATTATAATTCATATTCTTTTTTTAAAGGTAATTCAACTTTTAATTTTTCATAAGAATTGAAATGATGAATATTTTGATAATTATCTTTTATTATATGTTTAGAATTAGCTTCTAAAAGTTTATCTCTATTATTTCTGATTAATTCTATTTTTCTTTTTTCAAAGCAGTATTTATAATCAATCCATCCATAACCATAGTCTTTATCGTGTTTTTCATTTAATTTAATATATAATCTTTCTAATGCATTTATAACTATGAGGTTAGTAATTATATTTGATTCATTGTTTTCAATATTATTATTTATATAATCTTCAAGTGCATCAATTAAAACATTTGTTTCTGTTCTGCTTAAATGTATATTGTCTTTATATTTTCTCATAAATCATATTCTTTTAAATCTTCTTTTAGTTCTTCTAATTCTAATATTGCATCGTTTCTTTGTTCACGAAATTCACTATTAGCCATTTTACAAGCTGTAAGGTCATTCTGTAATCCTGCAACGTAAATTGAATTATCAATAAACGCATCTCTTAATTTTAATAACTCTTTATTCTTTGGTTTTGTTTCTAACCATTTCTTAATTAGTTCTCCAATTAATATTTGGTTATTACTATATTCTAAATCTTGTATGTTCTGTATTTTGTTTCTCATATTTACATTTCTAACAAATGTAAGAAAAAAAACAATGCTACATAAAAGATAGCCCAGCCTAAAGCTGCATAACCTAATATTTTTAGAAAGTTTTCTTTGTTCTCTTTTTTAGATATTTTCTTTGCTATATAATATCTTCTGTTTCCGTTATCTTCGTAATAGTATTTCATTATGATAAAATTAAGTTTACAATAGTAGCAATAACTAATAATACAAATGCTACTTTGATTGTGTTAAACATAGCTTCTTCCTTTTTAGGATTACGCCCTTGATTACTTCTATACTGTCTTTTTTTCATAGTATATTTTTTTCTAATTGTTTTATAGCTGTCATAGCTTCTAATAACCATTCTTTATGTGAAGGTGTAAGGTCAGCATAATCTTTTAATGAAGATAGTGTGCCTTCTGCAATGCCAATTAATTGGGCATTTGTTTTTGTATGTATTTTATCTATAGCCATTTGTCAAGTATTAAAAAGGGAGCTGTTACACTCCCTGTTTGTTATTAGTTAAACCATTGGTCTTGAGCATCAATTTTTGTTAATCTTTGAACTGACATTGCTTGTATGCCCATAGCTCTTAAATGCTCTCTTGCATCTCTTGCTCTAATAATGTTTTCAAGCACAACAATTATTGATTGTCTTTCTTTTTGACCAACTGCAACACTAATTAAAAATGTGTTACTAAATGTTTCGGTTTCTTCTAACCATTCTTTGTGTTTTTCTAATCTATTCATAATTTGTTTTGTTTAAATAACTGCTTCATTGCAATTATGTAGCTAATATACAATTAATTTTAATATAATCAACAAAAAAGTTAATAAGATTTATTTTATTCTTGAAATTGTACAATATCACAATCTTTACAATAGTAGTAATCTGTGTTGTCTTTACCTGAATATATAGTCATTGTCTGTTTACATTTTTTACATTCCATATCATTGTATATAATATTTACCCCTATTGGGATTCTGTAGCTGGTAACTTACTGCATATCTAATGGCATCTATTAAATGGTTGTGTTTATCTATAGGTGTATTAGATTTTCTTTCAAGCCAACTGTAGTTGTTAAGTTCTTTGATTAAATTAATACTTTGTTCGTCTACTATTAAATCATAGTCTTGTAATAATGATATTCCATAAGTAATAGAACCAGCTCCTTTTATTGAAGAAACTATATTACATCCTTTTTGTTTTAATTCATAGATCAATCTTTTTTCTGCAGCATCTCCAATTATTAAATTGTCTGTAGCGTGTTTCATATTTAAACGTGCTATTTCTGTTGTTGTTAAACCATTTAAGTAAAAACATTCTTTTAAATAAATAATCTTTCTTGTAGTATCTATATTAGTTTCTACTAATGTGTTAGGGTCATTAAATCCAAAGTCTTGACCAAATACACTAACGCCTACTTTTTTAAATTCTCCTATTGACCAGTTAGTTAAGATTACACCTTCAGCTTTATTTAACCATCCTCCCAGCATTTGATGTTTATATTTTTCTGGTCTGCGTTGTTTAATGTTCTCTATTTGGTTTATATAACTTTCTGATAGGTTCTTTAAGTTGTCTAAATAGGTAGTGTGTATGTAAGTAATATTATCTTTAGATTCATTAGTACCTTCTTGTATTCCTTTATCCTCGAAGAATCGTTTGTATATCCAATGTTCTTTAGTTGTAGGATTTAGTATTAGTATTACTCTATTATGTTTGCCTTGTTGTCTTACTGATAAATCTATCTTATCAAATGTATCTTCATTAGTAAGTTCTTCTGCTTCATCTAATACAAACGTTGTAACGCCTTGTAATGACTTTAGATTAGCTGTTTGATCTCCACTTGATGTTTTGATGCCCTTAAAGATTATCTTGCTCCCAGAACGCTTATTTCTTATTTCATCTTTTGTGATATGAAAGTCATCAAAGATTTTAAGCAGTTCAAGTTTTTCAATAAATTCAGGAATAATAGAAATATAAGTAGAAGATAAAGTGTAACGAGTAAACAAAATAGTATGCCCAGCTTCATATGTTAAAAGAACTAATAGGAGGTTTACTGAAAAAGATTTACCTGATCCACGACCACCTGTTACAATAAAGTACCTCCCATCTGATTCTGCAATAGGAGAATACTTTTTATTTATTTCAATCACTTAAATTTGATTAGGTCTTTAAAGTTTACATTAAAGCCATCACTTGAAGATATGTCTACAGATTCTTTAGGTTTGCCATATCTATAACCGAAATATAGATTCATAGCTCTTGAATCTCCTTTTAGTATTTGTTTGCCTAAAGTTTTAATTACTTCATCATTATCTATTAAGGCATCAAGTTTTTCAATTAGCTTTAGTTCGTCTGCTTTTTTAGGTCTTCCTGCAAAGCCTTTTGTCGAATGTCCTCCATTGTTTTTTCTATTATCCACAATTAATAAAATATTAATTAATTAATTCTATATATCTATATAACGTAATTTTTAACTTATTTTTTAAACTCCACAATATCCTGAATCACATTCATCAAAATCATCATCAAATAATTCCGTTTGATTATCCCATTTTATTATTTCTTTAAAGGATAAATTTTTAGCTTTATACCAAACATCTTTATTATGTTTTATTCTTTCTTTTGATGCAAACCAATTAATTTTATTAGGATGTTTGTTGTGCATTTTTTTAATGAGTAAAGGATTCTTATGAAAACATCCAACACAATTATTCATCCAAGCAAATCTTACAGGTTTGTTATTCCAATACTGTTCAACAGTATCTTTATAGATATTATCTTCTATTAATGGAAATACAGGTTTTTGCCATTCTATTATTCCCCATTTATTTAATGTTTTTCTTTTACCTACTATAGCTTTTATTTCTAATAATCCATTATTATTTGTTTTACTTAAAGTTCTTTTTGCTCTTGCTTTTTCATTTGCTCTAAATCCTAACCTAAATTCTGCAGGTTTATTAATATTAGTTTGCCACCATTTAAACATAGGTTCAAGTTTCATTTGTGTAGTACAATATCTCCTTAAAGGGTCAGGTAGTGTTCCAGCAGTATCTAATACCTTGTCAAATGTTTTACCAGTAACCCATTCAATCTTTTGACCTATGTATTGTTCTAAATCTAACATAGTATAAATTATTATGTCATCTTCTGCTGTAGCAATAAAAGGTGCTTGTATTCTATCTTCAACTTGTTGTCTTATTTTTTTGTCAGGAAACTTTGATTCTTCGTGTTCAATTCTAACTAATGCAAATACATTATAATCAGCTTTATAATTTGCAGCTATGTAACTTGATGTTTTACCTCCACTTAAAGAATTAACTGTTTTCATTCAGTACCTGAAATGATGTCTTTTTTTGGTCTGTCTTGTAATAAGCTATAACCTAATAATAGATAGTTGATTGCATCTGCATATCTTGATTCTATTGGTTCTGCTTGTGGCATATTAGGTTCACCTGCGTGAGTTAAGATTGCTTGTATGTGTTTATTAAAGAATACTGCCCATACTTCCATTGGTTCTATGCCAATAAACTTTGCAGAACATTTAAAGTTGTGTAGAATATCTAAATGTTTTTGTGTGTATTCTGGTTGTTTAGCATCCATTATTTCTTGACAGATGTCTAATAGATATTTTTTTGTTTCTTTAAATTCTTGTTTAGTCATAATTAAAATAATTCTGTTTGGTTAATATTTTGTTTAGTTCTTAATCCCATTACTGTATCTAATATTATTTTACCATCTTCATAATAAACTAAATTGTTTGCAATTTTTTTTCTTGGTTGTTTCCCTTTATATTTACTAAAATCGTAATCGTGATATTTACTCATAACTTTTAAATGGTCTTTATTTAATCGTGTAAAATCAGGATTTTTAACGCCACTTAAATTATTGGGTAAATTAAAATTAGTCCAGTATAAATGCCTACCCCTTTTTTTAGCTGGAATTAAAGGTTCATAATATGGAATAACATTTTCAATAACATATTTGCCATCAAAGAAATTGTCTAAAAAAATTATTTGTTGATACAAAGACATATCAGGATATTTTAATTTAAAACTACCATCGCCTTTTTGTCTTTTACCTTTGAAGCTAAAGTTTAATCTACTATGAGTAGGACAAGGAGGACTTGACCATATAAATTCATATTCTTTGTAATGGTCTAATAAGTACTGGTGTGCATCAGCTACAATAACTTTATCATTAGGAAACCTTTCTTGGTAAAGTCTTGCAAGTTCTTCATCCCATTCTACAGCTGTAATATCGTGTTCATTTCCCCACTTATATCTGTTACCCCCAAGACAAGCATATAAATTAAGTATCTTCATAATTCTGTATTGCTTTTTTTATGTATTCATATACTTCTAATTGTGTTATAAGATTATTAAAGTTTAGTTCTCTTGTTTCGAAGTCTACTGTTTCATCTTTTTCAATGTCAGATTCTAATTCTCTAATGTATCTTTTTTGCTCCCAAATCTTTGATTGTATTTTAATAAGAGCTAAATCTTTTGTTTTATTCCCCTGCATAAGCTGTAGTACTATCTTTATATTGCCATTGCCACCCCTTTAACATTAATTCCATTCTGGTAATAAATTCTCCTTCTCTTGCTTTAGGCACTTGGTTTATTAAATCTATTATTTTAGATTCGTTTGGTTTAGTGTTTAGTCTTGCTATTTCTGCTTCAAGTTCTTTACATTTTAATTCTAAATAAGTTTCCCTGTTTATTCCTTTTATGTTCATAGAAGTCTTTAGAATAATCATTTCTTCTATTTCTTGTATTTTTTTATTTGTTGACTTATACAGTTCATAGTTTTTTAATGCCCATATAATAGTTGCGTGATTTATACTTGAAGCACTATCTTCAAAGTATCTTGACATTTCTGTCAATCCCATATCTAATTTGTTTTTTAGTATGTAGAAGAATAACGATCTCATTTCTACTATTTCTCTTTTTCTTGAACGTTCAAATATATTAATGCCTGATAGCTCTATTACTTTTTCTGCTATCTCATTTTGAACAAACCATTTGTTTTCTTTAATCATTTCTTAATTTTAAAAGGTTATAACATTCTGCGTATTTCTGTCTTGCCTTACCCTTGTATTCTTGTTTAAATAATTCGTATAGTCTTTTAGTGTATTGATATTTACTTTTGCAATCTTTAAAATATTTTTCTGCAAACTTTTTACCTTTACCTCTAAAGTAGTTTACATTGTCTGCTGTATCTCCTACTATCATTTGTTCATAGAAGTTGTATAATGCTTCTTCTTCACTTATGTCTAATACTAATCTATGTTTATAGTGATAGTTATACATTAAGCAGGGAAATTGTTTATAGTCTTTATCTATGCTTACAATCATTACATTATCCCTTCCAAATTCATTTGATAGTGTTTGCCAGTATTTAGCTACAAGGTCATCAGTTTCTAATCCATATACAAATTTACTGTCGTATGTATCTTTAACGTATTGATGCATATCGTGTAGTAATGGAGGTAACTCTTGTTTTTTTCTGTTTGCTTTATATACTGGTGTTAGTATTTTTCTAAAGTTCCCTTTGCTTCCATTAAACGTAATGACTTTATCTATTTCGTATTGTTCTTCCAAATCATTTACAATCTTCATAAACTGTTCATCAAACTTTGCAATAGCATCTTCTATGTTTCTATAGTAAGGGTCATCGTTTTCTTCATCTCTTGTTCTATAACAACTTGCGAAGATTAAGCTATCTGCGTCTATTAACAATATCATTTAATAAAAATAGTTAATTAAACGATATAAACAAAATATTTAATAAGGTTCGTTAAGATTAATTCTTGTGGCTTGGTTTTCTTTAAGTAAGTAAACAGGTTTGAGTAATCTTTTTTTAGTCCATAGTGTAGTGTCAGGACAATACATATCTTTTGGTTCTGGAAGTTCTAATGCGTTTAACCAGTATAGATAGTTTCCTTTAGGATCATTTACAAAGTATAGCTTTACTACTTTTTTATCCATTTTCATTAAAGCATCATATTTATATTTCTCTAACATTTTTTCAGGATAATATTTGTTTCTAAATTTCATCTCTATAACACAAGGATTTCCTTTAGGTGTAAACCCACAAGCATCATAATGTTTAAAGCCATCTCCAGTCCATTCTAAATTCCATCCATCCATATTCAAGAAAGCTACTAATACTTTTTCAAATTTTTTTATTGTTTTAATTCCCATTATCCCAAATGATATTAAGTTCCTTAATCCATTTGTTTATTAGTTTGGGATTACAGGTACAAACATAGTGTAATGGATGCTTATAGTAGGTTGCGTGGAACTGACAAACCATTTTAAATTCTTCACGACTAATAGTTGATTTTTTTGAAAGCCTAAATTCTTCCCATCTTTTGAAATCATATTTACTAAATTTTACCATCTTTTAATTTTTATATTATTTAAAGAATCACGTCTTTCATCACATCCACAATCGTCTTTACCTAATTTCTTTGCAATGTATTTTGCTATACGTTTGCCTTGACCTATAGTTATTATGCTTATTATTTTTTCTACTAAATCTCCTAATCTCATAATATATCTAATTCTTTATTAAGTTGATGTTGATTAAGTATATAAGATTTTGTACTATAATTTCCTAATGTTCCAATATTATTTGGATTTATTATTTCATTATATGATGACCAGCCACTAAATGTGAAAGTAGGAAACTCACCAGTCATTAACACATATCCATCTACATATTTTTTTTCTTTACCTAATCTTACCAATAATTTACCATTTCTGTATTTAGTATTTTTTACATCAATAGTTTTACCATTTTTTAAAACTGCATCATTAGAGTTAAAATAATTTTTAGTTAAAGATGTTCCACTATCAAAATCAACATCACACATTTTACAAAATGCTAATTCTGCAGAAAAACCATTTAAACACATAGTATAAAACTTCATATTTTTATCAACCTTAAAGTTGTTTATAAAATAAGATTCATCCTGATTATTTAATTTTTCAGACATTTCTTTAATTAATGCTTGTTCTTCTTTTGACAATGTATATGTCATTCCATAAGTCAATTTGTTCTTCATAATAATTTTTTTAGTTTCTCTTTTACTTTTTTATAAGTGTTATAAAGTGAGTAGTAAGGAATCCCTGACTTTCTTGAAAGCTGGGCTATACTTTCACCACCTTCTATAATCTCAAATATCTTTTTATCGTACCAATACATATTGTTCAACTCGTTTTGTATTGTTGCATAAACTTCTTCATAATTAGCACAATCAAAGTCTGCAAGGAAATCCCTCATATTGTCTATAGATAATGTATTTACTTTTGCTTCTTTACGTCTTAAATCTAAAAATAAAGTTTTTAATGTTTTAAAAATATAGTAATAATTATAGTCATCTCCAAAATCAATATCCAAGCCTTTATTGATTCTCTTTTGAATCTTGATATACATCTCTTGTGTAATATCTTCTGCTGTTTCTTTATTGCAACCGAAGGAGCAAACAATGTCAATCCAAACTTGATGTTTGTTGTAAATATCCGATAAAATGTTTTTCATAATTTAGTTTTTCAATGGGTCATATAAATCCCCAACGATTTCAGGTAGTCCTATTTCATTTACCTTAAAACTAAATGTTTCGAATGAGTAACCCCTGCTTCTTTTGCATTTTACTGTTACCCAATCTGTATTTACTGTATTTGCTTCTAATTGTATTTGTGTTTCAGTTTTTTTTTCTAAAAAACTTCCAAGATGTCCTGTAGGTTTGTCTGATCCAAAGTTAGAATGTATTACGCACATAATATGAACATTATATTTAGCTGACCATTCCATAAGTCTTTGTACACAAGCATTTGATTCTTCTATGTTGTTAACGTCAGCACATAAGTCAGCAATTCCATCTACAATAAGTAGACCAGCATTTTCTGCTTTATGTTCTAAACAATAATCTATAAAATCAATTCTGTCTTTATAACCTATAGTTCTTAAACCATAAGTCAAGTAGTCATTATATGTTCCAGCCATTTCTGCAACTCTTTTAAATACTCTTTGACAATGCCATCTTCCTTGTTCTGTATCTATGTGAATTAGTTGTTTACCTTGTCTATGTCCTTTTAAGTTTCCTCCAAAATGATTCTGGTCTGATAAATATACAGATGCAAGTAATGATATAAAGAATGTCTTTTTAGTCTTTGGTGGTGCTTGTACAAAGCTGAAGTTTCCATAAGTTCCAATCGGTATTGGCAAAAGCATATCTTTTATTTTACTCTTAATTAACATTTCTCCAAAAGACAAAGCTACTGGAGGGTATTCTAATTTTTCGTTTACATCTATTGTACAATCTTCTTCTATTGATTGCATTGCAAGATATTGTACTGTTTGTTGTTCGTCTAATCGTAATTGCATTTATATAAATATATAAAAAAAAGGGGTGCAAATGACCCCTTCTTTAAAAAATAATATTTAACTAATTAAAATGGTAGGTCATTAGATTCAGCAGGTGTATTAACTGCTTCTTCTCTTTCTGCTAATTTTATTATATCATTAGTCCAAACGACTTTACCATTTCCAAGATAGTTTCTTTGTGCTTTAGCTTCACGTTCTTCTTTTGTTTGTGAATCCATAATAGCTACGTTGTTTCCGTATCTTGTATCGTCATTTACTGAAATGGTTAAGTTATAATAAACTGCACCGTCTTTACCTTTGACAAATTTTTCTTTAGGTAACTTGTCAACCCTAATACTCGCATTGATAATTGCACTCATAATTTATTGATTTTAATTAATGTTTTCTCTTGTAATCCATTTGCCTTGATGATCAATAACTGTATAGTTATGTTCCGTTAATAGAACTATAGCTTCATTTATTTTTTTAGCTGTTTCTCTATAGTGATTGAATATTTGATTCTCAAATGGATGATGATCTTTTTCTTTATATATTTTGTCAGCCATTGTTTTTAATTTTGTTTATTAGTTCTTCTTTTGTAGTTTTCTTTTTAAATGAATCAGATTCATCTTCTCCAAAAACTCCAAGTTCATAGAATCCAGTAAGTTTTAGTACAGCTCTTGACATAGCTCTTTTTTCTGCCATTTCAGCAACATACCAGCTTTGACAATTACCTTCATTATACGATGCACCTTTTAAAGCAGAACCAAACGTAATAATCTTTTTATTGTTTTTAGTTGCTATAGCTTTAAATACTGCAAAGTTTGACTCACATCTAATCACATCATAGTCAATAGAGATTTGTTCTATAGCTTGAATCTTGTCGATTCCTTGTCTTGTAATTATTGTGTAGTGTTGATGTTTAAAGAAGTCATCTTTAGATAACTCATACTTGTGATAAAGTTCTGCTAATTTTTCTTTGTTCATAATCTCATTAAGTTATTAGAATGTTCAACTTCGAGTTTAGCTTTTAAAACTTCATTTTCTTGTTCAAGTAAATCATTTTTCTTATTCAAGTCTTTGATTTCTTGTTCTTTGTTTTTAATAAAGTTTTGGTAAAATCCTACCTGAACGTAGTGTTGTTCGTAAGGTATGGTTCTGTTTTTAGTCATATATATAATTTTTAAATGAATTATAAATATAAACAATTTTTTTAATAAATAAGCAAAAAAAAGGGCTAAAATAAATTAACCCTCTTTTATACAAGACAAATGTAACAGAACACTATAAATATAAAAATTAGTTTAACTCTTTTATTAACAAAGAATACTTATTTATTAACTCGTGAATTTCTGGTGTAGAAAATTTAGTTATTTGTTTTGCTTTTAAATAAAGTGATTCTGAACATCCAGCTCCATATTCTAAATCAAGATTTTTGCCAAATACAAATTGTTCTCCATACTTAAATACATTGCATCCTGCGCATTGAACTTGGCAGTTTATTTCATCCCATCTTGTAGAATAATATTTTCTGCTTTGAAAATGACCACATTGAAGTCTTTTATAATGATCTTTTTTGCCACAAGTAAAACATTGAGCTATCTCATTTTTAGCATAACGTTGTCTAATATATAAACTAAATACTTTGTCAAGTTTTTTAATTAGTTTGCTTCTTGTTAATTTTTTCATTTGTAGGTATAACGTTATTGCATTTTTTACACAAATTATAATAACCGTTTTGATTACTACCTAAATATAACATTTTGTATTTACATTTCTTACAATTCATATATTTTTGGTTATAACCTATAGTTTTTATAATAACTAAAAAGAAAGAAAAAGAAAAAGGACAAAAAGAAAAAGAAAGAAAAAAGCCTACAAAAAAGAAATAATTTAGTTACCTGTTCCAAGCACCGTCCAACTTTATTAGGTTGTGCAAGTTTGCTATAAGCCAAACAAATATATAAAAAAATTATTTACCTTGACCTTTATATTTCTTAAAATAGTTTTTAGAGCCTTTTAAGGCACTCATTTTACTTTTTGCGTGTATTCCTTTACGCTTCCTTGTTTTGCTTTTATATGTGCTTATAATTGCTTTAGCCATTACTTTTTAAATTTTTCTGCACTTCTGCCTCCAAAATAAGCACCTATTACTGTAATTAATACTAACTGTAATAAATCTATCCAATTTGCTTTAACTTCAAATGATATAACTCCAGCATCAATAAATACCATTAAAACAGTAGATACAACTAAAAAAATAAGTACTAAAGGTCTAACATTTTTGCTTAACCAACTATCGCTATTCATATCAGTTTTCCATCTTTCAGTAACATTCTTTTGTATATCAGCTTCAGCATCAATCCAAATTTGTTCCATCTCTTTTTCAAATTGTGCTTTTTCTACTTTACTAAAAGTATGTTTGTCTATTATACCAGAAATTTTTTCTGCTATATTACCCCCTGTTGCTCCAAATAATTTTGCTAAAATATTTTTCATAACTTTTTAATTCTGTTTATTTCGTTTTGAATTTCTAAATGTGTTGCTTTTATTTGTAAAGATATATCAGCTATGAATTGTCGTCTTATCCTCCCATTTTTATCCATAATAACAATAACAGGAACAGCCATAATAGAGTTTTGAATATCAAGGGGTTGATCCTTTAGATAACTAAATTTTACAACAGCTCCTGTAATATCACTTAAATCGTAGTTGTTTTTTTTATTCCATTCTGCATTTATTTGCAGAACTGTTACGTCTTGACTATATACAAAGCCCACAACTAATACACATATCGCACATAATATATTTTTCATTTACTTATTATTTCAAACAACTTATCGTCTATTTTCTTTAACGCTTCTGAATTTTCTTCTACCTTTTTACCAGTATTCATAATAGTTTCTCTTACGAGCTTGTCTTTTAAATCATATTCTGTTCTTGAAATTTCAGGTTTAGGAAGTTCTTTTGCTTCTTCAATATCTGCTTGAATAGCAAACCACATTCCGATAAGAGTAGATAATCCAACTCCTATTGCAATAAATGTTTTTATACTTATATTAAAACTTGTTTCTTCGCTCAGTTCTTTACTCATTGTCTATTTGTTTTAATTTACTTATCGCCCAGTTAATTCCAGCAGAACCACCCCACGCATCCCACATAAGACCACCACACCCTTCTGAATATGGAACGTCTTTATGTTGTTGATGTCTTTTAAATGAAGCCATTCTTGCTATCGTATCTCTTGTTATATTTTTACCATCTGCTAATTGTCTTGCTCTTACCCAGCCCACTTGTGTTCCACATTTAGAACCATTTTTTTCTTTAAATGCTATAGCTCTTTTTGCATTGTTACTTGCACCTTGTGGGTAGTCATTATATGATTCTAATTCTACTGAACCTTTAAAAGATTTATAACAAATAGCTACAGCTTGTTTTTCAGGATGGTACTTCATTAATTGAGGCACACATCTGATCATATAGTCTTTTTGTTTTTCTCCTTGTCTTTTTTTAGGTATGGGCATCGTTATAAAATTTAAAATGCAATACAATAAATATTACATAAATATTCAATTCACTAAAATCAGTTTGTTCATCTTCAGGTAAATAACTAAACCCAATTAAAATACCTAAAGCAAACCTTTCAATTATTGCAAATTCTACCTTTTTCATTTACAGCTTTTACATTCGCCTGTATAAGTATAGTATTTGCCTTTGCGTTTTATTTCTAAAACTTGTTTTCTGTTTTTCTTTTTATTCCAACTAACGTGAATCCATTTTGGTTCACCTTCTTGATTTGGATATTCATTAATTAAAATATCAAAGTCTAAATGGTCTTTTATGTAATGAAGCATTTCAAGGTTGGTTTTGCCACCTAAAGAATCTAAATCCATTGCTAAACCTTCTTTATGAGCCGATGAAATTGCACCACCAATTCTTGAATTTAATTCTTCTGAACGATAAAAGCTGTTTATTCTAATAGGATGGTCTACCCATTCTCTTAATGGTTGAAAGATTTTTTCAGCTATAAGTTCCATATTTTCAATATGTTCTTTTTTAGGTTTATTTGAGATACCTAAACGTTTAGCTGTTTCAGAATGTGTAGCTTCCTTATAACTTATGTTTTCGCTTATTTTCTTCATACATTAAATACCATTTGTGAGTTGTGTACAGGATAGTAACTGTAAGTAGTATTATTTTTAATACCATATCAATATTTGTGAAACTCAACGTAAACGCTGAAAAATTAATTGCATACAATTTCATATCCTGTAAACTCATTATTTATCTTCTTTGATTTCTTCATATGACCCATCCTTTAGGTCTATGTTTATTTTACCATATTTTTCTTCTAATGATTTCTTGCTTTCTTCTTGTTTAGAAATTTCATCAGCGTACATATGGTTTAAGCTATGTATTTGTGTGCTTAATAAACCAATATCGTGTTTAATAGCATTTAGCTTACCTTGTTGTTCTTGTAATTCTTTTAATTCTTCTTTTGTAATTTTTGACATTTTATTAAATTTATGATTAAGATATAAATATACTAATTTTTACATTTACATTCTTGTTTCAATTTGTCTACTTCTGCTTTTAGTTCTTGTATTGACTTAACTAATAATGGAACTATTTTAGAATAATCAACTCCTTGCATTTCTTCTGCATCTTTTTCTCCTGAAACTGCATCTGGTAAAACTTCTTGTAGTTCGTGAGCCATAACTCCATAACTTCTGTTTTCATCTGATTTCCATTTAAAGTCATAAACAGGTATTTTAGAAACTTTGTCAAGTCCATTAAAATCTTGTAAATCTTCTTTTAATCTATAATCTGAACTTGTAACATATTGTGTTGCTGTACCATTTGTTGCAATATATCCAACCTGACCATTTGGATTAAAAAAGTCTATTAAACCTGCTGCGCCTGTAATTGATGATGCCATTCGAAGTATCATTCTATCTACAGTAGATTTGTGAAATGCACTACCATAAATAGAAGTTCCATTAGGCAATCCTGTTGTTCCAAATAAAACATTCCCATTACCCTCTAAAGTCATAATATTATTTAAACCACCAACGCCATATAATTTAAAATCTAAAGCAGAGTATGGGTTTGTTATAATTTTTGCCTCTATTCTTGCAGCATCATCTGTAACAAATGCACCATTATCTAATCCAAATTGAATACCAGATGTTCCACCTGCTGAACCTTTTTTGTTATATACATTTATTCTTGTATAAGATGAGTTATTGAAAATATTTACATCCCCCCCACTTGTAATACGCATTCTTTCT
>Ga0222718_10002492_pt1 | contig 16494 bp, 12 predicted proteins | sample C33_27DmetaG_FD_165045 | JGI IMG/M metagenome (GOLD analysis project Ga0222718, IMG submission 165045) | Estuarine water microbial communities from San Francisco Bay, California, United States - C33_27D | ecosystem: Environmental > Aquatic > Marine > Unclassified | place: USA: California... | reverse complement strand
ATCGTGATTTTTATAGCGGTGATAGATTTGGCGTAAATCCGACAGTCAAATTCGAACTGGCACAAAATACGGCGCTACATGTGTCTTATGAATACAACGATCATGAGCGCTTTATTGATCGCGGATTACCAACAGGATCAGATGGTCGTCCTGTTGAAGCACTCAAAGATATTGTTTTCGCTGACCCCGAACTCAATACCACACAGCTCAAAGCCCATTTACTGCGCGCGACGTTGCAGCACACCTTTTCCGAAAATCTGAAAGGTAATTTCGTCGCGTCTTATGGCGACTATGCAAAGCTATATCAGAACTTTTATGCGTCAGGTTACAGTCAGGCGACCACACCAAACATCGTGACGCTTGATGGTTATGTTGACACAACCGATCGTAAAAACCTGATCTTATCCGGAAATTTAATTGGAGAATTTGGAACTAGCGGCCTCCTTCACACGGTTGTTGCTGGCTACGAATATATAGACACGTCCTCAAATCAAGACCGCTTTAATTCGTTCTGGGATACTACAGCAGATGACAAAGAGGTGTTTCCAATTGCTCGGCCGCTCAATTTAAGGCGTGGCATCGGCGTGAACTCGTCCGGCCTAACAGCAACAAACAGCTTCTCTACAGACCTTAATGACGATACACGCGTGGGCGTGGATGTATTTTCTGCTTACATACAAGACGAGATCGAAATTTCTGAGAAACTGGACGTTATTGTTGGAGCTCGGTTCGATAGCTTTGATATTGAAGTTTTTAATGTTCTCGCAAACGAAACAAGGACGCGGAAGGAAGAAGAAATATCGCCGCGCATCGGCCTAGTAATCAAACCTCAGGAAAATATTTCTTTATACGGAAGTTATAGCGAGTCTTTTTTGCCTCGCAGCGGAGAACAGTTCGCAAATATCAATGGCAACAATGATCAACTAGACCCGAACACATTCTCCAACCTAGAGGCAGGTGTGAAATGGGACTTTAATCAAGGCCTAAGCCTTACAGCGGCCATTTTTGAAGTACAGCAGAGTTCACCTCAGGTGGCTGATAATGACCCCTCAACCTTGGATATCATCGAGTCAAAGATAGAGGGATTCGAGGCGCAGCTTCAGGGTCAAGTGACAGACAGATGGTTTGTTTCAGCTGGTTACAGCTATCTTGACGGCGAGCAAGTCAATCGATCTGGCCCTGCAGGGCTGCGACCACGCGAATTACCTAAAAACATGGCATCGCTCTGGAATAACTTTCAGGTCACAGATAAGCTCGGCATCGGTCTGGGAATGACTTATCAAGACGAGAGCTTCGTTAACAACGGCAACACTGCTGTCCTGCCGAGCTATACGCGTATTGATGCTGCAGCATACTTAGACCTATCTGATCAGCTCCGCCTGCAAATTAATATAGAAAACCTGACTGACACGCTGTACTTCCCAAACTCGCATAGCACACATCAAGTCACTGTCGGTGCGCCCGTTAACGCTCGTCTAACAATCAGTGGGAGATTCTAGAAGGGCATAGCTCTTTGGCGAGCATTTAATTCAAAGTAAGCGCTATCTTTGCCTTTCAGGCTTCAGATAGATTGCTGATCTGAAACAAGAAAGGCTCCCTTAATTTATAAGGGAGCCTTTCAATAATTATATGATTTTTGGTTAGCGCATTGAGACTTGATCGAAACCCTTAATACGCACTGTGATGATCTGAGTTTCCGGATTCCATGGATCGACTTCCAGAGGAACACCGAGCACTTCGCCATAGCGCTCATAACGGGGCTTCAGCCATACGTTATAAATTTCTTCGTTCGTCAGGTCGTGTTGACCCATGCGGCGTGTTTGCTCAAGCACATGGCTGAAGGGAAACACGTACCGACGCACGCCGGGTTGCATTTCCGTTTCCATCACCAATTGAAAGTGACAGGTGGTTTGCTCGAAGACAGCCTTAAGGGCGAGCTCTTTGTCACCTGACTGCTCGATCATCTTTGCAACGCGGAGCAGCATCGGGCTTTGAACTCTGATTTCGTCATCAACCATTTCTTCCAAAAGGTCATTGTCTTTGGCGAACTGGATGTGACCGAGAGTCATTTTGACCAGCGCGTCATTGACTTGGTGTTCATAGGCACGGCTGGAATGGTTCAGGGTCTTGATGACCATCTGCATCGCCTGACCCAACTCTTCTGTTTTTTCAGGGAAAGGTGAGTACTGGCCGACTTGACGTCCTGCAGCAAAGGCGGAAGTGGAAATCGCGACGGCAATCACGCCGGCTGTGGCGACTTTAAGAAAACGTGTGGTCATGGACGAGCTCCCGGTTTGGGTTAATCCGACTTCAAAATATTGAATGCAACATACCTGAATCCGTTTTGACCACATAGGCCAGTTTAATCGCCCTCAGGCGGCTGTCCAACCAGAGAACAGGTCTCGAATCGCAGGTAATCTCTATGTTTTTCCTATTTGACGAGGGTGACGGTGATGTAACCGTCGGCGTCGATGTCTGTGACATCGAGTTTAAGGCCAAGTTGTTCCGCATACCCGTGATAGCGGGGCTTGGTATAAATCTCGTGGATTTCTTCAACGGTCATATCAAACTGACCGATCCGCTTGCCCAGCTCCAGAACATAGCCGAACGGTTCTTTATAGCGCCGCATACCGGGCTCGGAATCCCATTCTGACAGCATTTGATAAAAACACGACGTGCGATCAAACATCGCAATCATGCCGAGTTCGGTATTACCCGTCTCCTCGACCTTGCCACGAATGCGGCCAAGCATTGGCGACATCGATTTCTGATCTTCTGAGATCATTTCATCTAGCAGGCCATGATTCTTAGCGAATTGAATGTGAGACAGGTGCGACTTAACCAACGCATCGTTGAAATAGTGCTGATAGGGCATGCTATCGGACATCGTCTTCAACACAACATTCATCGCCTGACCGAACTCTTCCTCGCGCCCCTGAATTGGAGATGTCATCGCAAGGGTTGGGTTGGGACGTCCAGAACCAGACTCGGCTTTGACACCGGGCGGCGGGCCGCCTTTGGCTGAATCGGGGGCATCATAAAAAGGGCGCGGTTGCTTGGTCATGACATCTCTCCCTGAGTGATTTGATGGGCGCGTAGTGAACTGCGACGTCCGAAAGAGTGTACTGCGACGTCCTATTGAGAGTCAGGCACAATCCCGTGAACAGGCTTGTGAACGGACTGGATTGTCCGAACAGAGGACAGTAGCGCCCGCAATTCGGCGGCGGCATCCGGCGCTAATTGGCCAAATACGGATATCAATGACTTTGCCAACGCGAAGGTTGTGGCCCTTCGCCCACCGCCATTGTCGGGTCCAGATACCTGACCAACCCATAGGTTCGATTGGCCTGGGCGATAAGCCGACATGCGGAGCGTAAACACAGCTGCTCCAGGGGCAGCATCCTCTCTGTTGAACGGAATCGTGACCCCTTTGTCATTATGTACTGTGCCCATAGGCCGCAGCCGTTTATCAAAGGTAACAGGCGATCGGGACTCAACGCCGGGCAAAGGTGTGCCGCCATCGACAGTGACGATGACATCACCTCGCGGCGCAACCGTATATGCCTGCGCCGCCAAAAGACGGCTGACTTCAGCGACAAGGTCGCGCTCCAAGGGTAAGTCCCGCCCGGCACGAATTTCTAAAGTGGTGGACCATGGCATGTCAGCAAAGGCAGTTGCGGAGATACCGGTTAGCGATTGAGCGTGCAGACTTTCTGACAACTGAATCGCCGCGACTCATACGCTAAGTAATAAAGCCGCAGACTTACTCATTAAGGCGTTCCCCTTCAACCAAAAGTAGATTAGTTGCGATACTACAGCCCAGTGTGAAGGGTCGAAATCCTCCCTGGTTGAAGCACTCGCATTTTATGGCTTACAGCAATGAAGGTGGCGCCCGTGCCTAAAGCTTCAACGCTCCGGGGTTCATCAGACCATTAGGATCAACAACACCTTTGATCTTTTTGAGCATCTCCCAGGCCTCGGGCTTGCGGCTCTTGTCATAGCGATACATTTTGCCTAGCTGCATGGATACAGCACCCATATCCGCGAACAATGCCGCCAACTCATCGCGCATATTTTTGACGATGGCGCGGCCTTCTTCGTCGGCATCATAGTTTTGTAATTTCTCGAGGTGCTCAGGCCGGATTGCCGTCTCATACATTTTGAGTTGCGCGTCAGGCCAAAACCAAACCGGCTCAATAAGGAACCCGTAGTTGCCGACAGTAACCAGCAAGAAGCCGTTACGTATGCCGTGCTTCTCTTTAACGGCTGCATACTTTTCATACACAGCTGTAACCGCGTCCAACGCCTCGACCGCTTTGGAGTGCGGCACAATACAATGCAGTGGTACCCACCGCTCGCCACTTGGGCCGACAATAGAATCCGGTGGCAGGAATGGTTCAGCGTGACAAATTTTTGTTACGGACGCCGGCAATGGTCGACCTCCGAGTGCCTTTGCAAGGCCTTTCGCTTGCTTGACCTTTTCTTCGATACCACCCTTGGTGTGATCTTCGACCGAAAGATGCAAACCGTAGAACACGTCTTTCAAATAGCGGCGACCGGCGAAGGCAATCTGCAATCCATCTAAAATGCCCGATTGTTTGATGACCTTGAACAAGGTGCCGACGTCTTTCAGAAAATTGGTCTCTCCTTCAGTAACCCGTGCCGATTGCTGGTTCTTGTCAAAGCCCATGGCCTCTGTAGCCAAGCCTTCACGGCTGAGGCTGGACAGAGCGTTGGCCATGTCCGCATAGGTATCGAACGCGTAAGCCAAATGGCGCCGGTGTTCAGGCCGACGGATAAGACGCAAAGTCGCAGTCGCTTTCACTCCTAGCGCGCCGGCGTCTGCAAGAAACGGCCCCATAAGATCTGGGCCGTAGTGCTTCATAAACGGAAGACCGCCTTCGACCGCATGAGAGCCGACAGGCAGTACTGTGCCATCAGCCAATACGACATCCAGACCGAGAACCTGTTCCACAGCCGAACCGTAATAACCCGAGCCAAAAAACACAGAGTTTTGCGACAACGCGCCACCGACACGACTTTGGAACCCGGAAAGCGGTCCCCAATATGGTGTTCGGAGCCCCTTCTCTTTCAGGGCGTTGTTTAAATCCATCCACGTACAGCCACATTCGACGGTGACGTACATATCATCCTCGTTGATTTCAAGGATTCGATTGATTTTCTGGGTGTCGACAGTGATCGAGTCAGGCTTGGTATGAAGGTACCCATCAGTATAGGACATGCCGCCGCCACGGGGGACCAGCGCAATTCGAGCGTCGTGACAGGCAGCAGCCGCGAGAGAAAGGTCTTCTGTTGAGGTTGGTGATATTGCAGCGAGAGGAGTCTCAAAACTGCGGAACGTGTCCTCGGCAAAAAAAGCACGGGACTCATCGTCGGATTTGACATTCTCTGCACCCAAAATCTGGGTCAGCTGGTCGAGCAATCCCTTATGACCGGCGAGATCGACGCCGGGCTTAGTTTCCCCTGGGGGCACCGATTCGACGGCATAGCCGGGCACGGGGTTACCCACGGCGGGCGGAGCAGATGGCTCGGAATTTGGGCTTTGGGCGTCGTCAGACATAGGAATCCCCGTGTTTCTATTATTTTTTGAACCGTTTTATCTTTGCCCGGCACAAAGTGGTGAGCAATAGCAGGTTATTTGCTACTTTATGCAGGACATATAAATTCAGTACTGTTCTAATAAGCATCTTCTCATAGGATCGCAACGAATCGGCGCCTACTAGTATTAAAATTTTGCCCCGGTACGAGACGCAAAAAAAAGACAGGCTCTATGACCCCCCTCCCTCTAGAACCGTCATGGGAACGCAAAGCACTTAACCGCACCACCTTTGGGTGTCGTGAGGTCGATGAGCAATACGTTCAGCAGGTTGGTTGGAGGACCTGGGTTGAGGATCAACTGACTCCGCCTGAGGGAGATGACCCAGAATTAGCCGCGTTCTTAGAACAGCAAGTTCTTCATATCGAATACGATTCATCGGAAGAGGAAGAAACGAATCAGGACATAGAAGGCTGGGAAGCGGTAGATGAGTGGAGGCCTCTGAACTATCTCAGAATGCCTGAGCAGGAATTGTACGAAGTCTTGATCAACGCGGGAAATACACACCCTTTTCATGAAGTTTGGCGCGTCCGCACTGAAACTATGAATTCCGTGTTTATTCGGGCGACACATTCAAAATATCAACTTCGCGAAGTGATGACCGACTTTTGGCTTAATCATTTTTCTGTTTGGTGCGACAGCGACGACATCATGAGGGTGTCGACTTTAATTTATGACCGTGACGTAATTCGTCCAAGAGTATTTGGTAATTTTCGCAACATACTGGGTGCGACAGCAACGTCGACCGCCATGATGTGCTACCTAGATAACGCTGCCAGCCCAGCTTCGCTGCCCAACGAAAATTACGCTCGCGAACTTATGGAGCTCCACACCCTTGGTGGGGATGCCTATTTGGGCAACACAGACCCCATCACCGTTATAAAAGATAGAAATGGCGTTGCCATTGGATTCACCGATGAGGATGTCATCCAAGTTTCTCGCGCTTTGTCAGGCTGGACAGTTGAGAGATCTCAGTGGGGCGGTGATTCGGTCGGCCAACTGCCAAATACATGGCTATTTACCTACAATCCGTTTCAGCACAACACAAACGCTAAGTATTTTATGGGCAAAGACCTGTCCAGCCTTAAGGGTGAAATGGAACAAGGGGAGCGGGTGCTCGATATTCTCGCGAACCATCCTGCGACAGCCGATTTCGTCGTGACCAAAATGGTTCGGCGGTTTTTTGGGGATAAACCGCCGCAAGATGTTATCGATCGTGCTGTAGAAACCTGGATGAACAATCTGGACGCTGATGATCAGATCCTCCGAGTTGTCGCATCCATTTTGTTGGATGGCACGGAGATTGGCGACGAGGCACCCGATAGGATACGTCGACCCTTTGAGAAAATGGTCGCTGCATGGCGGGCCATGGGCGCAACTGTCGGCGCTAGTTGGGCTTGGTCCTCGATTGCGACAGAAACCAAAGATACTTCTTTTACCTGGCCCGGACCTGACGGACGGCCGACTGAGAACAATTATTGGCTGGCCGGTACTCAGGTTATGGAAGCCTGGAACTCGATGATTTTGACCTCAACATGGTGGGGTGTAATCAACGACAATCTTATGGATGAGCTACCTGTAAAGGCCAAGGACTCCGCGATGTTAATGACCGACTTCTGGATCGGACGTATGCTGGGGCACCAACTGAGATCATCAGAAAGTTACGAAGCCTTGATTGATTACCAGTTTACCTGGGGTGGACCTTTCACCCATTGGACCTGGGCTCTTGAGTCACAGGACCAAGAAGAACAAGAGCAGCACCTACAGAACGGCCAGATAGCAACGCGCGGCTTCGCTGCCGTTATCGCCACATCCGATGAGTTCGCCTGGGTATAGTATTCGACTTCACCCACACTTGCTTTACGCGTTCACGTCGACAATCACGCGGCCACGGATTTTACCACTGAGAATCTCTTCACCCAACTCAGGCAACCGACTAAGTGGCTCTAACGTCGTCATTTCATTAAGTTTGACGACGTCTAAATCTTGCGATAGCCGCGCCCAAGCTTGATCTCGTCTTTGATTGGGACAGGTGACAGAGTTTACACCTAAGAGACGCACACCACGTAAAATGAATGGCATCACAGTCGTCGGAAGGTCCGTACCGCCGGCCAAACCGCAAGCGGCCACGGCGCCCTCATCTTTTGTTTCAGCCAACAATGTGGCTAGCGTTTTTGACCCTACAGAATCTATACCGCCGGCCCACCGGCCTTTTTCAAGGGGGCGGGCGTCACGGTCGAGCACATCACGGCCAATGACTTCTGCCGCGCCCAGCGACTGTAAGTAATCGACTTCAGATGTCCGCCCCGACGAGGCAACCACGCGATAACCCAATTTGGCCAATATGGCGATGGCCACTGAACCAACACCTCCAGCCGCGCCGGTGACAACGATGTCACCTTGATCAGGCGTGACTCCAGCGTCTTCCAGAGCCAAAACACACAACATGGACGTATACCCGGCCGTGCCGATAGCCATCGTATCCTTCAAAGAGAAGCCGTCTGGCACGCGCGTTAGGAACTCACTCTTCACGCGCTGCTTTTGACTATAGCCACCCCAAAGGGTCTCAGAAAAACCCCAGCCGTTAACTAACACTTTATCGCCTGGCTTGTAGTTTGCGTCTAAGGAATTGACGACGGTCCCAGCCATATCAATACCACCAACCATTGGGAAATCTCGAACGATCTTGCCTTTTCCTGTAATGGCGAGCCCGTCCTTATAGTTGACAGTAGAATAGGCTACATCGACCAGAACAGGCTCATCCGGCAAATCCGAAATCGTTAAGTCCTGGATTTCAGATTTGTAATTACCATCAGTGTTTTCAATTACCAGAGCCTTGAAGGTCTCTGTCATGCCGTATCCTTTCGAACAGAAAATTGCTTGGCGGTGTTTAGTAGCTTGTGGAAATGGTGTTATCCCGAAGACACTGAACATTCAACCGATTCAGACGCTGTCTAAGGGGTTTAAGTCGGCCATATTATGCCTCAAAATCACCTCAAGAGATTTCGACCCATTTCCCATCTTGCGGCACGTTCACTATTGCTGTCCGAAGTGGGTCTGGTTAACAAGCCCCTCTCGCCTGCCAAGAAGATAGCTACCCCGCTTGAAACGTTATTTTACTGGAAGCGTCGTCAGCTATCATTTTGAACTAAGCGCATGGTGTACCCGCGATTCTGTCCCAGCCAGACCAGGGTCAATTAAATATGGTTTATGGCTAGTCAACTTTTAAGTATCGACTGAGATGGATATCCCTTGGGTTATCAACCCAACCAGAAACATGAGTGCCGACCAGATTCTTGCTCACACCATGCACAAGGGGCGCAATCGGCGCATCCTTCAGCATTAAAGACTCTGCCGCCGACAAAATGGTTGCACGGCCTGTTGCATCTGATGTTGAGGCCGCACTATCCAGCAATTGATCATATGTCGCGTTTTTATAACGGGCGTAGTTGGAATTTGATGACCGGCCATCGAGCACGGCTAGAAAATTACCAGCATCATTTACGTCTGCAGCCCAGGCCGAATAGCCAATCTCAAAATCTCCAGTCCGTAACCGAGAGAATAACACTTTGCCCTCCGTGTTGTTAATCTTGACATTGACGCCCAATGGCTTCCACATCGCCCCTATAGCCGCCGCCACGCGTCGCCGGTCTTCAGCAGAGGATAAACTCAGCGTCAACTCGAGTGGATTGCTCAGTCCGTACCCGGCTTCATTGAGCCATGCCTTTGCGCGGGCTACGCGCTCTGTGTGAGACACGTCTCTGTCGCCATACGCAGGCGGCGTGTACCCGGCGACGGCAGGAGGCACAAGTCCGTATGCTGGCCGCTCACCTGAACGTAAGACACGCGCTGCAATTGTTTCGCGGTCAATCGCCATATTCAACGCTCGACGAACGCGCACATCGGACAACGCATGGTGAGTTGTATTAAAAGACAAATAGAACGTAATCAGGTACTCGGCGATACGAGTTTCATCCGCTAAGTTTTCTCGCAGCCATGGAGTGCGCGCGGTAGGAAATTCCAGATTGGTATCCAACCCTCCCGCGCGAAATAGTGCCAGCGCGGCCGACTGGTCTTCGGTCGGTAAATAGACAACTCTGTCTAACGAAACAGAGTTAGCAGAATGAAACAAACCATTCGCGCTCAGAACAACCCGGTCTTGCGGCCGGAAATCTTCTAAAACAAATGCCCCGCTGGACGTCATATTTTCAGGCGCGGCCCAACTGTCACCGTGACGCTCGATGACATGGGCAGGTACAATCGCTGCGAACCCATTCGACAGAAGCTCCGGTAGATACGGCACCGGTGATTCAAGCTTTACGATAACTGTGGTCTCATTCGTCGCCTCGACTCCAAGCGACTCAATTGCAGCAGTTCCCCCATTGATCGCCGCGCCGTTCTTAATGCCATAAAACAATCCTGGATATTGTGAGGCGGTTTCTGGATTCATCAGCCGCCGGAACGAGTACACGACATCTCGAGCCGTCAAAGGCTCTCCGTCAGACCATTGAAGGTCCTCCCGAAGAGTAAACGTCCAGACCAAACCGTCGTCCGAGACCGACCAGTTTTTTGCAACACCCGGGGCCGGCGCACCTGCGGCATTGGGAACGGTAAGTCCCTCAAACAAATCCAGAACGATATTGTTCTCATACACCGTGATAATGCGATGAGGGTCCAAGCTTGACGGATCTTGGTGATTGCCTCGTGTGAGGACAGTTTGCGCGTGCGCGGCAGACGCCGCAGCCAAGAACGCGACGCATACAATTACAAAGCGCATTAGGTCAGCCGCCCGTTTTACGGGCCCGCACTTGAGCATCAATGACCGCGACGGCGGCAAGATTGACCAGGCCGCGGGATGAGACCGATGGCGTGGTTATGTGACCTGGCTTATCGACACCAATCAAGATGGGGCCAACATGAAGCCCGCCCGACAGGCTGCGTGCCAGATGGAACGCTGTGTTTGCGGCATCAAGACAAGGCATGACCAAAAGATTTGCAGCGCCATCCAACTTTGAGTCGGGAAACACACGTCGTCGCAGATCTTCATTCAATGCAATATCTGGCTGCATCTCGCCCTCGACCTGCAAATCTGGATATTCGTTATGCAATCTTTCCATCGCAGCCCGCATCTTGAGGGCGTTGGTGTTTTGGGATGACCCAAAGGTCGATGTGGCAATCAGCGCCACACGTGGTGTTAGCCCAAAGTCCGAAACCTTTTCCGCAGCACGCACTGTAAGGTCTACGATTTCATCAGCCGTAGGGTTCTCGGACACATAGGTGTCACACATAAAGATTGGTCCACGATCCAGAACCAACAATGACAACGCCGACGTTTCGCGAACGCCACTGCACAGACCGAGCACTTCTTCGACGTACTTCAGGTGCCATTTGTACTCGCCATAGGTTCCACAGATCATCGCATCGGCATCACCTTTTTCAACCATCATGCTCGCAATAACCGTTGAGTTAGTGCGCACGATCGTCATAGCAGAATCTGGCGACACTCCCTTGCGGGCCATAATCCCGTGATAGGTCTCCCAATAGTCGCGATAACGATCGTCGTTTTCTGGGTTAACTATCTCAAAGTCTTTTCCAGGAACAAACTCTAGCCCCAACTTTTGAGCACGTTGCGAAATAACTAAAGGTCGTCCGATTAGGATCGGAGTAGCGATACCATCGTCCAACAGAACTTTGGCGGCAAATAAAACGCGATCATCTTCACCCTCTGCAAATACTACCCGTTTAGGTTCTTCACAGGCTTTATCAAAAATCGGCTTCATGACAAGGCCGGTGCGGAACACAAACTGATCAAGCTCATTGCCATAGGCCACGAGATCATCAATCGGACGCGTCGCCACACCAGAATCCATGGCTGCTTTGGCAATGGCCGGACAGATTTGAGAGATAAGACGGGGATCGAAAGGCTTAGGGATGATGTAATCAGCGCCAAATCGCAATGTCTGCCCGCCATAAGCAGCCGCGACAACTTCAGAACTGGCCCTTTTGGCGAGATCAGCGATCGCGTAGACGCAAGCAATCTTCATCTCTTCGTTGATCTCGGTTGCGCCAACATCGAGCGCCGCCCGGAAAATAAAAGGGAAACATAGGACATTGTTGACCTGATTGGGATAATCAGACCGACCGGTAGCAATAATAGCATCCGCCACAGCCCCTTTCGCAACTTCTGGTCGGATTTCTGGCTCGGGATTCGCCAAAGCCATAATGATCGGCTTCTTGGCCATAGTCTTGACCATTTCGCCAGACACTACGCCGGGGGCTGACACTCCAAGAAATACATCAGCACCCTCAAACGCCTCTTGCAACGTCCGAGCCTTGGTATCAGATGCGAGCGCCGCTTTCTGCTCTGTCATGCCCTCAGCGCGGCCCCGATAAACCACACCCTTGCGATCACAAAGAATGACGTTATCGCGATTAAGGCCCAGCGCCAGCAGTTGATTAAGGCATGCAATGCCAGCGGCGCCGCCGCCCGATAACACCAGTTTAATCTGGTCGATCTTTTTATTGACGAGACTCAGTCCATTTATAACCGCAGCCGCAACAACAATTGCCGTGCCGTGTTGGTCGTCGTGGAACACTGGAATGTCCAATCTTTCCCGCAACTCTTTTTCGACGATGAAACAATCCGGAGCTTTGATGTCCTCCAGGTTAATCGCCCCGAAAGTCGGAGAAATCGCAGTGACCACATCTACCAACTTGTGTGGATCGTTTTCGTCGACTTCGATATCAAAGACATCGATACCGGCAAATTTTTTAAAGAGAACTGCCTTACCTTCCATCACCGGCTTTGACGCCAGCGCGCCGATTGCACCAAGGCCAAGAACAGCCGTTCCATTCGAAACCACGGCGACAAGATTGCCGCGGCTGGTCATGGTGGCTGCTTCGGCAGGGTCTGCAACTATCGCGTCACAGGCTGCTGCCACTCCCGGAGAATACGCCAGAGCAAGGTCGCGCTGATTAGCCAGTGGTTTGGTGGCTGTGACTTCTAATTTGCCGGGCTTAGGGTGGCGGTGATAGTGGAGCGCATCGGCTCGCAACTTGTCTTTGGCATCAGTGGCTTGATCAGTCGACATCGTCTAGGGCCCCTTCCCGCAAAATTAGTTCTAATCTCAATATCCCACGTTAAGGGCATGTTTGACCACCTTGCGCATGACAGAAGGCAAAGCAAAGTCGCCCAGGGCATCCAGATGCGCCCAGACGAAATCCTTATCCTGGCCAATGTCCTTGGCTCGCCAGTTTGCAACCGGGGCAGCATCGACCTGGAGCTCGAGATGAAAGTGGGTGAAGGTATGACTGACCACACCCTCTAAAGAACGCCATTTTGACTGCGTGATATTGACAGGGGCGTGAGTTTTCGCCTCTTCCTTTCCCCAGCTGCTGTTCCGCCAAGGCGTCGATGGAATCTCCATCATACCGCCCAGTAATCCTCTGGTAGGGCGGCGATGTAACAAGATCGCGCCGTCAGACCGAGTCAGCCAAAAACATATGCCGCGGCGTGTTGGCCTTTCTTTCTTGGGCGCCTTTCGTGGCAACTCGGACGCGATTCCCAAGTGATGCCCAAGACACGGCTTTTGCCACGGGCAGAGAACACAAGACGGCGACTTGGGTGTACACACGGTGGCTCCCAAATCCATAACCGCCTGTGCATAATCACCAGGTCGCTCATCCGTCGTCAGATTTGCTGCCAATGTTTTGAGTTGGCCTTTTACATTTGGCATCGGCTCTTCGACTGCGTATAGACGTGCCATGACACGCTCGACATTGCCATCAACGACAACTGCTTTCCGACCAAACGCTATGGCGGTAATGGCCGCCGCTGTGTAGGGACCAATTCCTGGCAGAGCCAGCAAAGCGTCTTCTGCTTTTGGAAAGACACCGTCGTGTTCGTCGGTGACTATGTTCGCACAAGCGTGCAGGTTACGCGCGCGCGCGTAATAGCCAAGCCCCGCCCACTCGGTCAGCACATCATCAAGATCGGCGGACGCGAGGGCACTTACCGTGGGCCAACGGGAAAGAAAGCGCTCGAAATAAGGTTTAACCGCCGCAACAGTCGTCTGCTGGAGCATGATTTCACTCAGCCAAACCGCATACGGGTCCGCCGTTTGCCCAGGCAAGGCGCGCCACGGCAACCGGCGACGATGGCGGTCATACCAGGCCAGAAGATCTTTCGGCTGAGGATTAGAAGTTTTATTGGCGGGCATGCCTGGTAGATATCCATGCTCTTAATAGAGATGCGCACAAAGCGGTCGTCCTGCGGTACACTGGACCCTATGAGCCCCTCACCCAAAAGAAAAGCATCGGAAAACGCCGTCTCGGACCGCACGTCGCGCGGCTTGCTTGGTATAGCCGCGCTGACCGAACGGGTTGCTCGTCCGGTGCTAGGGAAACGTGGATTCTCCGCTGGGCAAGTAATCGGGCGCTGGACGGAAATCGTTGGCGCAGAGCTTGCGGCATCGACGTCACCAGAACGCGTTCAGTTTCATCGCGGCGCGCGTGTGAATGGTACACTTCATCTTCGGGTCGCCAGCGGCGCTGCTGCCGCATTGGTCCAGCCTCAGGTCCCATTGATTATTGAGCGGGTCAACGGCTTCCTCGGTCCCAACGCCATCAGCGATATCAAAGTGACCCAAGGCCCGCTACCCCATCGCTACACAAAGACCCCGACCCTTCGCACACGGGCAATTTCATCCGAGGCCTTGGCCGATGCAGAGACCGAAGTCGGCGCGCTGGATTCTGACCCATTACGCCACGCCTTGGCTCGCCTCGGCGCACGCCTCAAGGAACGCAAATAAAGACCGCCTTAGACCGGAGCCTGTACGCGACTCCGCTTTTCCCGTAAGACTCCGAGACATTGATGCAATCTGGAGAAAGTGGGCTCCCATGCGCTTCCGTAGAGAACTGAACAGATTGGGTTTTGCAACCGCACTGCTCTTCCTGGGTCTATCGCAAGCTCAAGCCCAGTCCATCGACGGACTATTAAGCAATGTCACAGAAATAATTAGTGACGTGACAGATGTCATCGTCCCCGGCGTTACAAACATTCGCATTGGGTTAGGTCCGGTCATCACGCCGGCCTACGAGGGGTCGGATGACCACAAAGTAAAAGCTGCTCCTCTGATCTCGTTTCGATATCGCGATCTGATCCGCGTCGACAACAACCAAATCAAAGTCAACGTGTTCGGTAGCGAGAGTCTATTCAACTCAGAGAACTTTAAAGCTGGTCCCATCCTCAGGCTAGATTCCGGTCGCGATGAGTCAGACAGCCCCGACCTTTTGGGTCTCGGTGATGTCGGCACCAGCATCGAACTCGGCCTCTTCGCTAGCTATACGGCTGGCCCGGTTCGCGCTCGGCTTAGAGCCCTCCACGACATCATCAGTGGTCACTCGGGCATGCGCGTCTTAGGTGACCTGGGTGTGGCAATTTATCGATCAGATAAAGTAGCCGTCACCGGTAACCTGAGCACCACCTGGACGGACAGCAGCTACATGAGTGCCTTTTTCGGAGTCACAGCCGCACAAGCGTTGGCCTCTGGGCTGACGGCGTTCACGGCGACGTCAGGATTAAAAGACATCAGCTTGGCTTTCGGTGCCAACTACCAGGTCACGGACAAATGGGCGCTGGTAGCAAACGCGGGGTATTCAAAACTACTCAGTGACGCCAAGAACAGCCCCATCGTATCTGTACAGGGCTCATCCAGTCAGTTCGTCGGCGGCCTGTTTGCGGTTTACAGCTTCTAGCCACAGACCCTGCTGAATATAGCCGCCCGGCCACGCCCTACAGGCCGCGCTAACGCCGGATAAATTGCGCTCAAGACTGCCCTATAATTTCCATATTCTTGATTATAGTGATGTATGGAAAAGAGAAGATAACAGGCTAAACCGTAGCGAAGGCCACGCCCAAGTTTTGCATATTATTGTTAGCAAGCGCGGCAGGAGTTTTAGGACATGAGTGACGCACGAAACCGATTAATTTTTATCGCCGCCTTCTTGGCCGTGGCTATGGTTGGGGTAACAGCCCCAAGTTTGGCCCAGACTTCGGCGACCGTGGATGTGCCGAAAACAGCGAACGATGAGGGCTATATTCTCGAACAGTTTCCTGATCGCCTGCCGCAAACAACCAATCAGTGCATCTTCTTTCGCACTCTGTACGATTGGAAACCTTTGAACCGTCACAATCTGATCGTATGGGCACCGAGCCGCAAACATCCCTATCATTTGCAACTTGATCGTCCGTGCCAAAATTTAAGGTTCGCACACACCATTGGCTTTACCTCAAACAATGGCCGGTTGTGCGGATTTGGCGGCGATTCCGTCTTGGTCGGCCATGGTGGCGGACTGCCTGATCGCTGCCCCATCGGCTCCATCACGAAATTGGATGAAGACGGCCTAGACCGGCTCCTCGCCCAGGGACGGGGCAGAACTCTTAGGGAAAAGCGCGAAGCTGAAGCGGCGGCAGCGGCTAAGGAAAACCCCTGATTCCCCACCCCTGGATATACGGCAAAAAGACCCCATATAAACAACATGATCCTGGCGTGATCTCCTCTCCGTCAAAGCGTCGGGATGGTTGGGTACCCAAATGGAACGGCCTGCCGCTGTCCCCTCGCGGCGGGCCGTTTTTTGGTTAAACCCAAGGTATAATAAGAAATACAGCATTCATGCTTGCCCAGCGGCGCCTCACCCCTGACAATCGCGACCCAATACCATAATTCATGTCATCATGACGAAATCGCCACCAGGGCTTATTCGTAATTTCACCGTTGCTTATGTGGCAGCTCTTTTGTTGATCGCCGCACTTATTGGTGGCTCCACCTTGATGCTTACGGTAGCGACGGCAGACCAGATTGATGACGCAGCAGCTT